>Ga0315902_10002658_pt1 | contig 27525 bp, 18 predicted proteins | sample LakEriMetagenome_9_FD_203523 | JGI IMG/M metagenome (GOLD analysis project Ga0315902, IMG submission 203523) | Freshwater fungal communities from buoy surface, Lake Erie, Ohio, United States - Buoy 12 MA117 | ecosystem: Environmental > Aquatic > Freshwater > Lake > Lake biofilm | place: USA...
GGTCGCAAGTGGACCAAATACAGCAGGCACTCCGAGCTTTTTTACAGCAAGAAGTCGGTCGAGTTCGATGTGGAAAACGGTAGGTTCCGAAGAGCCAAGATCCGCGTGAGCACGTCGGAATCGGGCGGCAAGAGCACGGCAAGTTAGCTGAGTATAGGAGCTTCTGCCTAGTTACATCCCGCTAAGCCTGTACTAGGTACGAATGGCACCATAACAAGTAACAAGTCTTTATTGGCTGACAGAACGCTGAAGCACCAGCGACTAGGGCCGTTGCGCTTGACGGATAAGCTCAGGGCATGACGACTGGGTGATCGACGGCCAAATCTCATCTTTACTTGGCTTCTAGCGTTCGTGCGACTCCCTGTGGCAAGATCCGCTGGATCTGTCGTGCCGGGCACTTGTTGCTGGTGCGTCTGCTAGAGCCTAAACGCAGCAAACTTGCTGGCGGGCTTCGTGAGATCGCCCAACGGCTAGCATTGGTTGGCTCCCATCGGAAGTGGCCTGCCGTCGGCAGCCAATAGCCAATCGTCCCCGGAATGCCATTCGTGCCAGGAACCTTTGCAAATCGTTCCTGGATGCTAGCAAACCAGCCCCCCAACCCGGTGCCAGGCACCGGTTGACGTGTCCTGGTGCATAATGCTTGTCCGACCACTGGGCAAATCCATCATGCTATCTCAACGAAAATCGCTTGCGCCTTGGGAAATCATCCAGTGATGGCCGGAATGTTTTCTAAACGTGACCCAAGGTTCCTCACAAACAGCGCGGGGACTGTCCCCGGCTTCTTGCCATGCGTATCAGTTGGGGACAGTCCCTGGGTAGTTACGCGTATGAGTGAAACGGTTTACGCAAGGCGTACAGTGCCATTCGTGCCTGGCACCGATTTGGGCACTAGTTGCCCGTGGTGGGATTTCGAGTCCAAGCTATTCGCCATCGCGGGTCGCTAGCTCTCGCAATGCTGGATAACTCGACTGCGCGATAAACTGAACTGAACCGTCTGCTCGCAATACAAAAAAACCATCTGAGTGGACGCTCCAAAAATGATTGACCTTGCACTCGTCGTTTAAATCAAATCTTGATAAAGCCCCGGATGGAATGGCTGGCTCGCAGTTTCCGAATCGAGATATGGCGGTTTCTGCCGCCCCTAGATGATGGTCTAATGCACCACTATCTTGGTGGCCATGCCCACCGTACCACCACCCATAATCAAACGCAGGAGAAGGCGGTCGCTCTGCGACCATGATCGTGTTGGACTTGCCATCCCGAATGTCGGCGTCACGGACTTTAGAATCCAGATACAAAATGCCATCCCGATTCTTCCAGTTTGTACCATTGACTCCGAGATAGGACGTCAAGCCAACAAACGTTTGGTGACGAATTGCAAATTGCGCAATTCCGGTTCTCGGGTCGCTCGGACAACAATAGAGAATTGGCTGCTGTTGAAAGCCGTCGTGCAAGTAATAAGGAACGTATTTTGCAAACTTATCGTTGCCCTTTGCATAGAGCTGCGTGCCTTCATGATAGGGCAGGATATCCACCAGCCAACTGCGAAACGGAGTCCTTGACGATTCTCCGTTCGTACCCGAAGGATAGCATCGCAAAGCCACCTCGCGACTCCCGATGGCCAGCCCGATCTGCCGAAGATTGTTCGTACAACTGACTTCTCTCGCGGCCTCACGAACGGATTGAACGGCGGGTAATACCAAACCGATCAAAATGGAAAGGATGGCGATGACCGTGATCAATTCGAGGATCGAAAAGCCGAACCGAACACGTCTTGGCATTGCTACGAAGTCCTATTTAGCGCACTGGCAAGGTGGCAAGAAACCATCACCGAGAACTTCTGTTGATCAAAAAGCGAACGCCGAGCAAGGATATGCCGACGAATATAAAGACCAAGTACCATGGGAAATCCCAAGACCTTTTAGACTTGACTCCCAAAAGGTCCTCGGACAGTCCAAAGTGCTCTAATGAGAATCGGTCCGGGTCGGCGGGATTGGGTTCGACTTGCCTCAAAACCATGGTCGTTTCACGTTGCCCATTGGATTCCGTGACCACCTTTGTGAGCAGTGGGGGAGTTGCGGCATTTGATTCGACCTCATACTCGGAGCTAGAAATCATGGTCCCACCCGTTGACAAATTTTGCCTCACCTCAACACATCCCCAGCCGTACTTTTTCCTAAAAGCGAACTTGCCCGAAGGCCCGGTCTGGGTCTCGTCTACGACTCGCCATGAAACGACATACGCGTCGCCGTTGGGGGAGTATTCACCGTCGAACAGGTCTAGGTTGCCTGCGGGCAAGCTCAAAAAATCGGTTCCGTTGAATGCAAACGAGAAGTGCAGATCTGGGAATACCGTCAACCTCTCATAGGGTTGTCGTGCGAGCAAAGATGGCTTCCAGACTTTCGTCGACATGTCTTTGATGAGTCGGAAGCTGGCCTCGTTTCGCGATACCAAAACGATTTCCGGACTGTCTGGATACTGAAATTGGATTCGATACCTGCCATCGTTGCACTCAAGGCGCCCATCAACGCGAGGCTGTTCGGCCGCATCGAAAGAGAAATAGAATTCCCCATTCGCCATTCGTCGCTTGTGATTTTGCAATGCCGATTTGATCTCATCGGGCCATTCAAACCCCGAATCTCCCTGCGAACGACCGGAAAGCGCGATGCAAAGGATCAACGATGAAAAAGCAACTCGGATCATGGGTTCACTCGCACCGACGCGTATATGTAGTCTGACGCCATCGCAAGCTTCCAGCGAACGGGCAACCGCCGATCTTTGGATACGACATCAAAGCCCATGCGCCCTTCCAGTGAATCCAAGGGCACTTAGATTTCAGTGGCAAAAAGTTTCGATTCACCTGCAGGCACAATCCCAACTAAATCCGGGGTCGTTAAGCATCCGCAATCTGAGTATGCACCATGAAGTTCAAGCTCGGTTGAGGTTGTATTGCGAAGCTCAAAAAAACCCTGGACACGGTAGCTATCACTAACCGCGTCGAATGTCCACGTTGTGAGCAGGTGTTCGACGACAGGAGCATCCAAGAATAATTGATAACGATCTTTTGCGTAGAGCAGCAGCACACCAAGCATCAAGACAAGAGAGCAAATCGCTAGGGAGACCTTGAAGAAGTTCTCCAAGTACGGGATCTTTTGGAACAGAATCGAAGTCTTATTCATAGAGTCTTCGCTCCACAAGCACAGAAACAACTAGGTGCCTGCAAGGAAAAATGATGCCAGAAAATAGTACGCTATTTTCTCCGTTCAGATGCGCGGCTTTCATCGGTCAATATGCCCTCGGAGATGTCCTCAGACGCAAACATGCTAAACAACACTTCGAACGGTAACGGACGCTAATTACAAAGTCAAAAAAAACATTTGGGTTTTTTGCCACCGGCGATTCAGGTGCCACCGGCGATTCAGGTGCCTGGGGCGATTCAGGTGCCTGGCACGAATGGCACTGTCCACCTTGCGTTATAGGCCACGCGCCCGGTGCCAGGCACGAATGGCACTGTACGGCTTGCGTAAACTGTTTCACTCAAACGAGTTATCTCCCTTGCAGTGCCTCTGTCGCAGTCTGTCGCGGGGTTCCATCATCAGCTTGTACTGGTCCCTCCGGCGCTTGACGCATCTGGGTTCGAATCTGCCCGGTCTACAACCGACTCTACATTGCGATATGCAGCGAAGAATCTGGCGAAACATCGCATCGGGATTCAAGGCGGAAAAGCATGCCACGTCCCAATTCGAAAGGATGTACTGACAGGTCGACACAATGCTGATCTGTCTCGGAAGGATCGACTCCTGTTTCGCCGCAAGCCCCACGGTCATTCTTATAAGGTTGTAGGCCAGTAGTTTCATCTAGAATTCAGTGTTGACCATCGGTGGCGACTTGCAACGCATTAAATCCATGTTTAAGCGAGTCTTGATATTCCGGATATCCAGTTCGGACGAGATCCACGGTTCCAAGTCACGATGTGATCGTTCCTCCAAGCCGTCTTCCTTTGCGGAAGTCGGTATGGCGAGCTTGATGTTTGCGGAAGAAAGCACGGGGTTGCGTACCTGCTATGGACCCAGACGCAGCGTGATTGGGGGCTTGGTTAAATCGCCCAACCGCTTGCGCTGGTTGGCTCACGGCGGAATCGGCGTGCCGAGAACTACTGGACTGATGAGTCCGATCCGTCGCTACCTAGCGAGCTTGCGCAGGACCTCGATCCCTCGATCGAGCATCGCATCGCTAGCGGCAAAAGAGATCCGGAAATGGGTATCCCGCCTCGAAAAGATGTGGCCAGGGATGACCAGCAACTCGTTGGCTATCGCCTTGGCGACAAAATCGGTCGCATTGCCCGAAGGAACCTTGGGGTAGATGTAAAAGGCACCACCGGGCTGGACGAACTCGTAGTAGCCTTGCAAACCCTCAACGATTCGGTCCCGTTTCTTTTCGTAGTTGGCGTAATAACCTGTCATGTCGTAGTCCAACGCGGCCAGAGACGCGTGTTGCAAAGGAGTCGGGGCGCAGACAAACGTGTACTGCTGGAGTTTGATCATCGTTTGGATGATCGGTGCTGGACCATGGACGTATCCAAGCCGCCAACCGGTCATGGCGTACGTTTTCGAAAAACCATCGATCACGATTGTCTGTGGGTTGAATTCGGCAGGGGACGGCACCGGGGTTCCGAATTGAAACGCGCTGTAGATTTCGTCGGAAACAAGTGCGATTCCTTTTTCTAGACACAACTCAGCGATCCCACGAACCTCTTGGGTCGATGCATTGACGCCCGTAGGGTTCGATGGACTATTGAACAGCACCAGCTTGGTCTTCGGTGTGATCGCACTGCGGACCTTATCCAGATCGATTCTGAAATCAGGATAGGTATCGATCAGCACCGGAACGCCGCCGACGAGTTGGATCAGCGGAACGTACATGACGAAGTAGGGATCGAAAACGATGACTTCGTCTCCGGGATTCACCAAACTGAGCATGGTCAGGACCAAGCCACCGCTAGTTCCCGAGGAGATAAACAGACTTCGGTCGTCGTGGTTGTACCGATCTGCAATATCCTTTTCGAGCCGCTCGATCAGCGGCGCGATGCCTTGGGTCGGCGAGTACATATTCCTGCCGGTTCGAATGGCATCACAAGCCTTATCCTTGATCACCTCGGGCACATCGTAATCGGGCTGCCCGATCGATAGATTGATCGGGTTTTTCATCGACGCGGCCAGCGCGAAGACTTTGCGAATACCGCTGGAGTCGAAGGCCAAGGTTCGCTGGGCAATCCAAGATTCGGGATTGGTAGAGTTCATGATTAAGCGTCCTGAGGGGAAACTTTGTTGGCAGTCCGGAGGGATTTCTCTGTGATGATTCGGTTCACCGAGTTGAGGATGGCCAAGATGGTCGCTTCGACCGAATCGGTTGAAGCTCCCATGCCGCGATACGATTGACCTTCGTGCTCGACCTCAACGGTCACTTCGCCGATCGCGTCTCGTCCAAGGCTAGCGCTGCTGACTCGGAACTCTTGGCAAGTGAGTTTGATACCGGTTATTTTTTCGACGGCCCAAAAGGCTGCATCGATCGGTCCGTCTCCTTGTTGGACGTGTTCGGTGGATTTTTTGCCTTCCATCGAAAGGGTCAGTTTGACCGAAGGGGCTTGGCCCGAACCGCTCGCTAGCTCGTATTCAACGAGCGACCAACCGGGTACAGCCGCACCGCTGATCTGCTGTTGAATCAGGGCCGCGACGTCTCCATCGAAGATATTTTTTTTCTTGTCGGCAAGGATTTTGAATTGCTCGAAAAGGACTTGGAGCTGCTCGCCTGTGAGACGGTATCCGAGCTCGCGTGCGCGGTCGGCTAGTGCGGCTCTGCCGGAGTGTTTTCCGAGCACCAGATCGGTTTTGGAAAAACCGACATCTTCGGGCCGCATGATCTCGTAGGTGCTGCGGTCCTTGAGCATTCCATCTTGGTGGATTCCCGCCTCGTGGGCGAAGGCATTGCGGCCGACGATCGCTTTGTTGCGTTGAACATCCATGCCGGTGATTTTGCTGACGAGTCGACTCGTAGGTACCAATCGCTCGGACTTGATCCCCGTACTGGTCGAGTAAAAATCGCTTCGGGTGCGCATGGCCATGACGACTTCTTCGAGCGAGCAGTTTCCTGCGCGCTCACCGATGCCGTTGATGGTGCATTCGATTTGGCGGGCTCCTGCGGCCACGGCCGCAAGTGAGTTTGCGACGGCCAGTCCGAGATCATCGTGGCAATGGCACGAGAGGATCGCTTTGTCGATGTTCGGGACGCGATCGAGAAGGGCTTTGATCCTGGCGGCCATCTCGCTCGGGGTGGTATAGCCTACGGTGTCAGGAACATTGATGGTTGTGGCACCTGCATCGATAGCGGCTTCGACCACACGGCACAGAAAATCGATTTCCGTCCTGGCGGCGTCTTCGGCTGAGAACTCGATATCGTCACAATAGGACAGAGCCCGTTTGACTCCGCTGACGGCCCTTTCGACGATCTGGTCTTGGGTCATTCTGAGTTTGAATTCCCGATGGATCGCGCTGGTGGCCAGAAAGACGTGGATCCGAGCGCGTTGGGCTTTCTGGAGAGCTTCCCAAGCTCGGTCGATATCGCCGTCATTGCAGCGGGCCAAACCGCAGATGATCGGGCCTCGGATGCTCGAAGCGATCTCGCGTACGGCTTCGAAATCCCCAGGGCTTGCGATCGGAAAACCGGCCTCCATGACGTCGACACCCAGATCCGAGAGGGCTTGAGCGACCTCGAGTTTTTCGGCAAGGTTCATGCTTGCCCCGGGGGACTGTTCACCGTCTCGGAGGGTTGTATCGAAGATTTGGATAACGCGTGGGGTTGGATCGCTCATAAGTATTTGGGCAAAAATCGAGGGTTGGCCTGCGCAAGCTTGCCGCTATCGGGTGCTCGTTTCAGGTCGGCTTGCCGAGGAATCGGGCAAATTCCACGGATGTTAGTTCTATCGTACCGGAAAAAATTTTTCCTGAAACCGATGAAATCCCTAGGTTCATCGCTTGAGGGACTTTATCAAAGGGCAATCCCCGATCGCGAATGGTACGCGGATTGCATTGATGGTTCTTTTGGAAACTTTGCTCGATCCTTGGGCAAACATTTCTTCTACCCAAGAAGTCGAAAGCGTCTGCGGAGGCTCCGTTGGCTGTAAAGCCAGCAGGCCGTCGTGCTTTCGATTTTTTTTCTTGCTATCAAAGGCCCTACGCGCGTCGGACATCCGCGTGCTGAGGTACCCCATCGGCCTGGTTGTGGTGTCCGCCTCACCGCACCGGCCGGGGTATTCCTCTGCGAAGTTCTATGGGGAGCTCTCAGGGAACGAATGCCAATTCGTTGGAATTGACCAGCACCAGAACCAACTCCTGGAAACTGCGCCCTTGGCCGAGATACTCTTGGCACATGCGATGTTCGGTCTCGGACGGATCCCGGCCCAAGATCGCTCGGTAGGCGTCGGTGATTTTTTCGATGCGACGGGCAAGCAGACCAGATGCCTGAGCGACCCAATCCGCATTGAGCAGCGCAAGGGCTTGGGAGGGTACGATCGATGCATCGCGCCTTGCGCATGAGACGGTGTTTTCTGGAAGATCGAACGACTCCATCCAAGGAACTCGCACGGTTCGCTTCTGGACCAAGTAGAGACTTCGAACCGTTTGGTGACTCTCGGGTGAGGGATACCATCCTTTGGTCTTCGTTTCGTTGTCATCGAGGACTGCGGGGTTGGACCGCAAGACATCGTCGCTGAGTACCGGCCAGACCGGTGGTCCGCCGTTTCGATGTTGCAACTGGCCGGTTGTTTGCAGGACCACGTCGCGGAGTTGTTCAGCGCTTAGGCGTCGGAGTTTCCTCCAAGGTCCGATCGGAGCCGAATAGGCGTCCGACTCGACGATGTACCTGATCAAAACTTTCAGCGACCAATCGTGCTCGACCAAGTAGACCGACAGGTGGTCCAAAAGCTCTTTGGAGATCGGGGCCGAGCCGGTGATACCCAAGTCGTTGGATGTGGCGACTAGTCCTTGGCCAAATAGGCTTTGCCAAACCCGATTGACGATGACGCGCGCCGTCCATGGGTTTTCCTTGCTGATGATCCACCGGGCCAAGGCCAATCGTCGGCCGGTGGTTCTTCCATGCCCGGGTGGTTCGATTGGGGGTGCGTTGGGGAACAGCACGCTGGGGAAACCAGGTTCGACTGTTTCGAGGGGCTTTTGGTAGTTGCCTTGATCGAGCACTCGGATCGGCTCGATATGGTCCTTGTCATCGGTGGCAAACAAACCTGTTGCGTTGTCGTGGAGAAGCTTCGTCGATTCATCGAATTGAGTCGCCGCGAAGAAGGCTCGGAATCGGTAGTGATCTTCCTGGGACAGTGGATCGGTTTTGTGGTGATGGCATCTGCAGCACGAGAGCGTCAGGCCCAGGAATGCCGATCCGGTCGTCTCGGTCAAATCGGTCAGAACCTCTGCCCGCGCTCGGTCTTGTTCATTGAAGAGTTTAGCCGCGTTGTCGTAGGGACCGAGCCGAAGATAGCCTGTAGCGATCAAGCGATCGAGTTCTAAGAGCGATTCGGGTGGTCCGTCGAGCAATTCATCGCCGGCCAATTGCCAGAGGACAAACTCATCGTAGGCCAGATCCGAGTTCCATGCCCGCACGACGAAGTCGCGGTAGTTCCAAGCTTGCTTGCGGAATTCGTCCCAATCGAATCCATTGCTATCGCTGTAGCGAACGACATCGAGCCAGAGCCTTGCCCAATGCTCACCGAAACGCGGGTCGGCCAGCAACCGATCGATTTGGCGCATGAATGAATCGCTCGACTCATCGGATTCAAAATCCTGGACTTCATCGTAGCTTGCTCGCAAACCGATCAGATCGAGCGAGAGTCGCTCAAGCCGATCCTTTTTAGAAACCTTACCCGAACTGAGCGGTTGGATTCCAGACAAGGGCACTGCCAAAAAACGATCGATGGGGTGCGATTGCCCATGGCCTGTTGAGTCGGGGATGCGGGGGGCTTGGATCGGTTGCAAAGACCAAAGGTCCAGTCGGTCCGGTTCGAAGAGCCGAGCGATGGGGTTGTTTGGGTCCTTGAGAGCCGTACCGATCGATGGAGTCGAGCCGGTTGCTGGGAGTTGTGTTGGATTCGGTGGCGATGAATCTTGTTGTGCGAAACCAAGGGTTTGGAGAACCGATGCGATCAGGAGGCCAAGGCATGCCCAAGTTCGTCGTGGGCCAAGCGCTAGCGACCGAGGGGTTTGAAGTATCGGTCTCATACGAGGATATCCATCAGCGGGCTTGCCGAGCCGGCGACTCCGGTGATTCGTTCATCGCGACCGCTGACTTCCAACGACAAGCGTTCGTGATCGATACCTAGGGCCGTCAGGATGGTCGCATGCAGGTCGCGAAATTGGATGGGACGTTCTGTTGCCATCAATCCGATCTCGTCGGTCGAGCCGATGCGGAGGCCTTTTCGGATTCCCCCACCGGCCATCCAGATGGTAAATCCGGCGGCGTTATGTTGTCGGCCCAAGTCTCCTTGTTTCATCGGTGTCCGACCGAATTCGCTTGCCCAGACGACCAAGGTCGAGTCGAGGAGTCCGCGCTGTTTCAGGTCGGTCAAGAGTCCTGCGACACCGATGTCGGTCCATTTGGCCCGTGGGGTGTGGTTTTCGGTAAGCTTCGCGTGCGCATCCCAACCATCTTTGTCTGGCATGTCGTAGAGTTGCACGAAGCGGACCCCTTGCTCGACGAGCCTGCGGGCCAGCAAGCATTTGCGAGAGAAACTCTGTGTTCGGGGTTCGGGGGAATCGATCCCATAGAGTTTGTGAATGTGCTCCGGCTCGTCCTCGATACGACCGACTTGCAGGGCGGAGGCTTGCATACGGTAAGCCAGTTCGTACGAGGCGATTCGGGCATCGAGTTCGGTCGCTCCGGCGTACTGATCACGATGAAGTCGATTGAGTTCGTAGAGCAAATCGAGCGATTGACGTTGGCCGCCAGCCAACGGCTCGGGAGGGGTCAAGTGATGCAAGGGTGGGTTTGACGTGCCAAATCGGGTGGGTTGGAACGCAGGGGGCAGAAAACCGTTGGTGTAATTGGCCGAGCCTCCTAAAGGGCCGGCGTCGAAGAGGACCACGTATCCGGGCAGTTCCTGCGACTCCGTACCGAGTCCGTAGGTGACCCACGAGCCGAGGCTTGCTTTACCCGCTCGAACATCCCCGGTATGGAGTTGGTAGCTTGCCGGCGCGTGGTTGTTGCTATCGGCCTGCATCGAATGGATGAAGCAAAGATCGTCGACATGCTCGGCCGTATGGGGCATCAGTTCGCTGACCCACATTCCCGATTGGCCGTGGGGTTTGAACGCATAAGGGCTTTTGAGGATCACATCGTCGCAACCGTGGAAGACGTTGGCATGCCGAGTCGCATTCAAAGCATCGCGGATCGAGGCAGGTACCGGCTTGCCATCGAGTTTGTCCAATAGGGGCTTATAATCGTAGGTGTCGATTTGGGACGGGCCACCGACCATGAACAAAAAGATGACCGATTTGGCGCGAGGTGCAAAGTGTGGGGTTCTCGGGGCATGGGGATTGAGCGGATCGAAATCCCCGACCGATCGGCGATCGGGGCTTTGTGCCCGGATTTGCGATTCGATCGCCGCGCAGGCGACGACTCCTAGACCTCCTCCTAGGGATCGCAGGAAATCCCGCCGTCGAGTTGGCAAAAAACTCCCCGAGCGACTCGCGAGGATCGCTTGGGGGTTCTCAGGTTGGAAATGGTTGGACATATCCTCAATATTAACGCACAAATAAGGCCATGACGAACCGAAAGTCGCGCGGGTCGGGGTTCCGACGCCTGTTTTCCGGGCTTGCGAATCGAATACAATGTCCTACGAGCGAACGCACAACACCTGATTCACGTGAGGAAATCGATGCAAGTGACCCGACGCACCCTGTTTAGCAATTGGAAAATTAGCAATTGGAAAAACCCGAGCACGCCTGCTCTCTGGTGCTTTGCACTGGCGTGGTTGCTCTCACCGCTTGGAATGGCACAAAGCGACTCCAAGGCGACTTCTTCAACTCCATCGGCGACAACCAAGGAACGAAAATTGGAAAAAGCAACCTTTGGCGGCGGATGCTTCTGGTGCACCGAAGCTGTATTTCAACGGGTCAAAGGGGTTGAAAAGGTCGTCTCGGGTTACACCGGTGGCAAGACCAAGAATCCGACCTATGAGGAAATCTGCACGGGGACGACGGGCCATGCTGAGGTCATTCAGGTCGAGTTTGACCCCAAGGTCGTCTCGTTTGCCAAGCTGTTGGAAATCCACTGGAAGACCCACGACCCGACGACGCTCAACAAGCAAGGCTACGACGAGGGCACCCAATACCGATCGGCGATCTTTTACGAAAACGACGAGCAAAAGAAAGTCGCCCTTGAGTACAAGGACAAGCTCAACAAGGAAGTTTACGATGGTAAAATCGTCACCGAGATCACCCCGATCGGCGTTTTTTACGCGGCTGAGGGCTACCATCAAAACTACTACAACCTCAACACTTCGAAGGGTTACTGTCGGGCAGTGATCGTTCCGAAGTTGAAAAAGTTCGACGAGGTTTTCTCAGATCTCAAAAAATAGCTCCAAAACGAGTTGAGCTCGGGGAAAAGCCCCCGAAAAAATTCTGGCTAAATAATTTGAGCACAAAAAATTGAGCACAAATTTTTCGGCCAGTGACCAGACGTGTCACAACCCTCCCGTTGAATAGACCCATCGCCTCGGGGCGCCCAAAAGGTGCATCCAGGCTCCCCAAGAGGTTTGGGGATCCGAGTCTGTTTTGTACGGTTCTTCAGGGAGGGTTTACCCATGTCAACGACGATTCCAGCTCGTTTTTTTCAAATGCTCCAGGAAGTCTGGGGCTTTTCTGAGCTTCGTGAGGCCCAGGTCCAAGCGATCCAAGCCGCCTTGGAAGATCGCGACGCGTTGGTCGTCATGCCCACCGGCGGAGGCAAGTCCCTTTGCTATCAAGCTCCTGCGGTCTACCGTGGAGGCTGCACGATCGTCATCAGTCCATTGATTGCGCTGATGAAAGACCAAGTCGATGGGCTTCGCCAAGTGGGAGTACCCGCTGCGCGGTGGGAGTCCAACTTGAGCAACCAAGCGAAGCGAGCGTTGGCCGAGGAATTGCGCCAGCAGAAGATCCGACTGTTTTTCGCTTCCCCCGAGCGAGCATTGCAAGAAGATTTTGCCGAACTCTTCAAGGGCAACAACGTCCGGATGATCGCCATCGACGAAGCCCACTGCGTATCGCAATGGGGGCACGACTTTCGCCCAGAGTACCGACAACTCCTCGAGCTTAGAAAACACTTTCCCAAGGCTTCGGTCATGGCGCTGACGGCTACGGCTACCGAGCGGGTCCGACGCGACATTCTCGAACAGCTTCAGTTGCGCTCGCCCCAGGTTTCGGTCAGTTCCTTTGATCGTCCGAACTTGACCTATCGAGTCATACCGCAAGCCGATGTATTGTCACAATGCAAGGAGATCATCGATCGGCATCGAAGCGCCTCGGGGCAAGCCGCCGGGGGGATCATTTACTGCCTGCGGCGCGCCGATGTGGACCAACTTGCTGAGGCGTTGCACAACTCCGGTTACTCTGTCGTCGGATACCATGCGGGGATGACCACCGAACAACGCATGCGGGCTCAAGACGCCTTCATCAACGAGAAAGTCCAGGTCGTCGTGGCCACCGTAGCATTTGGGATGGGAATCGACCGATCGAATGTGCGGTTTGTCGTCCATGCCTCGATCCCGAAATCGATGGAGCATTATCAACAGGAAACAGGACGCGCTGGGCGCGATGGGCTCAACGCCGAATGCATCATGCTCTTTGCCATGCGCGATGTAGCCTCGATGAGAAACCTCTTGATCAGCTCTGCAAACGAAAATAGTGCCCCGAAGGCCTGGACCGATTCGCTACTCGAGCAGCTCGATGAAATCGTAAGCTTCTGCAAAACCCCCGTCTGTCGGCACCGCAAAATCGTCGAATACTTTGGCCAACGCTATCCGACGGACAACTGTGGAGCTTGCGATGTGTGCTTGGGCGAGATCGACGTGGTCAAGGACAGTAAAGTCATTGCGCAGAAGATCCTCTCGTGCGTGCATCGAATGGGGGAACGCTTCGGAACCCTTGCGATTATCGATGTGCTTTTAGGTTCCAATAGCCGCGACATCCAGCGCCGAGGACATGAATCGCTGAGCACCTTCGGGATACTCAAAGGACACACTCGCAACGAGCTTCGCGATTGGATCGATCAGATGATCCATGCGAAACTCTTGAAGATCACGAAGGAATCAAACTACTCATTGCTCCAACTCGGCCCAGAAGCCAAGTCGGTTTTGTTTGGTACCCATAATCCTGTTCTGCTCAGGACCGTCATCTCGCAAACCCAGGAATCCGCCAAGCCTCTGGCTCGGTTCGCGTACGACCAAACCTTGCTCGAACGACTCCTGGAGTGGCGACAAGAAACGGCTGATCGCGAAAAGGTCGCTCCCTACCTGCTGATGTCCGATGGGGTCTTGGCCGAACTGGCCGCTCGAAGGCCATCGAAAATCGACAGACTCACGGCCGTCAACGGATTGGGAGCCAAGCAAATTGGATTGCACGGTGATCAACTCGTCGGACTCATCGAGTCCTACTGCTCGTTGAAGTCCGTGTCGATGGACCAACCCCTTCGATTCCCCACAAGCTACCAGCGTGAATCTTATGGTGCAAGGCTCAAGCAGCGTCAGTCCCTCGAGCAAATCGCGTCGGCCATGAACGTTGCGGTATCGACCGTAACGAAATACTTGGTCGAGTACATCCTCGAAGGTGCCATCGAGGACGTATCGACTTGGGTCAGCGACTCGGAATTCCAACAGGTTCACCAAGCGGCTGAACGACTAGGATCTGGGCAATTGACTCCCATTTTCGAAGCTTGCAATTCCCAAATCCCCTACCACAAGATCCGAATCGCATTGGCCATGCGACGGGCGCCTTGCGGCTCACAGGGTTAACACCTGCCGGTGAGCCAACCAGCGCAAGCGGTTATTTCAAGATCGGCAATTCCAGGCGGCTGGGAGTGGCCGGCCCTCTGAATAGGCGGTGAACTGCGGGCTGAAAGTCGTCCTCTTTGGCCTCGAAGATATTCTCGACATACTTTTGCGGGTTTCGATCGATGAACGGAAACCATGTGCTTTGCACATGGATCATGATGCGGTGCCCTGGCTGAAACGTATGAAACAGATCGCTCAGTTCAAGTCGAATTCGGGTCGGCTCGCCTGGAACCATCGGTTTTGGCTTGGCGAAACTTTCTCTAAAGCGACCTCGGATCACTCCTGCTCGGACCAATTCCTGGCGTCCGGAAGTCGAGTTCTCTTTGAGTTCCCTGTTGCGACCTGCAGGGCCGACGACTCCGGGATACTCGTCGATGATCTTGACAATCCAATCCGCATCGGTCTGCGTCGATGCGACCCACAATTCGACCGGAATGGGGCCTGCGAGCGTAACGCTCTCCTTCAGGAGTTCGCTGCGATAGACCAAAACATCTGGTCTCCAGGAAGCAAAGCGTTGATCCTCCGTGACGTAGTCTCGTGCCCAATTGTTGGTGATTTCCATTGTATAAGGGACCGGCTTGCTAGGATCGCTCGGAAAGCTATCGGAACCCTCGCTGACCTGGTTCGAATCGCTTCGAATCGAGCCATCTTGGGCGAAATAGTAGCTCGTCGGGAGCACTTCGGCCGGTGGCCATTTGGGGAATTGCCGCCAGCGATTCGCACCGGTCTCGAAAGCGGTCATCTCAGCACAGGAGTTGTTTCCGGTCCCGCGCAGGTGGCTCTCGAAAAAGGGGATCAACACGTTCTGTTGGTACCAAGTCGAGGTGGGAAAGCCAAAATCGGCTTGTCCAAGCTTGGACCCCTCATCGCCAGCCCATTGACCATGGTACCAGGGTCCCATGACCAAGGCGTTTTGGATGTTGGGATTCTGCTTCTCGATGGCCGCATAGGTCGCAAGCGGTCCGTAGAGATCCTCGGTGTCGTACCATCCTCCGACGGTCAAGACAGCGGCGTTGATGTTCTTCAAGTGCGGAAGGATGTTGCGAGCTTGCCAAAACTCATCGTAGTTTGGATGTTGTTCTAGATCGTTCCAGAATCCGATTTCGTCTTTGAAGTATTTCGCATCGACATTGCTCAGGGGACCCAATTCCAAGAAGAACTGGTAGCCATCGCGGGTAGGGAACTGAAAACCTGGATTCGACTCGGTCGTCGGTGTGGGGCGAGATTTGCCGAACGAGGAAAAAAACCCGAAACCCATCGGCAGGACGAAGGCTCCGTTGCGGTGAAAATCGTCAAAGAACCAATCGGCAATCGGAGCTTGCGGGGAAACGGCCCGAAGAGCCGGGTGCGAATCGATCGCGCCGGCCGACGTGTAGAAACCTGGATAAGAAATCCCCCACTGACCGACCCGACCGTTATTCCCAGGAATCGACTTGGTCAGATACTCGATCGTATCGAAGGTATCGGTACTCTCGTCGATGAGCGTCTTGGGGCCACTTGATTTAGGTGCATGTGGCCGCATGTTGATAAAATCCCCGCCGCTGAGATACCGCCCGCGTACGTCTTGAAAGACAAAGATGTAGCGGTTCTTTTCGAACTCAGGGGACGGGCCAAGCCGAGTCTTGTAGGCGTTTAGCCCGTAGGGAGCGACGCTGTAGGGGGTTCGCGACAAGAGAATCGGGTAGGTTTTGGTAGGGTCTGGATCGTTGGGAGCGTAAATGCTCGTGAAGAGTTCCACACCGTCGCGCATCTTGATGCGAACCTCCGACTTGGTGTAGTTGGCCCGGATGGCTTCGGCCCGTAGGTCCGGAGCCTGGCGTGTTTCGACTTGGCCAGAAGTTGGCTTTTCGTTCAAAAACCCCATGAGAAACGCGGCACAAATCGTTGCAAGTCGAATGGCTCGAACGGTTAGAAATCGGTTACACTGCTTGCTCGATGACATTGGCTCGAATTGGCTTTCTTTCAGAGGTTGATCCTAGCCCGGGTGTTCCCCCTAAGGGCTCATATGGATTTTAGATTCTAATCGAAACGATGAAGTCTCGACCTACGAAAGCCAAGCGAACTCTTTCGGATTTTATCCGAGGAAACCCCGTCGATTCGCAAGAACCAGCAGAGCCGGAGCTTGGCAATCCTCCCGCCGAGCAGCCATCGGGCCTATCCTTGGAATCCAATCCGAAACGGGCTCCAAAAAAGAAAAAGGGATCCGAGCCCAGGGAGGCTTATCCGGAGATTCCGAGTCGGCCATCGGACACGACTGCTGAGGTCTCGGAGGTGCAGCCGACGAGTCCGGCCCGCGCGTTCCTCGAGGCGATCGGGCAACTTCCAGATTTTCAATCTGCCTTGGAACGCTGGGTCCGCAAAGAGCCTTTTTATTGGAATGGGGCTTGGCTCGGGGCAGTCGCCCCGCTGGCGTGCGCTGCACAGCGTATCGAACGCCGACCGATGATGATTCTGGTGGCTCATCATCAGGATGCAGAGGTTCTGGCCAGGGACATTGAATTCTTTCACGACGAATCCTGCTGGGTTTTCCCTCCCGCCTCGGAGGAGCCCGAAGAGGACTCGCTCCAGCAGCAAGAGGTGATCGAGCGATTGCAGGTGCTAGCCCAACTCGATCGGTATCGGACCGGCAGGCAGTCGGAAGTTCCGATCGTTGTGACGACCTTGCAAGCCCTTATGTGTAGCGTCCCGAGCCCGGACCAACTCCGCAATGACCGACGTGTCCTGGAGGTCGGCAAGACGGTCGAACTCTCGGAGTTAAAGCTATGGTTGACCCAGTCGGGATATCGAGTCACCACTGCCGTCGCATTGGCTGGGGAGTACACCGCCAGGGGTGGAATTCTCGATGTCTTCCCACCCGATGCCCTGGAGCCTTATCGGATCGAGTTTTTCGATAATGAGATCGAATCGATCCGATCGTTTGATACCGTCTCGCAGCGATCGATTCGACGAGTCGATCGGGTCGATCTCTTGGCAGCCAATGAAGCGACGCGTGAAGAAGCCACATTGCTAGACTATTGCGGCGAGGATTGGATGATTCTGTTTAGCGAACCTACGGCGGGGCTCCACCATGCCGCAGCGTTTCGGGCTCGGATTCCATTCCCCGAACGATTTGGCGACCCGATCGAGATCTACCAACGACTCGGTCAGTTATCGTTTGCACCCATCGGTCAACTTGCAGCCGACGAGTCGACAAGCCAATTGGTACGAGTCCCGATCCGCGATGTCCAGCGCGTCGGAGGAGAACTTGAGAGCATCCCTAAAGAGATCGACGAGAGTTTAGGGACCGATCGCCGCGCGGTGATCGTCTGCATGAACGACGGCGAAGAAGCCCGGATGAAGGAGATCCTCGGAAGTTGCCAAGCCGCCCAAGACGGGCGTGTCGTGCTGGTCGTGGGGCTTTTGAGCAGCGGCTTTGAAATCCCCGATGGAGCGTTTGTCTTGACGGTCAATCAAATCCTCCGTCGCGCGATGCTCAAGCGAGCCAGTCGCAAGCATGCATCCAGAGCCATCGATAGTTTTTTGGATCTTCGGCCCGGGGATCTTGTGGTCCATTTATCGCATGGCATCGGCATCTATCTTGGGATGGAGATCATCAGCAAAGAGGGTCAAAAGGTCGAGCATCTTACCCTTGAATTCGACGGCGGGACCAAGCTCTATGTACCGACGGCCAACATCGATCTGGTCCAGCGATACATCGGGGGTACCAAGACAAGGCCCAAGCTTGCCAAGATTGGTGGCCAGGCCTGGGCTCGTCAAAAACAGGCCGCTCAGAGCGCCGTGCAAGACATGGCAGCCGAGCTTTTGGAGATCCAAGCCCAACGCCGAGCCCAGACCGGCATCCCCTTCAAACCCGACTCGATCTGGCAAAAACAATTCGAATCCTCGTTCCCCTACGAAGAGACCGCAGACCAATTGACTGCAATCGAGGCGACCAAGAAAGACATGGTCTCGAACCGACCTATGGAACGTCTGATCTGCGGCGATGTCGGCTTTGGAAAAACCGAGGTCGCCATGCGTGCGGCCTTCAAAGCCGTCGAAAGCGGCTACCAAGTCGCCGTTCTGGTGCCGACGACCGTGCTGGTCGAGCAGCACTACAAAACATTCCGTCGGCGCATGGCCGAGTTCCCCTTCGAGATCGCCAAACTCAGTCGCTTCGAAACCACCGCCGAGCAAAACGAAACACTTAAGAAACTAGCCAAAGGACATGTCGATATCGTCATCGGTACGCACCGGCTCGCCTCGAGCGATGTGAAGTTCTTCAATCTCGGACTGCTGATCATCGACGAAGAGCAAAAGTTTGGAGTTGAGCTCAAAGAACGTATCAAACGGACCACGTCCAAAGTCGATGTCTTGACCCTCTCTGCGACCCCGATCCCGAGGACACTCCATATGTCCCTCGTCGGCATTCGGGACATCTCGAACCTCGAAACCCCTCCCGAGGATCGGATGTCGATCGAAACACGGGTGGTCCGATGGAACGATGCGATGATCCGCAACGCAATCCTCCGCGAACTCAATCGCGACGGCCAAATCTACTTTGTCCACAATCGCATCGAAGACATGTACAACGTCGCTGCAAAACTTCAGCGGATCGCACCCGAAGCAAGGATCGTAATCGGACACGGTCAAATGCAAGAGAACGGGCTCGAGCAGGTCATGCTCGATTTCATCGAACACCGGGCCGATATCTTGCTGGCCACAACCATCATCGAAAGCGGCCTCGATATCCCCAATGCCAACACCATGTTCATCGATGATGCCGATCGCTACGGGCTGTCCGAACTGCACCAATTGCGAGGCCGAGTCGGAAGATACCGCAACCAAGCCCACTGCTATCTGCTGGTCGATCGGAACAAGCATCTTAATCCCGAGGCCGCTCGTCGACTTCACGCGATCGAAGAATTCTCACAACTGGGCGCAGGCTTCGGTATCGCCATGAGAGACCTGGAAATCCGAGGGGCAGGCAACCTTCTGGGAACCCAACAAAGTGGACACATCGCCGCGGTAGGCTATGAACTCTATTGCCAACTGCTCGACCAAGCCGTCCGACAGATGACCAAGTCGCCGCTGAAACTCTCCTTGGACGTCGATATTCAGCTCCCGGTCGAGGCCTATTTACCCCCCGAGTACATCCAGGACATGCGGCACAAAATCGACGTGTATCGCCGCGTGAGCCGAATGCAAGACATCCAGTCGATCAGCCAAATGCGCCAAGAACTCGAGGATCGGTTCGGTCCAATCCCTCAGCCAGTCGTTCGACTGCTGGAGATCGCCGAGTTGCGGATGGATGCAACCCTCTGGTCGATCAAGTCCATCGAAATCCAAAATCAATTCCTGTGCTTTACCTACAGCGACCATCGTCGCATGACTCAACTGGCGCAAAAACACGCCGGCAAGCTCCGGATCGTCGAACGCGATCAGCAAGCCTTCTGGTCCCTGATGCCCCCTGCCCCCCCAGCATACTCTTCCCCCCCAGCCTACCCTGCCCCACCCGCCTACTCTGCCTCTAAAGGACTTCAAGGACGACCAGGACTTCAAGGACGACCAGGGCTTCCAGGACGCCCGATTGCCCCGACTGAAGCCGAACCGAGCGTGTCGGAAGTCCTTGCGAAACTCGATTTGCTAGCGGTCCTGCGAGCGATCTTGCATTTGTAACCCCCCTTCGCGTAGAGTCCACGACCAAGACCCCGCGCGGCACGGTAGCCGGGGGGCTCTTCTCGATTCCTTTTCGTGGGATAGCGTTGGATGCTCAGGTCGCACAAAGCTCATCGAATCAAAGCCGCCTGGGTGAATCTAACGATGCTCGGAGCCTGGGTGGCTTTGTGCTGGCCCAACGGCGATCCGACCGGCCGAGAGTGGCCCGCTTTAGGCTGCGGAGCGGTCGCATGGGGCCAAGTTCAGCAGGCATCATCGAACGATGCACAGAGCCCAGGTCCGACGGCCGGAGAGATTTTTGCAGCTAGCCATGTCGTGGCGGTAGTGGGCGAGGAGCGTGTGCTCGTGGGAGACCTATACCCTGCCGACAGGGTCACCATCGAGATGCTCAACAATCCTGAGTTTCAGATGCACTTGCGCAAGTCCCTGAAAATGTCGATCCAGCAGAAGTGCTTGGCTCAGCATTTCGTCAACTCCCAGACGACGGGCAAGACCAAGAAGGAGCGCGACGAGGTCCGCGCCAAGATGATGGCCAAGACCGCAGAGATCTTCCACACCAAGGTCCTTCCAGAGCAGGTCAAAAAAGCCAAGCTCGAAACGGAGGCCGAATTCGTCCAAATGCTCGAGGAACAAGGGACATCATTGGCTTCGATGATGCGATCTTTCGCCGAACAGGTATGGGCGGATCAAGCCTTACGCGAAGGCGTAAAAGAAAAGCCAACGATCGAACTTGAGGAACTCCGAGACTATTACGACCAACACCCCGATCAATGGAAACGGCCTTCACGCGTCAAGTTCCGAATCATGACGGCTAACTTCAGCAAGTACCCCAACCGCGATGCGGCTTATCAAGCCGTCGTCGAAATGTGGAATCAAGTCTATTACGGCGGTGCTCCTTTTGAAGCGGTAGCGAAAAAGCTATCGACAGGTTTTTCTGCCGATGAGGGGGGCAACTTCGATTGGACCCGACGCGGAGTCCTCAAGAGCGCGCAGATCGAACAAGCGATCTTTACGATTCCGATCCGAGCGCTGAGTCAAGTCATCGAAGACACCGACGGTTTTCATGTCGTCGAGGTCCTTGAGCGCCAAGACGCCTACGAGATGACCTTTCCGCAAGCGCAAGGGGAAATCCGAGAGTCGATCCTCAAGAACAAGAGGAACAACATGGAAAACGACTACAGGAAAAAGATCCAGGAACTGACTCCGATTTGGACGCGTTGGCCACAGGATATCCCCGGCTCTCGCGACATCAGCGAGTTGCTCTAGTGAGTTGCTCTAGCGAGTTGCTCTAGCGAACGGCTTGGCTCGAGGAGCCTTGGGCGATCGGATCGACGACCGAAGGAATACTCAGGTCGCTTGGCGTTTGGCCATCGGCTGAGACGGCGATACCCATCCAGCCCTGTTCCATCTGCAATTGCGATACGAGCATCCCTTGAGCCAGTGGATTGCTCGCAAGCGATTCAGAAACCATCGGAACCGACGAGTTCCCGGCGAAGACCTTGGAGAAAATCGCTCGGATCGGGAATCGGTCCTTGGACCCAAGGCGGTGTCCATCGACGCTGATCAAAGCATCGCGTTCCAAGGATGCTCTCAAGCCCTCGACCTTGGGAATGTACGAGGTCTTCACCGTGAAATTCTTCAATTGGATACGGCCTGTTTGTTCGAAAGAGGCAATGCGAAGAGTCAGCCACATGCGGCCTTCGGAGAACTCGACGGTCATCGGATGGACATCCATGAATCGGATGATGACATCCTCGGGCGTATCTTCGGGCAATTCGAAAGGCGATAGCTGGAGGATGTCAGCGATCTTGTCAGCCAATTGACGGACCGTCCAATCGCGATCCGTTGGGATGGCTTGGGAAATCAGATTGTTGATTGCAGATTGGTGCAATTGCAGGGACAGCAAGCTATCGGAGGGGGCCATAGGTCGGGGCGTGTAGGCAGCGATCTGGTTGACCCCAGCGACACGGTAGCGTGCCACGAGTCGGGTGTCCGTCGATTGCATATCGAGAATCATCGGCTGGAGTTCGAGCGAATGCAAAGGGCCGATAAGCCGTTTGTCGAATTGCTCTTGGGCCGAATCGATTTTCGTCTGCAACTGCTTATCGAACTCATCATCGGTCTGCTTGGCGATCAATCGCTGAGAGATCCGTTTTGCCACCGGTTTCTTCTCGATGAATTCCTGGTGCGCGACGTACCGGAACATATCGCCGATGATCGGCATTTGATCCCAATTCGTCGAGAACTTGCGGAGCGACTCCTGCGACTGGACGTTGGCCGGTTGGCCGTTGATCGACAGGGACGTCGGATCGATACGGACTTCGCGGGCCGATTGCACTTTGGCGTTGCTCGAATTGTAAAAGGTCGCGCCGCTACGACTGCTGCGCGTGTTCGCTTGGATGTTGCCGTCGAGGTTGAGTCCGAGTTTCCAAGCCGTAGGATCCGGCAAGAAATCGACTCGAAGATTGGTTTGAATCTGGCTGGCACCTCGCGTCTCGGCACCGAGAATCTTCTGCTGGACCGGGCGTGAGGTGACTTGGTCTTTGGGCAGCAACCGATTGATGAATTCCTCCGATACGCTCAATCGAACATTGGCGCTTCGGTACTGTTGGTTCAGAGCGTTAGCGATCGCATATTGCAATTCCGAATCGGCGAAACGCAACGACTGGATGGTCTCGGCGACATCCTCGGAGCAGCGGTGTACCGAGCTTTCCTCGATCGACTCGATATCCAAAAGCACCTTGCGATAGTCGACCGGTAGGGCTGTGAGCGGCCTGAGGTTCTCGGCAAGCTTTTGGACTTCTCGACTGTCCAAAACCTTTTTCTGATCGCCAGAGACGCGGCCGTAGGTCAATCGACCCAGAAATTCCTGGGCGAGAGCAACCTGTTGCGATTCGCTTTCCATGCTGCCATTGGCAAGTTCCTCGATCCGATCGAGCAAAAGAAAGTCGGCCCAGTTTTGGGCATCGGATGTCCCCCGAAGCGCGCTGCGAATAATCGCTAAATCCTGAGTGAGTTTTTCACTGAGTTGCTCTGTGGATCTCTCCGGAATCGCACCGCCTGAGCCGGTCGACGCTGATTGGATCTTGCCTCGCTCGTGGCTCAAGCATTGGTAAATCCGATCCCAAACGATCGCTCGTCGTTGGATTCCGTGAGCGACCCGAGCGACGGCCATGGCTTTTTCGGTCGAGGAATCGAGATTGGATTCCGACCAAGCAAACCCTCGGCCCGAGAGTTCTCCTGCTTGTCGTAGCAATTCCGCGGAACGTTCCGAAGTGATCGGGATTTGGGCAAAGCTCTCGAAGAGCTGTTGAACCTGCTCGGTCCAGGTCGTCGAACCCCCTAGAGCGCGATTCCCCTCGAAGTCGCTAAGGGCCATACTTTGCGAGATCAGGCTCGAAGCCAACGGCCAATTGCGATTGACTTGCGTTGAAGCGGGAATCGAGCGTCGCTGAAACAAAGGATCGCTCGAACTGGTTTTCGCGTCGACTTGCGGATCGGCCAGTGTCGTCGCTGAGACCGTCTGACTAGGTACGGGCGAGTTTGCATTCGAAACGCCCGAGTTGGTTGGTCTTAGCGATGCCAATTGAGGGCTAGTGCTGTTGGCTTCGAAGGGATTGGACAATGGACGAGCCACCGGGGCGGAGATTTTGACCGAACCGGTCGGTTCGAGCATCGCCAGGGAAGTCAAAGCCGGGGTGCGGAAATCGCGGACCTCGGAATGCGCGAGCAAATCCCCTTCGGAATAGCCTCCGAGCACGAGAGGTTCGGCCGTGATCTTCGCCTTGGCCGTTGGGGTCTCGACGGCCGCAATCAAATTGGTTCGAACCGGAAAGCGGCTCGATGGGCGCTTCATCGACGCGATTTGCTGGCCGAATAGGACCAGAAACAGCGTGACGATCGTTGCCAAGAGTGCATAGACCCAACCGCTGACACTCTTTGTTGACCGTATCGTCATCCGTGAATCCCCATTGGACGAATCCTGTTCCATCTGCTTAGTTCTTCGACTTACCAACCCCATTGGATGAAAGCACTCTGGAACGATTTCGCCCAGTATTCCCAAACGCGCTACCCCCCTGTAACGCCTGGATAAAATGGGAGGACTCCTGGATTTGCTAGCATGCAATCGGTTTCATTTTGGATATGATGGGGGCCCCGAGGTATGTCCGTGCCCTTCGAAGCCTTACAAATCCCCCGATCCGTCGAGTCGCCAATCATGAAGCTATTGCACTTTGGCATGCGTCCGCGCGTGCTGGTCCTGTTTGCTATGGGCCTTTTTTCGTGCGGCCTTTTTTCGTGCTGCCGGGCCGTCTTGGGGCAAGTTTCCGAGTCGGCAGGTCGCTCCGCAGAAAGCTCCCCAGAAAGTGCCCCAGAAAAATCGCAGGTAAAAGGGCCAAAACCGATGCAGATCGAGGATTTGTTCAGGTACGAGCGGTATGCAGACCCGCAATTGAGCCCAGATGGCAAGACGGTCGTCTATCAAACGACGCGGATTACCGACGCGTCGAAGAACACCAAGTCGACGAATTTGCATCGATTCTCGCTCGAGGACGGGACCAGCAGTCCGGTCACAGCATCCTCGAAATCCGATACCCACGCACGTTTTTCTCCGGATGGCAAGCGTCTGCTTTTTGAGTCGACCCGCGGTGGCTCACCACAGCTCTACGTCCTAGACTCTTCGGTTCTGGGCGAAGCCAGACAGCTCACTCGCATATCGACCGGAGCATCGACAGGAATCTGGTCCCCTGATGGCAAGCAGATCGCATTCGTATCGACGATTCGACCCGAGTTCAGCGAGTTGCCGTTTGCTCAGTCGGATGCAAAGAACCAGGAAGCAGACGAACAAGCCGCCTCGAGTTTGGTGAAAGCCAAGGTTTTTACCCGACTCTTTTATCGCCACTGGGATTCGTACGTCGAGGACAAGCGGCAACATATCTTTGTGATCCAGGCCGATGGGACCGAGTGCCGCGACGTGACTCCTGGGGATCGGGATGCTTATCCGACAAGCATGACGTTCAGCGCGGGGGACGATTTTTGTTTCACTCCCGATGGTCGCTATCTGATCATCACAGCGGTGCCTGCCCAAGGGGAGAGTTGGACGACCAATTACGATCTTTGTCGAATTGATTTGAGCAACCCGAAGAGCAACTGGGAGACCCTGACCAAGAGCAATGCCGCAGCCGACTGCAATCCTAAGTTCAGCCCCAGCGGCACGCAGATGGCTTACAAGGCGCAGGCAAGACCCGGCTATGAAGCCGACAAATGGAACTTGATGGTCGTCGATTGCAAGCCCGATGGGACTTGGACTGGCGAGCCCAAGAGCTGGACCTCCGAGCTCGATCGTTCGGTAGGTGAATTCAGTTGGACAAGCGATCAGAGCATCGCGTTTGTGGCAGAGCAAGACGGTGCGACGGCGATGTTTAAGGCCGACGGGAAGTCCAAGCCCACGCAAGTCGGATTGCAGTTTGGCGACGCGTTCGGAGGCCCGAGCCGTGCAGGACAGATCACCGCGATGCATACGGCAGCCGATGGGGTGGTATTGGCGCGGGCCACCATGAACGGTCCTGCCGATTTGTATGTCGCTAAGAAATCCGAATTGGGAACAGCACCGCTTCGCAAGATCACGCAGGGCAACGATGCGTTATCGGCCAGTTTGCAAAGGACTGCGCCCGAGTCGATCCAAGTAACGGTCGAAGGGGACCGAACGATGCAGATGTGGATCCTCAAGCCACCTGGGTTCGATCCCTCGAAGAAATGGCCAGTGGCCTATTTGATCCACGGTGGCCCACAGGGAGCCTGGGAGGACGGCTGGAGTTTCCGATGGACACCTCAACTCTGGGCAGCCCAAGGCTATGTCGTCGTGCTACCCAACCCACGGGGTTCGACCGGATTCGGTCAGAAGTTCTGCGACGAGATCAGCGGAGATTGGGGTGGCAAATGCTATCGCGACTTGGTCGCTGGGCTCAAGACCATCCAGCAACTGCCTTACGTGGATGCGGATCGGATCGGTTCTGCGGGTGCGAGTTTCGGTGGCTACATGCAGGATTGGTTCGCTGTCAACGAGATCTCCAAAGACCTGCGATGCTTGATCAGCCACTGCAGCGTCTACAACTTCGAGAGCATGTGGGGGACGACCGACGAGCTGTGGTTCGATGAATTCGAGCACGGTGGATTGCCATGGGAACTGCCTGGCAAGTACCGAGAGTACAGCCCCCATACGCGAGCCGAAAACATGGGTCGCTTCAAGACCCCCATGCTCGTGATCCACAACGATTTGGACTTCCGATGCCCGATTGGACAAGGCCATGAGTTATTCCAAGCACTGCAAAGGCAAGGTGTGCCGAGCCGGTTCATCAACTTCCCCGACGAAGGGCATTGGGTGGCAAAGTCTGCCAACAGCATCCTTTGGCACAACGAAGTGTTCGCTTGGTTGAAAAAGTATTGTCCGCCGGGTGGTCGCTAATCATGGGAGGATCGCTCGAAGACTCGGCAGGCAAATCCGGACTCGGATTGCACTGGAAAATTCTCATCGGGATGGCCATCGGCGCTCTTACCGGCATCGCATGCAATTTGTTCGTGCAAGGCCAGGGTCCCGAAGCGGTTGCGAAGCTCAAGTGGTTTACCGATACGTTCACATATCCGATCGGGAATATCTTTCTGCGACTGATTTTCATGGTCGTCGTGCCGCTAGTCTTCTGTGCGCTGACGCTCGGAGTGGCCGAGATCGGCGATGTCCGAAAACTCGGTCGACTCGGGATACGGACGTTGGTCATGACCCTGATTTTCTCGACCGCATCGGTCTTGATCGGATTGGCGATTGCCAACATCTTCAAGCCCGGTTCGTTGATTTCCGAGTCCAGTCGCGAGATGCTCAAAGCGCAGTACAGCGAGGCGGCCGACAAGAGCATCAGCACGGCGAGCAAAGCCAAATCGGTGACCGAGACGATCTTGGATATCATCCCCAAGAACCCACTCCAAGAGGCCGTCGGTGCGCTCGATGGATCGTCCCCAGGGAGCGGCATGCTCGGAGTGATGTTCTTCTCGCTATGCTTCGGGATCGCCCTGACGATGATCCCTGCCGAGCGGTCCGCACCGGTGCTCGATGTGCTTCGAGGGGTCTACGATGCGGTCATGGTGATTATCTCGGCGGCGATGAAGTTCGCACCGATCGGGGTCGCAGCCCTGGTCTTCTCGATCTCCGCGGCTCTTGGACTGCAGTTCTTCTTGGCCCTCTCGGGGTATGTCCTTTCGGTCCTGACCGGATTGGGGATCCACATGTTTGTGGTCTATTCGTTAGCCGTCTGGCTCATCGCGGGGCGTTCACCACTGAAGTTCTTCCAGGACATCCTTGAAGTTATCCTCACGGCGTTTGCGACATCGAGTTCCAACGCCACCCTCCCGACATCGCTGCGGGTTGTCGAGGAAAAACTGAAGCTTGATCCCAAGGTAGGGCGTTTTGTTTTGACCATCGGATCGACGGCCAACCAAAACGGTACGGCCTTGTACGAAGGGATGACGGTCCTGTTTTTGGCCCAGGTCTTCGGACTGGACCTGGATCTGGCTCAGCAGTTGACGGTGGTCTTATTGAGCATTTTGGCCGGGGTTGGGACCGCAGGGGTTCCAGGCGGTTCGCTGCCGTTGGTCGTTCTGGTCTTGCAGACGATCGAAGTCCCAGCCGAGGGGATCGGAATCATCATGGGGGTCGATCGCCTGCTGGACATGTCGCGAACGACGGTCAATGTCGTGGGCGATGTTGCGATTGCAGCGTGTGTCGATGG
>Ga0315902_10002660_pt1 | contig 27523 bp, 24 predicted proteins | sample LakEriMetagenome_9_FD_203523 | JGI IMG/M metagenome (GOLD analysis project Ga0315902, IMG submission 203523) | Freshwater fungal communities from buoy surface, Lake Erie, Ohio, United States - Buoy 12 MA117 | ecosystem: Environmental > Aquatic > Freshwater > Lake > Lake biofilm | place: USA...
AGCAGAACGAGATGCTGCGCGCGAAAGCGACCGGCAATTTCCGCGACCTGCTCATCTCGGTCGCCAAAGACCCGGCGATGCTTGCGTACCTCGATGCCGCGGTCAACGTCAAAGGCGCGCCGAACGAAAACTTCGCTCGCGAGATCATGGAATTGTTCACCATGGGCGTGGGCAATTACACAGAAGACGATATTCGCGAGGCTGCCCGTGCTTTCACCGGCTGGAATTACAAAGGGCTCGAGTTCGTGGTTAATCCCGCGCAGCATGATGCGGGGAGCAAGACCGTGCTTGGCAAGACTGGTCATTTCGATGGCGTGCAGGTGATCGATATCATTCTGTCCAAGCCCGTCACGGCCGAATTCGTCGCGAGCAAAATCTACAAATACTTTGTCCGTGAGGAGGTTTCGCCCGAGCTGCGTGTCAAGCTGGGCAAGCTGCTGCGCGACTCGCGCTATGAGATAGCGCCATTTCTTGAGACCGTGCTCAGTTCGAAGGATTTCTACAGCGAGGCATCGGTCGGCACCCATATCAAGTCGCCGGTCGAACTGGTGATCTCCACTTACCGCAAGATGGGCCTGAAAGAAGTGCCCGGCATACCGGACTTCAATGATCTGACTGATTCCATGGGTCAGAAGCTGCTGTTCCCGCCCAACGTGGCTGGCTGGGCCAATGGCCGCAGCTGGATCACGCCCGGGCTGCTGCTGGTGCGCGGCAATTTTGTGTATGACACAGTGTTCCCGGCGATTGATTTTGTGCCGCTGGACCGCGTGCCGGGCAGTCAGTATCAGATCATCTCGGTCGCCGAGCAGCTTGCCTTGGGCAAGGATGTCACGACAGCGACCAAACCCGAAGGCAAGGAAATGAGCTCGATGTCAATGATGTCAGTGGATCGAGATGAGGACTTCAACACCCGACTGGCCAGCTATCACGCATGGCGCAAGGCTATCGAGAAGGTCAAGCCCATCCCGCGTGCTCCTGCCAGGATGGATTTATCCGGCATTGTGCGTGCCGCCGGCTGCAAGACCGCGCAGGACGCGGTTGATCACCTGATCACTCGCTTTATCTCCGCACCCCTCGAGCCAGGCGTTCGCGAAAAAATCGCGGCATTACTTGCAGAAGATCTCGGTACCGAGGATCTCAAAGCCGCCGACACTTACATGGAAGATGCGCTGCGTAATGCACTGCACGTGATCTTGTCGCTGCCCGCCTATCAACTCGGTTAAAAATACAAAAAAGAACCCGCATGAAACATACTTCTGAACAGCACATCAACCTGACGCGCCGCCATTTGCTCGGTGCATTGGCCGGGGCGGGACTCACTGCAGGACTCCCGTGGATGCCTGCAAACGCGGCGACAGACAGCTCGCGCCGCATTCTTGTGGTGATGGAGTTATCCGGAGCGAATGATGGCCTCAATACGCTCGTGCCGTATGCAGACGATGCGTACTACCGCTTGCGCCCTAATCTCGGTATCAAGCCGGCCAAAGTGCGCAAGATCGATGAGCGCTTTGGTTTCTCGCCCGGCATGGCCGGTTTCGAGCGTCTGTACAAAGAAGGGCGCATGGCCATTGCGCATGGCTGCGGTTATGACCAGCCTTCATTCTCGCACTTCACCTCGGCGGATTTCTGGCGCACTGGTGTGCCCAACGGCGGTGAGCCTTATGGCTGGCTGGGACGAGTTGCTGATGCGATTGATCCACAGCTGACCCCGAACTTCCTCGTCAATATCGATGAGCGTCAGTCGCTCGCGGTGCGCTCCGCACGCCACGTGCCGGTGGTGTTCGATGATCCGGAGCGTTTCATGCGCAAGGGCCTGATGAACAGCCGCGCTCTTCTGGACACGCCCATAGCCGGCAACCCGGTGAATGCATCGCAGCGATTCCTGGATGAGGTCGCAGGTAGTGCACGGCAGGCCTCGAGTCTGGTGCGTGCCGCTTGGGAAGCGTACAAGACGCCAGTCGACTACGGTATCCAGTCGGTCGATCTCCCCAAGGTTGCGGCGATGATTCATGCAAACCTGCCGACGCGGCTGTACTACGTCAGCTATCGCCACAATGCATTCGACACCCACGTTCAGCAGGCCGAGCCCCATCAGCGCTTGCTGACCTATGTCTCCGATGCCGTGGCCGGCTTCATCAAGGACATGGAACGCATCGGTCGCGCGGATGATGTCACGCTATTGGCCTTCTCCGAATTCGGCCGTCGCGCTGCCGAGAACACCAGCCTCGGCACCGACCATGGCACCGCCAATCACATGTACGTGATCGGTAAACAGGTGAAGGGTGGCCACTACGGCGGCATACCTTCGCTGACCGATTTGGATGAGGGCGGCAACCTGAAATACACTACCGATTTCCGCCGTGTGTATGCGACCCTGATTGAGGGATGGCTCAAGCATCCCGACAGCAAGAGCCTGCTCTCCGGCGACTTCAAGACCTTCCCGATGTTTGGATGAATCCATGGCTGCGCATTTCGATCTTCCGGATATCAAGCTCTTCGTCAATATCGCCGAGGCGAACAGCCTAACGCGCGGTGCAGAGCGCTCACACATGTCACTACCAGCGGCATCGATACGCATCAAGAATCTGGAAGAGGGGCTGGGTGTAAAGCTCCTGTATCGGACCAGTCAGGGTGTAACGCTCACGCCGCCGGGCCAGGCTTTCATGCATCATGCGCGACTCGTACTGCAGCAACTGGCCGATCTGCGTGGTGACCTGGCCGAGTATGTGAAGGGCACGAGGGGTCATGTGCGCATCTTCGCGAACACCACCGCAATGGCCGAATTCTTGCCGGCGCTGCTGCCCAAATTTCTGGCTTCGCATCCCGACGTGAATGTAGACCTGAAAGAGCGGCTCTCGCATGACATCGTGCGTGCTGTCTCCGAGGACAAAGTGGATGTCGGTATCCTGGCCGGCAATGTGCGAACCGAAGGCCTCGAAACCTTGCCTTTTCGCGAAGACCGGCTAGTGCTGGTGACGGCAGCGACGCATCCGCTGGCAGAGCGTGGCCGCATCGATTTCAGCGAGGCCTTGAGCCATGACTTTGTTGGCATGATCGAGGCCAGCGCGATCCATTCCTTCCTCGCACAAAACGCCAACAGCCTGAACCGGCCGATCAAGATCCGCATCCAGGTCGGGAATTTCGAGGCCGCTTGCCGAATGATCGAAGCCAATGTCGGTATTGGCGTCGTCCCGTATTCCGCCGCCAGCCGTCATGCAAAATCGCTCGACATTCGCATGGTTGAGCTGACGGATGAATGGGCGGTACGCAAGCTGCAAGTCTGTGTGCGCAGCCTGCAGTCGCTACCCATGTTCGCGCGCGAACTGGTGGAATTACTCGTGGCCGAGAGCAAAGCACATCCGCTGGAGACGGTCGATTAAACTGCTTCGAAATCCGTTGACTGTCGCTAAATAAGCTTATCTTTGCTTATTTTCTTTTAACCTAAGGGTTAATTCTCCTCGAAGCCCCGCTTACGATTTTCTGAATTGTTCATAGGGGTGGGATAGGTCACACTTGAGAGCGTCAGTGCTGCTGCGCAGCATGCTCTTCGCCGTCTGCAGCCTTGCACGCGCGAGCCCCATTCCAACAGGAATTTCCATGTCAGTGTCTCCCAATGATTATCAGGACATTCGCGACGCCATTCGCGATTTGTGCGGCCAGTTCCCGGCGGAGTATTTCCGTCAAGTGGATGAAGAGCGCGCGTATCCCGAGGCGTTTGTCGACGCGCTGACGCAGGCTGGCTGGCTTGCGGCATTGATCCCGGTCGAATACGGTGGCTCGGGTCTGGGCATGGTCGAAGCCTCGGTGATCATGGAAGAGATCAACCGAAATGGCGGCAATTCTGGCGCTTGCCACGGCCAGATGTACAACATGGGTACGTTGCTGCGCCACGGCTCTACAGTACAAAAGGATTTTTATCTGCCCAAGATTGCCAGCGGTGAGCTGCGCCTGCAATCCATGGGCGTGACCGAGCCCACCACCGGCACCGACACCACCAAGATCAAGACGACCGCTGTGAAGAAGGGCGATCGCTATGTGGTCAACGGACAGAAAGTGTGGATCTCCCGCATCCAGCACTCCGACCTGATGATCCTGCTCGCGCGCACCACGCCGCTGGCCGAGGTGAGCAAAAAATCCGAAGGTATGTCCATCTTCATCGTCGACCTGCGCGACTCGATCGGCAAAGGGCTGGAGGTTCGGCCGATCCGCAACATGGTCAACCATGAGACCAACGAGCTGTTTTTCGAGAACCTTGAGATACCCGCAGAGAATTTAATTGGCGAGGAGGGTAAGGGCTTCAAGTACATTCTCGACGGACTGAATGCCGAGCGTGCGTTGATTGCAGCCGAGTGCATCGGCGATGGCTATTGGTTCATCGACAAAGTCACCAAGTACGTGAACGAGCGGGTCGTTTTCGGTCGCCCTATCGGGCAGAACCAGGGCGTACAGTTCCCCATTGCGAGAGCCTTTGTGAACATCGAGGCTGCCAGCCTGATGCGATACAAAGCCTGCGAGCTTTTTGACGCCGGCAAGCCGTGCGGCGCCGAGGCCAACATGGCGAAGATGCTCGCCGCTGATGCATCGTGGGAAGCGGCTAATGCTTGCCTGCAGTATCACGGCGGCTTCGGTTTTGCGGCAGAATACGACGTCGAGCGCAAGTTCCGGGAGACCCGCCTGTATCAGGTCGCGCCGATCTCCACCAATCTGATTCTTTCTTACGTCGCGGAGCATATCCTCGGCATGCCGCGCTCGTTCTAATTCAAAGGGAGACGCCATGAAAACCAACGTGACGCCCAGCGCCCAGCTCGCTTTTTTTGCCGCCGAGTTGAACTATGACGACATTCCCGCCGAGGTGATGCGGCGAGCGGAGGACTTGTTCCTCGACTGGTTTGGCTCTGCGCTGGCCGGCAAGGTCGGGCGCCCGGTGCAGTCGGTGGAGGCCCTGGCGCGCGAGATGGGGCCGCAGCAGGGTCGATCGGAGGTGCTGATGTCGCGCCGTAAAACCTCGCCGCTCTTTGCCGCGATGGTCAATGGCGCATCGTCCCACTACATCGAGCAGGATGATGTGCACAACGGATCGGTGTTTCACCCGGCGGCAGTTATTTTTCCCGCAGTGCTCGCCATCGCGCAAGACCGTGGCCTGAGCGGCAAGGAGATGATGACCGCTGCCGTCGCCGGCTACGAGGCGGGCATACGCATCGGCGAATTCATGGGCCGCTCTCACTACAAGGTCTTTCACACGACCGGCACCGTGGGAACCGTTGCGGCGGCTGTAGCTGTCGGACGCCTGATCGGCCTTACTCCCGAAAAAATACAGCATGCGATGGGCTCGGCGGGCACTCAGGCCGCAGGATTGTGGGAATTCCTCAAGGATGCCGCCGACTCCAAGCAGCTGCACACGGCCAAGGCAGCTTCCGATGGCCTGATCGCGGCACTGCTAGCCGAGAAAGGGTTCTCTGGCGCCAAGCAGGTGCTTGAGGGTGCGAAGGGTATGGCCGCTGGTATGTCTCAGGATGCCGATGTCGCTTGCCTCACCGATCGTCTTGGTGTGCGCTGGGCCACCATCGAGACCTCTTTCAAGTTTCACGCATCTTGCCGGCACACCCATCCCGCAGCGGATGCACTGCTGCAGGTGATGCAGCAGCATGGCCTCAAAGCGGAGCAGATCGATTCCGTCATTACGCGGGTGCATCAGGGCGCCATCGATGTGCTGGGCTCGGTGGTCGAGCCGCGCACCGTGCATCAGGCGAAGTTCTCGATGGGCACGGTGCTGGGGCTGATCGCGCAGTATGGCAAGGCCGGAGTGACCGAATTCGAGCAGTCATTCCGCGAAACGGAAGTGCAAGAATTTCGTAAGCGCGTCAGCATGGAGCTGGATCCTGAAGTCGATGGCGCTTATCCGGCGCGCTGGATTGGCAAGGTGACGGTCAAGACCCTGGATGGTCGCGAGCTGGATGGTCGTGTCGATGAGCCCAAGGGTGACCCGGGTAATACCTTGTCGCGCACGGAGCTGGAGACCAAGGCGATTTCACTTGCAGAATTTGCCGGCGCCGCCACGGTCAAAGAGATGCGCACTGCGATGGAGGGGATTTGGAATATTGCGGCATCTAGAGCAGTGGGGGATTTGTTGCCGCCATGGTCCCAAGATATATGATCTATTTGCGCAAACGACACGGGGCAGTGCTTGTTCAGAACGATACAAAAACATCTGATGCCGGCCACGTTCATTCATCGTTGAATCAGTTCTGTCAAAGATAAAATTGTTCGCTCATCGCTTCCAGATGGCCTCATCCGAAAGCGGTTGGTCAGAACTTATCCGTTAACAGAAAGGATTCAACGTGACATCCACATCACAGACCACATTTCAGTGGTACGAGGGCAGCTTCGACTTTCACTCACCTTATCAGCCATCGATCTTTCAATTTTCTTCAATAGAAACCATCAATCCCACCGAATGGTTGCTTGTAAACGCAGGGGATACCACGATGTCTGCCACGCTTCCGGCGGTGGATCCGGGCATTGATCTTTTTCCCGCTTCTACATCCAGCAAAGTCGATCTTGCACACGCGATGTCTGCCACGCTTCCGGCGGTGGATCCGGGCATTGATCCTTTTCTTTCTTCTACACTCAGCAAAGTCGACCTTGCACATACGATGACTTATGTGGGCATCGCAACTGAACCGAGTGATTCGTGGCACTTCTTCTGAGTTTGCGCGCCCCGAACCTCCCGTTGCATAACGCGCTTACAAAGAGGTCCACACTCGCTCAGTAAAGAGTAAAAGACCAATCAATAGCACCAGCTGGGAAAGTCTCTGAACGACAGGCTTTTCCCAGCTTGTTTTTCTCAGCTGAATTAGCAGCGGTACCGTGATCATGACGGCGATCAGCTGACCCGCTTCCACCCCCAGATTGAAATTTAGCAACGACCAGATCAGGCTGTCTTTTGGCAGACCGATTTCTTTCAGCACAGAAGAAAAGCCGAAGCCATGCACCAGTCCGAACAAGAAGCTGATGTGCCAGCGATGAGAGACAGCAAAGCGCGGGAACAGGTTCTCGAACGCGACATACGCAATCGACAGCGCGATCACGGCCTCGACCAGCGCCGAGGGCAGGGTGATGATATCCAGCGCCGCCGCACCCAACGTGATGCTGTGCGCGAGCGTGAACGCAGTGATGATCTTCAGCAGCGATACCAGATTGCCGCCGCACAGGATCAGCGCTAACAGGAATAGCAGATGGTCATAGCCCGTAGCGATATGCTCGACGCCGAGCAGGAAGAAGCTGCTGGCACTCTGCGGTGTTTCCGTGCCGGCCAGCGAGACGCGCGCCTCACGCTCAGTGGCTGAGAAATTCAGTGAGCTGCTGCCGCCGCTCCAAGTCATGACCGCGATTACATGATGCTTCTCGCCGAGAGTATCGGCCATGTCGTCGCGGATCAGCAGCGCTCTCGGTGTCACGGGGCAGGCATACGCCACTTGCATGCCTTGTGGCTCGGCCGGAACGCAGGGCTGCTGATCGGTGGTGACACTGACTTTTTCACGGATCAAACGAGCGAGTACGGCATCGTCTGTGCCGCTGGTGGTGGGCGTGTATCGGTAGATGACGCTGCTGCCGTCGACGCCGATCGAAGCGAATCCGGTGGCATCGCCGGAGTGAGAAAACACTGGTACGGACACCAGCAATGCCAGCCCGGCCAGCAGGCTGCCCAGCAGCGTCTTCATCGTTTCAGCTTGGTGCCCGGAGAGGGTGCGGCTGCCGGCGCGGGAGCGTTCTTGCTGACGGCATCGATCATGGCCATCAGATTCGTGATCTGATATTCAGGAATCGTCACGGCCTCAGCCGCACCCACTGGCAGAATGTAGCGGCTGTAGCCATCCGGGCTCACCGTGCCGACTGCGAAGCGCCCAACAGGGTCGGTCTTTCCGGCGCGATAGATCATGATCAGGATATCGGGCCGGCTAACGCCAAACTCGTCCTTGCCAGGCTCTAGCGGAATGGGTTGCTCCTTGCGGGTGCGGCTGAACATCGCAATGGCTTGCACAATCGTGTTGGCAGCGAGCGGGTCGGCGCGGTGTGCATGCTCAGCCGCATTCGGGCCATCCTGCTGGCCATGATAGAACCAGGTGCCTTTTTCGTCTTTCTCGAAACGGTGCAACTGCCCTTTACGCATGACTTCAATGGCGCCGGTTTCATCTAGCGGTACGGGGAATAACCATTTTTCATCTTTCGGACCTGCTGCCGATTCGATGGTTTGGATGTATTCGCGTTCCTTGATAAAGATCACGACGCCCAGAACGGCGATCACGGCTCCGATGATCGCCAGCTTGCTTCTGCGGCTGCTCATCGACGCCTCCACCAGACCACGACACCCAACGCTGCCATCAGCAGAGGAATGAGGATCAGCGACATGATGAAGGTGCCCTTCATCTGTGTATTTGTCATGTTCACATAGGGCAGGTCGTAGGTGCGTGGCTCCAGGCCGATCAGGTTCTCGCGCGAGGCAAGGAAGTTGACTGCGTTCAGGAACAGTGCGCCATTGCCCAGAATATGGAAGAAGGAGTTGGTTGCGAAATCCGAATCGCCGGACACAATGATGCGTGCTGGCTTGCGATTGGTCGCCAACGGCTTCGCTTCTTCGACTTTCTCGCCACGCAATTCCTTCATGATCATCGTGGCGGAATCGACCGCATTGGGGTTGAAATTCGAGATGACCATCATGGTCAGCGGACCCTGCTTGCTTTCGCCCTTGACGAATTCTGCACGCGTCTTGTCTATGGAGCTGAAGCTGTTCTTTGATGAGTTCACCAGAGGCCTCACGGAGACGCCCGCCACGGGCTTCGCGGTCGGGAACAACGGTCTCGCGCCAGGGAAGAAGGTCAGCGGCAGCTTGGTCGTCACCTCATGGCGGTTGTAGTCAGTGACGGCAGGCGCGGACACGTCGGCCCAGAAATGGCTGGCCTCATCGATGATCATGCCTTTGTCGGCGACGACGCCAAACTTCGCGAGCACTGGCTCAAGGCCGACCTGCACAAAAGGATCAAGAAGGAATAACGCATTGCCGCCGTTGTCGAGATAGCTTTCAATCGTCTTCAACTCACCCGCCAGCAAGGGCAGTGTCGGGCCAGCGACAATCAGGAGAGAACAGCGCGCCAGATCGGCGTTGCTGCGGGTCAGCGCGACTTTCTCGACCAGATAATTCATTGCCTCCAGCGCGCCGCGCGCCTTGGCCATACCATGCTTTTCATGTGTGACGATTTTCTGCTCCAGCCCGTGTGAGTGACCGGCGGCACCCTCCGTATGGTCATGAGACTCAAGGCTGAACGGATCAGGCTCGCCGTGCCCTTCAAGGAAGCAGGCCACTTGCTGTTTGCCCTGCGTAACGCGCAGGACGCCGTTGGCAATGTCGGTCTCGGTCGGGCCATTGACAGTCAGCTTGCGCCCCTCACTTTCCATCAGCGCCGTGCCTGCGAATTCCACACCGCGCATCTTGGCCTGAGAGGGATTGAGCATTGGGTCAAAAAACTCGACGGTGATTTTGTCGTTTTGCGCGGCGAACTGTTCGTACAGCTCGACCGTCTCGCGCATGCCCCGGTCATGGAAGAAGGTAATACGCACCGGCTTGTCGATAGACTTGAGCATGTGGATGGTCTGCTGCGCCAGCGAATGCTCACGGTTGGCTGTCATGTCCACGCGTGCCGGGAACAGCGACGAGGTCCACGCGATCGCCACATACAACGCGATTAGCGCAGAGGTCATCACCAGCAGCTCGCCACGCTGGCCGCGCAGCAGCAGAAATAGTTCGCCGCGGAGCTGCCACAGAGAGTAGCTCGACAGCCCCAGTCCAGACATCATCAGCGCAATGGCGAATGCGGAAGAGTTGACAATGAGTGCGCTGGCGAATGACGAGCCCGCCAGCAGCAGCAAACCTGCTATCAGTAACAAGCCGTAACGGAATGATTTATCCATGGATCAAATACCTAGAAATTCTTGTCAACGACGCAGCTGCAGATAGCTGGTGTTGAGGGTGAGCGCTGTGGCGATCACTGCGGCGAAATACAGCATGCCCTCAGACCGCAACAGGCCACGGATGAAATCCGCGAAGTGAAGCGCAAAGGACAAGTGAGCCACTAGATCGCGCATCAACAACGAGGACTGCAGTGTCTGCAGATGGCCGACGAACCAGAACCCAAGGAGTACAGGAATAGTGATGAGTGCTGCGACGATCTGGTTCTCGGTCAGCGCCGAGAAGAACTGACCGATCGCGATGCAGGCCATGCCGAGCAGGATGAAGCCGATGTAGCCAGAGACAATGTTTAGTGTCTGTGGCGTGCCGTACAGGTAGAGAGGGATCAGATTGATGCAGGTGGCCGCCGTCATCAGTATAAAGATGCTCACCGCACCCAGATATTTGCCCACCACGACTTGCCAGGTTTCCAGTGGCAGTGTCATCAGCAGCTCCATCGTACGAGCGTTGTACTCTGCTGAGAAGATGCGCATGGTCAGCACCGGCGAGATGATCAGCAGCAGAATGCCCATGTTCTGCAGGGTGGAGTCCATTGTGCCCACGCCGGTCATGAAGATGTTGTACGTGAAAAAATAGCCGGTTCCGAGCAGGAACACGGCGATCACGAAGTAAGCAATCGGCGAGCGGAAATAGCTGAGCATCTCCTTTACATAGACAGCCCGAAGGCCAGTCAGCGCGTTCATGCGGCCTCCTTGTGAGTGTCGGTGGAGGTCGGTCCACCTTCGTGGCCGACATAGCTCAGGAAGACGTTTTCCAGCGTTGGCTGGCGGCGTTCCAGACGATAGAGTTCACCGGTACCGGTGATTGCACGAGCTATTCGGGCTTCAATGCCCTCATCGTTCTGGACCAGGCAGTCGATGCTCAGTACGCCAGCACGCACCGGATGAGAATGAATGACGAGGCCGGTGACGCCATCGACCGAGCGCAGCGACTGTTCAAGTGCATTGCGGTCACCGCTGGCGTCCAACATCACGCTGTTGCTCTGGTCAGCCTTGCGCTGCAGACCTTCGGGGGAGTCGACCGCGAGAATACGGCCGCCGTTGATAATCGCCACGCGCTGGCAGATGAGTGTGACCTCCGGAAGGATGTGGGTGGAGATCAGCACGGAGTTCTCACGACCGAAGTTGCGTATGACTTCGCGCGTTTCCTGAATCTGTCCCGGGTCGAGGCCGGCGGTGGGCTCATCGAGCAGCAGCACATCCGGATTACCGAGCAGCGCCTGCGCGAGTCCGACACGCTGGCGATAGCCTTTGGACAGCTTGTAGCATTCTTTGGTGGTCACGGCCTCTAATCGGCAGGCGGCAATCACACGCTCCAGATTTTGGGGGATCTGCGACACCGGCACACCCTTGGCCCGCGCGACGAAGTTAAGGTAACTGGTGACATCCAGGATGTCATACAGTGGGGGACTCTCGGGCAGATAACCCAGCCGAGCAGCCGCTTGCGCGCGCTCGGTGGCCATGTCGAAGCCTGCAACTTTCACGGTGCCGGAGGTCGCTTCGGTGAAACCGGCGATCATGCGCATGGTGGTGGTCTTGCCCGCACCATTTGGACCAAGGAAACCGACGATCTCGCCTTTTTTTACGTCGAACGAGATGTTGTGGATGATGGTCTTGGAACCGTACCGCTTTACGACGTTGTGTAGTTCTATCATTGCAGCAGATCTTACTTCTCTTGGGGTCTGTCCGGCACGAGCGGTGGACACTGCACCCGAAGGGCGATTGCGCCATCATGCTGCGACAGACAACACGACTGCCGTGACGCCGGGCAGTACGCTGGGGGTTAAAAAAAGCCCCCGCATAACGGGGGCTTTTTACGCTTACAGCGGATGATGAATTACTTCATCCACTTGCGGCCGTTCTTTTCAAACTGGCCAGCATCGTGCGGGAAGAACAGCTTCGCGCCTTCGAGGTCACGCATGAACTTCAGGCGGTTCGCCGAGTTGCTCCATGCCTGAACGCTGAAGTTGAGGCCAGCGACGTAGCCGTCAGCATTTTCCTGCATCCAGATCGCATCTTGGGAGATGATCACGCTGCCGGTCTGTGGCAGCTTGACTTTCAACGACTGGTGGCCGAGCGTGTGGCCAGGGGTCGAGAGGATCTGCACCGTGCCGTCGCCGAACAGGTCGTAGTCACCTTCGAGTTCCATGTAGTTGTAGGCACGAGCGGCCACCAGGTCGTTCAACACGAAGGTGCCGTTGGTCTCGCGACCCTGGAACTTCTCAGGCCAGTAGCCCTGATACAGTTCCTTCTTCTGGAACACGTGGATCGCCTTCGGGAACATCGCGATGTTACCGGAGTGGTCCAAGTGGCTATGGGAGCTGATCACGACTTTGACGTCATCAACCTTGATGCCCACCTTGGCCAACTGCTGGTCAATCACGTCGCCGCGCGTCTGGCTCGGCTTCAGGAAGTCGCAGCTGCCAGCAGCCCAATACTTCTTGCAGTTGTCAGCGCCATCCGAGATCGCAACGTTGTTACCCGTGTCGAACACGACCACGCCTTTCGGGTGCTTCAGGATCCACATCGACACGGGGATCGTGATGTCCTTGGCTTTCGGGTAGGTCGGGATCAGGCCCTGGATGTTAAAAGGACCGAAGAAACCACTGGTTGTCCAGTAGAGTTCCTGCGATTGTGCCGACGGTGCCGTGCTGATGCATAGTGCTGCCAGCATGGATGCCAACAAACCGGTTTTTTTCATGAGTCTTCCTCCGTGGTGATAATAAGTCGCCTGATTACGCGCGTATTGGCCGACTACCCGCCTTGCCGTTCTGTAGCGTAGGGCGCCCAGCCGATTCTTCTTCTTTTACGACGTGGGACAACAGGCGTCTGGTCGACCCAAACGCCTGTTCTCTTGGAAACATGTTGCATGGCTCTTTTTTTCCTGTCAACAGCTAGTTACTATTAGCCTGTCATTGCACAAGAAAAGACCCAGCACAATTGGCCGTTTTGTTGCAGTGCGATTTCATAGGGGAAAATCCCATGCAAACACTGAATTCACACGTAATTTGGTGCTGTGCGCCAGAGCCTATTGATGGATTCGTATTTTCAAAATGGGCTCTTTAAAAAACTCGTCTTGCCGAAAGAACCTTCGTCGGTCAGACTCTCACGGTCCTTGGAAGGCGATCAGTCGCGCGATAGTCAATTCGACAACATATTCGCTTCGCTTGCGCGCCAGCTCCAGATGATCGGTCACAGCGCACTTGCCGATTCCCGCAGCCGGCGTTTCGTCAACGCCGCGCCTCAATGCGAAAAAAATCATACGGATCAAATATTTGAACAGCTTTCTTCGCTGGAGACTTTTAACATGAAGATAATTGCACTATCGCGCTTGCTTGTAGGCATGGCTGCAGCGCTGGCGTTGTCGGGCGCGATCGCGCAGAACAAGCCAGCCGAGCTGAAAGTCGGTATCACGACGTTCCTCTCTGGCCCGGCCTCGGTATTCGGTGTGCCTGCCAAGGCAGCGGCCGAGCTGTACATCGAGCAGCTGAATGCGGCTGGCGGCATCGGTGGCGTGAAGATCGTTCCCACCTTCATCGATGAGGGTGTCGGCGCGGACAAACTGCTCTCGGAGTACCGCCGTGTCGTGCAAGAGGGCGATACTAAAGTGATGCTCTCGGCTATCTCCAGCGGGAACTGCAACATCATCGCGCCAGTGGCCGAAGATCTGAAGGTACTGAATATCCTATGGGACTGCGGCACCGAGAAAGTACTTGAAGACAAGCGCTACAAATACGTGATTCGTACGCAAGCGAATGCGACCACGGAAATGGTCTCGACGGTTCTGTACCTGCTCAAGACCAAGCCCGACCTGAAAACCATCGCGGTGATGAATCAGGACTATGCATGGGGCCGCGATTCCTGGGAACTCTTCCGTAACACGCTGCTGGCGATGAAACCGGATGTGAAGATCGTCGCCGAGTTGTTCCCTAAATTCGGCGCGACTGATTACTCGACCGAAATCAGCCGTCTGCAGGCGCTGCGCCCAGAAGTCATTCTTTCCACGTCTTGGGGTGGCGACCTCGACACCTTTGTGCGCCAGGCGTCTCAACGCGGACTGATGAAGACCTCGCTGTTCGTCCTGCCGCTGGCAGAGAGCTCGCTCGAACGCCTTGGCCCGGCGCTCCCGGATGGCGTAATTGTTGGCGCGCGCGGTGACCACTATTTCCTGCATCCGCAGTACAAAGAGGAACCCAAGCTCAAGAATTTCGTGAAGAAGTTTCAGGACAAGACCGGCGCCTACCCCATCTACTGTGTCTACCACATGGTTCAAGCCCTGGATGGTCTGAAAGCGGGAATCGAAAAAGCAATCAAAACGAATAAAGGTCAGTGGCCAGGCACAGAGCAGATGGCCGATGCCATGCGCGGTCTCGAGTTCCGTGGGCTGACCGGCACGGTGAAGATCCGAGAAGATGGCCAAGGCCTCGAAGATCAGTTGCTGGGCCTGACCCGCAAGACTCCGGCCTACAACTTCCCGACACTGGAGAAGATCGTCATCTATCCGGCGGATCTGATCACGACGCCCGTAGGGCAAAAGTCGCCGGAGTGGGTCAAGACGCTCAAGCCAGAGCTGGTCAACAACCCGCGTTTCAAGCAGTACTGATCTCGGTACCGAAGCGTGACACGCCAGCGCCGGTGTGTCACGTGAGCTGATTACCCCTCACAAAAATCAAGAGGCAGCACATGGCGCAGGACATTTACATTCTGGCGGTGTTGGACGGCCTGTCCTACGCCGCCTTGCTTTTCTTGGTCGCGCTGGGCATGACGCTGGTGTTCGGCGTGATGAACATAGTCAATATGGCGCACGGCAGTTTTTATGCGTTGGGCGGTTATATGGCCGCCAGTCTTGGACTTTGGGCGACATCGCAGGGCGCCGCGCCCGCGTGGTCGCTGCTGATCTTGCCACTGGCGGCGATCATCATCGGCACCGTCTTCGGTGCGCTGATGGAAACCACGCTGATGCAGCACATCTACAGCAAAGATCCTATCCTGCAGTTGCTGATCACCTTCTCCGCGTTCATGATCTTTGAAGACCTGCAGCGTCTGGTGTGGGGCACGCAACCGTACTTCGTGTCGGAGATTGTCAATTACCTCGGTACCACGGAAGTGCTGGGAATTACGTACACGCGCTATCAGTTGCTTGTGCTGCCGGGCGTGGCCATCGCCGTGTTTGTCGCGCTACGCAGCTTCCTCAAATTTTCCAGCATTGGCCGGCAGATCGTCGCCGTGTCTCACAACCGCGAGGTATCGACCGCACTGGGTATTAATGTGAAGCGGATCTCGCTGATGACTTTCGTTGTGAGTTCGATTCTCGGTGCGCTGGCGGGCGCGCTGGCGTCGCCCACCGTGTCCTGGGTGCCCGGGATTGGCGGTGAGATGATCGTGCTGTCATTCGCAGTGGTCGCGACCGCTGGTCTGGGCCAGATTGAAGGTGCCTTGGTCGCCGCGATCCTGATCGGCCTCGCGCGCTCGTTCACGGTGTATCTATTCCCCGAGGTGGAAGTGCTGGTGCCCTTCCTGATCATGGTGCTGGTGCTGCTGTTCCGTCCTCAAGGATTGTTCTCCGTCGCACAAGCGAGGAGGGTGTGATGGCGCGCGCAAAAATCATGGTGGTCGTGCTCGCCCTGCTGGCGCTGCTGCTGCCGGTAGCCATGCCATGGATCAAGACGCCGCTGATCCTTGGTACGGCATTTGGCATTGCCGCATTGGGTATCTCGATACTCATCATCTCTGGGCAGATTTCATTCGGTCACGCGATGTTCGTTTGCCTTGGTGGCTATGCGGTGGCCTTCATCGCCCGGCAGTGGGCGCAGCTCGATAGCGCCTTACTGCTGGCGATCGGTGCCGCTACTGGCCTCGTCTTTGGTGTCATCGTTGGCTCTTTTGTGGTGCGCTACCGCGCGATTTTCTTTGGCATGTTGAATCTCGCGCTGTCGATGGTGCTTTTTGCTGCGCTCGGCAAGTTTTTTAATTTGACCGGCGGCACAGATGGTCTGCGTCTGGAGCGCTCGCCGTTCTTCGGCATGACGCTGGGACGTGATGAGTTTGAAAGCTTGCTGCTGGTCGTCGGCGTGGTGCTGGCCTTGCTGTGCGGCTGGCTGGTGCATCGCTACCTGCGCTCGGTCGCGGGGCAGGCGCTGGCCGCGATCAAGACCAATGAGACTCGGCTCGAATATGTGGGGATCTCTGCCTACCAGGCGCTGTGGATCGGCTACATCATCTCGGCGACCTTGTGCGGGCTATCGGGCGCGATCTTCGCGATCGCCCAAGGGCTGGTCACGCCGGAGATGGGTTATTGGGTGCGCTCAGGCGAGATCGTGTTCGTCGCTATTCTTGGAGGAGTCGGTCATCCGGTCGGTGCGTTCATTGGCGCGGGAATCTTTGAATTCGTGAAGCTGTTTGCAGCGGCCTACCTCACGGGTGCCTGGCAGATGGTGCTAGGCTTCGTGCTGATCGCGATGGTGTTCCTCGCGCCACGCGGCATCTCGGCCATGCTGGAACAAAAACCCCTGCCGAAGCAGGAGGATGCATGAGCGTGCCACTGCTTCAGACCCGAGACTTGCAGCTGGCGTTCGGCGCCGTCGTAGTTGCTGACGATATCAATTTTTCGTTGAGCGAGGGCGAGCGGCTGGCCGTCATCGGACAGAACGGCGCGGGCAAGACAACCTTCATCAACATTTGCACGGGGCTGATTCGTCCCCAATCAGGTCAAGTTTTCTTCGAGGGCAAAGAGGTTACCGGTATGTCACCGCGAGCCATTGCGCTGCGCGGCATGGTGCGCTCTTTCCAGCTACCGCAACTGTTCACTGAGCACAGCGTGCGCGACTGCGTTCGCATTGCTGCTGCCGGCAAGCGTAACAAGCTCGGCCTGTGGATGCCGCTCGCCAGAGCCATTGATAACGCCGAGGTTGAACATGTGCTGGAGATGGTTGGCCTCGCGCGCCGCGCCGATGAACTCTCCGGGGCACTGCCCGAAGGTCAGCGCAAGCTGCTGGATATCGCGATGGCGCTGATAATGAAGCCGCGGCTGCTGATTCTGGATGAGCCGACTTCGGGAGTCTCGAGCGACGAGAAGCATGGCCTGATGGCGACGATCATGAAGGCTCTGGATCAACAGAAAGTGAGCGCAATATTCGTCGAGCACGATGTGGACATCGTGTCGCATTATTCGACCCGTGTCGCGGCATGGATCGCCGGCCGCATCGCTGCCGATGGCATACCGGCACAGGTGCTCGCCGATCCGGAGATCCGCAAGAACGTCATCGGAGAATGAGATGCTGAAGATACACAAGGTCAGCGCACGCATCGCCGGCATCACGGTATTGCGCGGTATTGAGACGGAGTTCTCGCCCGGCCAGCTACTGGCTGTCGTCGGACGTAACGGCGCGGGCAAGACCACGCTGCTGCGTGCGATCATGGGGCTGTTGCCGCTGTCTTCAGGAAGTATTTCGATCAACGGCACGGATATCACGTCCGTACCCGGTTATCGTCGTACCGAGTTCGGTATCGGCTATGCGCCAGAAGACCGAGCGATGTATCCGACTTTCACCGTCGAAGAAAACCTTCGCTTGCCATGCGAAGTGCTCGGTTTGCCCGAAGCAGAAATCAAACGGCGCCTTGAGCGCGTGCTCGACGTGGTGCCGCAGCTCGAACCCATGCTCGCTCGGTCTGGCGCCGCTTTGTCGGGCGGGCAGGGCAAAATGGCGGCACTGGGGCGCGCGCTGATGGCGGGCACGAAACTGGTGCTGCTGGATGAGCCTTTTCAAGGACTCGCTCCGGTGCTGGCCAATCAATATGCAGAATCGCTGCGCAAGCTGCATGAGCTTGAGCCAGCGCTGTGCATCGTGGTCACTGAATCGAATCGCAGCTTGCTGCGCGACCTACCTGATGCGACGCTGACGCTGGAGCGTGGCGAGCTGGTCGAGGGCGACGCGCTGGTCCATTGAAGCAAAATTTTTCTTAGTAGCCATCAACAGTAACAAAAAAAGATTGGAGAGAGCACTATGGCAACCCTGCTCATCGACGGCAAATGGATGTCAGCCACCGGCGGACAGACTATCGATGTCATTAATCCCTGTGACGCGAAGGCGTACGCAAAGCTCGATCGCGGAACGGCGGCCGATATTGATCTGGCGATCAAGGCAGCACGTCGCGCAATGGACGGCGCCTGGGGCAAGCTCACCGCGACTGAGCGCGGCCGCATACTGACCAAGGCTGGGGAACTCATCATCAAGAATTCAGAAATCATTGCGCAAACTGAAGCTCGCGATACCGGCAAGCCTCTGTCTGTCGCACGGGCAGATGTCGTCGCGGTTGCGCGTTATTTCGAGTTCTATGGCGGTGCGGCAGACAAGCACCATGGAGAGCAGCTGCCCTACCTGAACGGTTACAACGTGCAGATTATTCGTGAGCCGCATGGTGTCGCGGGGCTGATCATTCCATGGAACTATCCGGCACAGATGTTTGGCCGTACCGTGGCGCCAGCACTGGCAGCCGGAAATGCGTGCGTGCTGAAGCCTTCCGAAGATGCCTGCATGTCTGGCCTGAAGCTCGCTGAAATTCTGATGGAAGCGGGTTTGCCAGCCGGCGCGCTGAATCTGGTGACCGGCTACGGCCATGAGGCGGGGGCCGCGCTGACCGCGCACCCGGATGTCAATTACGTGAGCTTCACCGGCTCACCTGAAGTCGGCACGATGGTCCAAGAAGCGACTGCGAAGAACGCTGTGCCTTGCGCGTTGGAACTGGGCGGTAAATCGCCGCAGATCGTGTTTGAAGACGCCGATCTCGACAAGGCGCTGCCCATCATCGTCAAGGCGATTACTCAGAATGCCGGTCAGACCTGCTCTGCGGGCAGCCGTCTGCTGGTGCAAGAAGGCATTTACGAGAAATTCGTCGCGCGCGTTGCCGAAGCTTTCAAGAAAGTTCGCGTGGGTACGCCGGAGATGGATTTCGATTGTGGCCCTATTGTCAACAAGAAGCAGTTCGACCGTGTGAATGGCTTCATTGAGGATGCCATCAAGACGGGAGTGCCCTTACTCGCGCAAGCCACGATTGCTGATGGCTGCTCGAAGGAGGGCTATTTCGTGGCGCCAGCGCTGTTTGGCGCGGTACCGCGCGACCACCGTCTGGCTTGCAAAGAAGTGTTCGGCCCCGTGCTCGCGGCGATGCCGTTCAAAGATGAAGAAGACGCGGTGCAACTGGCTAATGCTACCGAGTACGGCTTGGTGTCGGGTGTCTGGACCGAGAATGGCAGCCGTCAGGCACGTATGGCCAAGCGGATTCAGACCGGTCAGGTCTTCATCAACTGCTATGGCGCAGGCGGTGGCGTCGAGCTGCCTTTCGGTGGCATGAAGCGCAGTGGCCATGGTCGCGAAAAAGGCTTCATGGCGCTAGAAGAATTCAGCACGACCAAAACCATCGTTCAGCATCATGGTTAAACGGGATGCTTCAGTAACTCATTCGGGATCATCGGAGACACTATGGGACAGCTTCAGGGAAAGGTAGCCATCATCACCGGCGCTGGCAGCGGTTTTGGCGAAGGGATGGCGGAAGCCTATGTGCGCGAGGGCGCAAAGGTCATCATTGCGGATCTGAACGCGGATGCAGGCGATCGCGTGGCCAAGGCGCTGGGTGCCAATGCCAAAGCGGTAGCGACCGATGTCGCGAATGCCGATTCGGTCAATGCGATGGTCAAGGCCTGTGTCGATGCGTTCGGCACGCCCGATATTGTGATCAACAACGCCGGTACCACGCACAAGAACCAGCCCATGTTGCAGGTCGATGAAAAAACCTTCGACCGCATGTTTGCAGTCAATGTGAAATCGATCTACTACATGGCGCATGCAGTGATTCCGCTGATGCGCGCACGGGGCCTGGGTGGAGTGATCATCAATGTCGGTTCGACTGCCGGCATCCGTCCGCGTCCCGGCCTGTCCTGGTATAACGGTTCGAAAGGTGCGGTGAACCTGCTGTCGAAAGCAATGGCGGTCGAACTGGCGCCGGATAAGATCCGCGTGAATGCACTGTGCCCGGTGATGGGTGCGACTGGTCTGCTCGGCGATTTCATGGGCGTACCGGACACCCCTGAAAATCGTGCGAAGTTTGTCGCGACGATTCCGCTCGGACGTTTCTGCGAGCCGCGTGACATGGCCGCGGCCGCTGTATTTCTCGGCACTGATGCGGCGGAGTTTTTGACTGGTCTGGAATTTCCTGTCGATGGTGGTCGTACGATCTGATTCAAGAGATACATTCGGAGAAGCTGATGAAGACACGCGCCGCTGTTCTGCACACCCTTGACCTGAAAGCGCCTTTCGCTGAGAGCAAGCCGCTGAAGATCGAAGAAATCGAACTCGATGAGCCCGGCGCCGGCGAGGTGCTGGTCAAGATGACCGCTGCCGGATTGTGCCATTCCGATCTGTCGGTCATTACTGGCGTGCGTCCTCGTCCGGTACCGATGGCGCTCGGCCATGAGGCGTCAGCGACTGTCCTGAAGGTCGGTGACGGTGTCTCTAACCTGAAGGCCGGTGACCGCGTGGTGTTGGTGTTCGTGCCGAGCTGCGGTAATTGCATGCCCTGTCAGGAGGGTCGTCCGGCGCTATGCGAGCCCGGTGCGGAAGCGAATGGCAAGGGTACGCTGCTGTCAGGTGCGCGTCGTCTGCATCTCGGTCAGCAGGCGGTGAATCATCATGTGGGTGTGTCGGCCTTTGCCGAGCACGCTGTGGTCTCATCGCGTTCGTGCGTGAAGATCGAGGCCGACATTGATCCGGTGGAATCGGCGTTGTTTGGCTGCGCGGTGCTGACCGGCGTCGGCGCTGTGGTGAACACCGCGCGCGTGCAGCCGGGTCAGACGGCGGCCGTGATCGGTCTGGGTGGCGTCGGTATGTGTTCCTTGCTCGGTGCGGTCGCTTCTGGTGCACGCGAGGTCGTTGCCATCGATCTGAATGACAAGAAGCTCGACGCCGCGCGGGAGCTCGGCGCGACCTTCACCGTGAATGCTCGCGATCCGGATGCCGCAGCCAAGGTGAAGGAATACACCAAGGGCGGTGTTGATTTTTCTTTTGAGATGGCCGGCGTGATACCGGCGATGGAACTGGCCTATCGCGTGGTTCGTCGCGGCGGTACTACCGTGACCGCCAGCCTCTTTCATCCTCAGCATACCTGGCCGATACAGCAGGTCAGTCTGGTGGCGGAAGAGCGCACGATCAAGGGCAGTTATATCGGATCCTGCGTGCCTGCGCGCGATATTCCGCGTTATATCGGGCTGTACCAGCGTGGCAAACTACCGATCAACAAGCTGCTCGGAGAACGTCTGAAGCTGGAAGACATTAATCGCGGTTTCGATAAGCTGGATGCCGGCGAGAGCATGCGCGATCTGGTCGTGTTCTGACCCTTTTCTGCATAGCTGATTCATTCAGCTTTTTGGGGCGAAATCCCGACTGACGGATCGATGGGCTCTCACCGCCGCCCACGCGTCATTTCTGCGTCGCGGATTCGATCACAGGCTTGGGTTTGCCCTGAGCATCCGAGAGCCGGTATTTTGTTCTGCGGTCTCCCATCAGGTCACGTAAATCGCGAATACTCATTTGCGTGACTTCATGCATGCGTATCAGCAGTGATGCGCCAACGGGCAGGGTGCGATGTCGGATCTTGCTGATCACGGGCGGCGCAACCTCCAGCGCGCGGGAGAGGGCAGCGTCGTTTTTGAGTTGCATTCGTTCACGCAAGGTATCGAGCAAGAGATTGGGATTGTAGGTGGGCTGGGATGAGAGTTCGTGAGGCTGCTGCTGGTTGGTGTGATGTTTTTGCTGGTGTGCCATGGTGTTCCTCGCAGGTGGTGTTGTCGGAGCCAGCATGAACTCACCGGCTTGCGTAAACGACATGACCCCCCCGGCAGGTAACAAGTTCCGCTGCACCCAGCGCCTCCATCAAATGACATCGGAATTCTTCTGCGGTGAGATCGGGAAGAGCCCGCGCGCGACAGGCTCTTCCCGGAGCGCTTACCAGATGCCCATGCCGTAGGGGTGCTGAATGACCATTTGCGGCGACATGATCTGTCTGAATGACGCGTACGGGTCCAGCGCGGCGACGCCGCCATAGGTCTGGGGCATCATTCGCGGCGGTTCACGATAGAGGCTGCGAAGTACCTGCAGCATCTGTGGCGACAGGGCCTGACTGCCGACCGTGGAGCCCATCATGGGTGCCGGATGGGCAGGGGCTAGGCCCACTGCTCTCAGCACATCGGGAAGACCAAATCCGGTACGCCGCTGATCGCCTACCATCACAGGCCGGCAGGACAGTTTGATGATCTGAAACAGGCGCTCGACACGCTCTGCGCTGCGCGGGCTGGTCCCCTGAAAGTCCGGATGATGCGCGAGCACCAGCGCGGCCAGTCCCGTGATGTGAGGGGCCGCCATCGATGTGCCATCCCAGGCTGCGAAGTTATTGTCCGGCACGCAGGAAGTGACCGCCACGCCGGGAGCGCAGACATCGACCTCTTGTCCGAAGCAACTGAAGCGCGCCGAGAAAAATCCGTTCGAGTCGACCTGGGGAGTCATCGTCTGCACGTGATAACTGTCTGCCGGGAATTCATTGAGCTTACCTATCGCGGCCACGGCCAGCACATGGGATGACGAAGCGGGGTATTGCACCGGACCGCCAGAATTACCCGCCGCAACAATACAGGCGATGCCAGCTTGCTTGGCGCGCAAGATTTGCTGTTCCAGTGCCTCTGAAGGCTCAGCGCCACCGAGACTGAGATTCACCACATCGATCTGTTTTTCAATGCAGTATTCGAGCGCATCGATCAGCTGACTGATCTGGCCGCCGGGGAACAGCTTGCAGGCATGGACTTCTGCGTCGGGCGCGAAGCCGCGTATTCCCCAGTCGGAGTCCATTCCTGCAATCACACCGGCGCAGTGGGAGCCATGCGATATCGTGTCCACGTTCCAGCCGCTGCTCAGAGTCTTGTTGATCACATCGTAGCCGCGCGTGATTTTTGACAAGTCCTGATGAGCGTTAGCCGCGCCAGAATCGACAATAGCCACGCGTATGCCTTGTCCCCGGTAGTGCGCAGGGAGTTGATCCAGGCGCATGGCTTTCTGGCCCCAAGTTAATTGCTGCTGAGCGGGGAAGTTCGCCAGTGAGGGCCAGTCAGAAAGTGCACGCAGGCCGATGACATTCATCTCGCTACTGCTGATGTCGGGCTGCTCCTGACTGAAGCTCCAGTAATCCGTACGCGGCTTGACATACAGCCTGCGAAGGCTTTGCGAAGTCTCGCCATACAAGGTGAGCTTCACCCTTCCCGTGCCATCCGTGGTGCCCATTGCCGGCAGCAGCGATCCGAACAGATAGACCTCTGCATCTTTGATGGGAGTGTTGTTAGCACCGAGCACAAGAAACTCGGCGACAAAAACCGACCCGGTCGTGGGCATATTGCAATTGACGAGCGAGGTCTGCGGATAATTCACATCAAGCAGCTGCAACGGCTGATCGCGCTCGACGATCAGCTGCCCCTGTGATTGCAGCGCCAGCGCGCTGGCTTTTTCATCGCTCATGCGCGCAATCAGCACGGCACCACCATCCTGCGCTCCGGCGGTCAGCGTGCCGACACCCGATCGTGGCCCGATTTTATCGATCACTTCGATATCCGGGCTGTCGCGAAGCGCCTGTTCAACCGCTGAAAACTGAAGCGGAGAAAGTCCCATCATCTGCATGCCAGGCACCCGGCGTGGCGCAATGACGAACTGTCCTTTTCGCTGCTTCACCGAGTGCTGCCTGCTTTCCTGCGGCGTGGCGGCAGTATCGGGTGTAACGGTTTGAGAGCCGCTCGTCGCGGACTCTGATTTTGAAGCCATGTTGATCCTTTCTGTCAATGAGCCGCGCAGCACATCGGCCCCGTGCTGCATTCTTTACGCGATGCCAAACATCGATAGCGGTTGATCAGGCTCGATCGTCAGATCGCCAGACTGCGTGAAACGTCGCTGCAATTCAGCCGCCTTGTCGTGCGCCATGTCGTACACCGCCGTATGCGGTGCTCCGATCGGCCCCAGGGTATCGATCAGCTTCAAGCCGGTATCCTGATAGCTGGACTGAATGAATTGGCTGAGCTTGCCCGTATCAACGGAACTGACGATGTAACGGCCTGAGCCCGGTCTGCCATCGATTGTGCGCATGGAGATTTCCAGTGAAATCGCCTGCCGCATGCGGCAGGCGTGAAGTTAGTACACCGTCGCTCAGTGCAGTGTCTGCTGCCCGGTCGAGTAAGCTTGCTGACCGCTGCTCTGGTAGGGCTGTTGCTGTTGCTGTTGCTGCGCAAGCTGCTGCAGCATCGCCTGCTGAAGCATGGCCTGTTGGAGCAAGGCTTGTTGAATCGGATCTATCTGGAACGGGAGCAGGCGACCCAGCTGTCCTGCAGCACTGCCTATCGTGCCACCCAGGCCCGACTGTCCGAAAATGCCACCGAGCGCGCTACCCAGCGGTTGGCCGATTTGTCCGAGCAGGTTGCCGAAGAATCCCTGAGGCGCGAGCTGCTGCATCTGCTGTTGATACAGTTGTTGTGCATAGGCTTGCTGAAGCTGCTGCATTGGATCGATTTGGAAGGGCAGAAGCCTGCCGAGCTGTCCAGCGGCACTGCCGATCGAACCGCCTAGCCCGGATTGACCAAAGATACCCCCGATGGCACTGCCGAGCGGTTGACCGATATGTCCTAGCAGGTTGCCGAAGAATCCCTGAGGCGATAGCTGCGGCGATTGCTGCTGCTGCAGTTGCTGCGCATAAGCTTGCTGGAGTTGCTGGATCGGATCCGTCTGAAAGGGCAGAAGTCCGCCGCCAATGCCGCCCGCCACATGGCCTATTTGACTCCCCAGCCCGGCATTACCTAGCAGGCCACCGATGCCTTTACCGATCAGACCACCGATTGGCGCACCGATCAGACTGCCGAAAAAGCCCTGCGGGGCCAGTTGTTGTCCACCATAGCCGCCCCACTGCTGAATGCCATTCATAGTCGCTCCTCTTGTCTCGAAATGAAAAGAATGAACTCACAGCAGCTTCTTGCCGAGAGTCCACGGAGATGCGCGCACAGCGCATCACCCGGAGCGTATGGTGGTCATGAGTGAGAGCAGAATGCAAACCAATCGAACGAGCGGTTGAGAGTCCTCAAGCTCGATCAGTCGTTTTGGACGCAGATCAAATTCGCCGCTGACATTGTTTAACAGGACGAAAAAAAACCGTGCATGCCGGTGGCGATGCACGGTTGGAAGTGCGTATTACAAACGTTTTACTTCACCAACAAGGTAAACGGGTGCACATAGGCTTGCAGCGTCACCAGCAGACCCACAAGGGTAGCCAGTGCGATCGAATGGAAGAAGACGTAACGCAGGATCTCACCCTCGTGGCCATACCATTTGGTCGCGGTCGAGGCAACGACGATGGATTGCGCATCAATCATTTTGCCCATCACACCGCCCGAGGAGTTGGCGGCTGCCATCAGCACCGGGCTCAGGCCCAGTTGCTCGGCCGAGGTCCGCTGCAAACCGCCGAACAGCACGTTCGACGCGGTGTCGGAGCCCGTCAGTGCGACACCGAGCCAACCGAGCAAGGTGCCAAAGAAGGGATACAGCACGCCCGTGTTGGCGAAAGCCAGACCCAGTGTGGAATCCACGCCCGAGTAACGGGTTGAGAAACCCAGCGCGAGCATCGCAGCAATGGTTAGAAGCGAATAGCGCAGCAGCTTGACCGTGTCCCAATACACAGCCAGCATCTCGCGCACACGGTAGCCCATCAGGAAAGCGGAGATCACGGAAGCAATGAAAATGCCCGTGCCGGTGGCCGACAGCCAGTTGAGCTTGAAGATCGCTTCTTCAATCTTCGGCGTCGCAGCGACGGGCGGCATCTTTTGCACCAGCATGTGCAGGTTGGCCCACTCGATCTTGATCAGCGAGAGGCTGTCGAGATACTTCTTCCACTCCGGGATCCCCCAGAGCAGCACGATGATGGACAGGATCAGCCAAGGTGTCCATGCATCCATGACTTCTTTGCGTGTGTAGTTGTGGCCGACGGCGGCAGGTGGCGCTTCGGCATCGCCAGCCTCGACCTTGCCAGACGGGGAGGTCCAGATTTCCTTCGGCTGCCAGAAGCGAAGGAAGACGGTCAGGCACACCATAGAGCAGACTGCAGCGCCGACATCGACCAGCCATGGCCCATGGAAATTCGAGATCAGGTACTGCGGCACAGCGAAGGCCATACCTGCGACAAAAATCGCGGGCGCGATTGCCATCATGCCGCGCAAGCCGCAGAAGGCCCAGACCAGCCAGAACGGAACGATCAGTGAGAACAGCGGCAGCTGACGGCCAACCATGCCAGAGAGCTCGAGCATGTCGAGACCGGTGACTGCAGCAAGTGCAATGATCGGCGTGCCAAGCGCGCCGTACGCGACAGGCGCCGTGTTCGCAATCAGCGACAGGCCCGAGGCGGCCAGCGGTGCGAAGCCCAGTCCAATCAGCATGGCGCCCGTGACAGCTACCGGGGTACCGAAGCCACCGGCGCCCTCAAAAAATGCACCAAAAGAAAATGCAATCAGCAAGAGTTGCAGCCGGCGGTCGCCGGTGATACCCGCGATGCTTTCGCGAAGAACCGTGAACTGGCCCTTGCGATCGGTGAGCTGATACAGAAAGATCACGTTCAAAATGATCCAGCCGATCGGAAACAGTCCATAGGCCGCCCCATACAGCGCCGACGAAACAGCGATGTTGGCCGGCATGGTGAAGCCCCAGATCGCCACGACCAGCGCAGCCACCAAGCCCATCAATGCGGCGATGTGCGCCTTGATATGAAAGAATGCCAGTGCGGCCAGCATGACCACCACCGGAATCGCTGCTGCCATCGTGGACAGCCACACGTTGTTGAATGGGTCATACATCTGTGACCACATAGAGATCTCCCCTCGTCAGGTCTGATTATTTTGTAAGCCTCGCATCTTATTGAACAGCAGAACCCTTGTCCACGCGTTTCCGGCAATACCCTGACCGATTTCACTTGCGAACGGTGAAAATTCTTGTCAGACGTTTGAAAAAAATTTCTTTCGTCAAAACAGCTCGGCAGGAGTTGAGAAGATTGTTATGTTTATATCTTTTTCAGCGCTGCGCCGTCTGCACATTCCCGAATACGGCCGGGAAGCCCGAGGGCAGGCATCGGTAGTATTGCGGCGAGCCGGTCACGGTGCCGCCGAGTTCTGCTGCCGCGCGCCAGGGCCAGCGCGGGTCTGCGATCATGGCACGCGCGATGGCAATCATGTCGGCCTTGCCGCTGGAGAGGATCTCTTCTGCCTGCCTCGCCTCGGTGATCAGCCCGACGGTCATCACGGGAATCGACACCTCTTTCTTGATCCGTTCGGCAAACGGCACCTGATAACCCGGACCCAGCGTGATTTTTTGAAGCGACGACACGCCAGCCGAGGAGATATCGAGGAAATCAGCGCCGAGCGCCTGCAAGCGTCGGGACAATT
>Ga0315902_10002663_pt1 | contig 27507 bp, 19 predicted proteins | sample LakEriMetagenome_9_FD_203523 | JGI IMG/M metagenome (GOLD analysis project Ga0315902, IMG submission 203523) | Freshwater fungal communities from buoy surface, Lake Erie, Ohio, United States - Buoy 12 MA117 | ecosystem: Environmental > Aquatic > Freshwater > Lake > Lake biofilm | place: USA...
GCCAAGTGGCGTCGGTGAGATACCAGATGCTCTTCGGCAGCTGCGGGTCCTGCTGTTTCCAGTCTGGATTGGACGCGCGGCGTGCGGCGCTGCGGCAGATCTCAGGATCGTCGTCGTAGTGACCGCCGCGGGCGATGTGTGGGTAGGGCGTGGTGGATTTGTTCCAGATGTTGCCGTTTTCACCGAGCTTGGAGAAGGAATCCTCGGCATACTGGTCCAGCGTCCATTCGCAGACGTTGCCGTAGATGTCGTGAAGGCCCCAAGGATTCGGCTTTTTGAGGCCGATCTTCGCGTATTGGAAGTTCGGGGCGTTTTCGAAGAACCAGGCGTAGTCCTTGAGCTGTTTCGGATCGTCTCCGAAGAAATAGGCGGTCGTCGTGCCGGCGCGGGCGGCGTATTCCCACTCCGCCTCGGTCGGCAGGCGGTAGAAATGACCAGTCTGGGCGCTGAGCCACTGGCAGTATTTGTTCGCCGCGTGCTGCGTCATGCAGATGGCCGGGTATTTGTCGCGACCCATGCCGAAATCCATCGGCTGGTAGGGCGGGGTGGGCTGGGAGATGAGATCCTCCGGCTTGTCGGTCGGTGCCCACACCTGGCGGCTGCCGTCCTTGTTGCGGCCGATGTTGGTGAGCTGGAAAGGCTCGTATTCATCCCAACTGACCTCGAATTTGCCCATCCAGAAGGGTTTGATCTTCTTTTTGGTCAGTGGGCCTTCGTGGTCAGCGCGGTTCGCCTCGCCATCCGGGCTGCCCATCATGAATTCACCGCTCTTGATGACGACCATGCTGTAGGGCACGCCGGTTTTCGGCACCTTGGTCTCGTAGGGCTTCATATCGGCCTCCGCCTTCTCTTTCGAAGTCTGGACGATGAAGGCGTGAATCTTCTTCACCAGCTCCAGGTTGTCCGGATTGTTCGTGGCGGCGGCTTTTTTCTCCTTCGCCTTCAGCTTCGCATCATCCGGCCATGTGGCACCCTGTTCGATCCAGAGCTTCAGGAAGGTGATTTGCTCCTTGGGAAGCGGACCGCCGCTCTTTTTCGGCGGCATGAGGTCGTCGTCATCGGCTTCAAGCGTGCAGAGGCCGTAGATGGCGCTCTTTTTCAAATCGAAGGGCACGATGTTCGGGGCGTTTTCGCCGGATTCGAAGGCTTCCTTCTTCGTGGCGGCAATCCAGTCACCTTTGGCCTTTTCCGGGTTGTGGCAGGAGAGGCAGTTTTCCTCCAAAAGCGGCTGGATGTGCTTCGCGAAGGTGATGCGCGGCGTTTGGCCCAAAGTGACGCCTGCTGGCCAGTCAGCGCCTTGCTCGATCCAGGCCTTGATGATCTCGATCTGGCTCTTGTCGAGCAAACCTTCCTTTTTCGGCGGCATGACCATGTCGTCCTCGGCATCGAGGATGAGCGTGGTGTAGATCGCGCTCTTTTTCAGATCACCTGGAGTGAGGCCCGGGCCGTTTTCGTTGCCCTTCTTCATGTCTTCCAGCGTGTGCATGCGGAAGTCACCTTTGTCCTCTTTTTCGCCGTGGCAGTGGGTGCAGGCGCCTTCGAGGAGGGGCTTCACCTGCGTCATGAAGTCCACTTTGGCGGCGGAAGCCAGCGCAGGGGCAAAAACGAGGGCGGTGAGGAGGGAACGGGCGTGGATCATGACGGGGAGTCAGTTGGGGGCCGGGCGTGTAGCACACGAAAAACGGGCTGTCCAATACGAGGACAGCCCGCGGGGAGTTGCGTGGAATGTGTCAGGACGCTGTGAGGTCCGCGGCCCGGCGCAAGCCTATTTGGGCATGCTTTCGAGCTGTTTGAACACCTCGACCACTTGCGCCGACATCACCGCCATGAAGATCACGGCGATCAGGCAGAGGCAGAAACCCGCGATCACCAGGATGCCCTGAAACTTCCAATACCGCCGCTGCTCCGCCAGCGCCTCGACCACATCACTCTGCGACAGCGAGGCCACGGCGTTGCCGATCTTCGTGCCATACTTCCACAGTTTGATGGCTGGATAGATGACCATGAAGGTGAAGAAGCCGTAGATCAAAGCACCGAAGCCGATGAAGCCGGCCACGCCCTGCAGCTCGGATTTTCCCGTGCCAGCCATGACGGCGGCCACGATCAGGACGCCGACGATGTAGAGCAGCATGAAGCCGCCCACGATCCAGAGCAGCACGGACATGAAGCGCACCCAAGGCTTCGTGCCCGCGAGTTGCGCGATGATGCCGGGGGCGACCGCATCGGTGCTCAGCGCCTGGCTGTGGCCGTAAGGATTGGCAGTGGGGGAGGCGTAGGGGTTTTCCATGCGCGCGATGATGTGGGGCGGGCTCCGTGCCGTCCAGAGGGATTTCGCCCGTCGAGATGGGCCAACAGAGCACTTGCCCACCCCGTCACTCCTCGCCAAGACACAGCCGCGACCCCAGCCCACCGAACGCCATGCCGACCTACCACATCATCCCCGCCGCAGATCACAATGAACTCGTCCGCGCCGCCTACCAGCATCGCGGCTACACGGCGGCGGAGGCGGAGGACGCGGCCCGCTTTTGCGAAATGGCCAGCGCGCATGGCATTCGCACGCACAACGCGATCAAAGCCCTGCACCTCGACCACCTGTTTGGCAGCGCTACCGGCGGCTGCAAGCCCGGCGCCGAGGTGAAGGTCATCGACAAAAAATTCGCCGCCAGCGAGGTGTGGGATGGAAACCTCAAGCTCGGTCAAAGCGTTGCCTTTCGCGCCATGGAGCGCTGCATGGAGCTCGCCGACAAATATGGCATCGGCCAAGTGAGCGTGGACAATGCCTTCCACTACCTCTGGGGCGGCGGCTACGTCATGGACGCGGCCAAAAAAGGCTACATCGCCTACACGAACTGCACCTCCACCCTCGGCGAGGTCGTTCCCTTCGGTGGAAAGTTCCCCGTGCTCGGCACGAACCCGCACTCCTGGGGCCTGCCCACGCAGGACGCCTGCGGATTCCCTGTCGTGATCGACTGGGCCACGTCCACCGTCGCCATGGGCCGCGTGCAGCAGCTCAAGCGCGAAGGCAAACCGCTCCCTCCCGGCGCGGCGGTCGATAAAGAAGGTAAACCCACCACCGATGCGAATGAAGCCGCGTGGTTGCTCCCATTCGGCGCGCACAAAGGCTACGGCCTGAGCCTGCTCATCGAAATCATGGGCGGCATGATCGGCGGTTCGCTGCCCACGCTGCGCGGCGGCGGCGGTCATCCGGACATCAAATCGCAGCCTTTCCCGGCGGGTGAAAAACGCACCAGCAGCTTCTATTTCCAGGTCATTCATCCGGATGCGATCAGCAGCGGCCTGTTTGCAAAGGGCCGCAGCTTCAAAGAGAACGTCAAAGCCGTCATTGATGACATCCTCGGCCATGGAAACGAAGCCTGCATGCTCCCCGGCCAGCCCGAGGCGCAAAACGCGGCCCACACCGCCAAAGCAGGCGGCCTTCTCTTCACCACTGCCGAAGTCGAGGCGCTGAACGAGCTCGCCGCCGAATGCGGACGCACCTCGTGGAACGTGGCCTCGCTCGGCACTTACGATTGCTAGAGCCAGTCTCGCTGTAGGCCGCCTCTGTGAGGCGGCATCGCATGGTAGCAAACCTGCCGGGTCACAGACCCGGCCTACAGGTTTGTCAGCGCGCCGGATTCACGAAGCGGTAATGGCTCACGATCCACTCCTCGCCATCGCGGTAGCCCCACAGCTCCGCGCAGGCCATGTAAAAGATGCGCCAGTAGCTCCACCACTTCACCGCCTGGTCCGCGCCATACGTGTCGCGGAAGAGCGGCATGATCTGCTCCTTGTTCGCGTCCATCTTCGCCAGCCAGGCCTCGGACGTGCGGCTGTAGTGCAGGCCGCTCACGCACCAGTGGTCCTCGATCTTCAAATCGTCCTGAAAGTAGATCAGCAGGTCGTCGCTCGGCATCTGGCCGCCGGTGAAGAAATACTTCGCCATCCAGTCCGCATCGCTCGTGGCCTCAAAGTGGTAGGCATACTCGCGATGCGTGAAAATGTGCACGAAGAGCTTCCCGCCCGGTTTCAGCCACGTCGAGATCCGGCGCAGCAACTCCTGGTAGTTCTTCATGTGCTCAAACATCTCCACGGACACGCAGCGGTCGAAAACACCCGTGCCCACGCCTTCAAACGTGATCATGTTTGCCGTGATGATCGTGAGGTTCTTCAACCCACGCTTCGCGGCCTCCGCGTCGATGAATTCCTTCTGCGTGCGTGAGTTCGAGACGCTGGTGATCTGCGCGTTCGGGTAATGCGCCGCCATCCACAGCGAGAGGGAGCCCCAGCCGCAGCCCAGCTCCAAAATGCGCTGCCCGTCTGCCAGTTCCGCGCGCTCGCAGGTCATGCGCAGCATGATCGCCTCGGATTCATCAAACGTAGTCGTCTCCTGCGGCCAGTAGCCGCTGCTGTACTTCAAATGCTTGCCCAAGCACATCTGGTAAAAGCCCGTGGGCACCTCGTAGTGCTGCTCGTTGGCCTCCGTCGTCGCGATCGCGACAGGCGAGGCCTTCAAACCGGCGATGTGGCGCAGCAGCGCGGCCTTTTGCGACTCCACATCCGGCTGGCGGCACTTGCGCAGCACTTTGGCGAGGCGCTGGCGGATGCCGAGGCGAATCACGGCGTCCGGGAGGATGTCTTTGGCGAGGAGGTCGTTCACATTCAGCATGGCCGCGCATGTCTGCGCAGCACCCGCGCGGAATCAACCCGCGCGCAGGCAAATCGCTTGATCCATCGCGCCGCCGCGCGAAAGCGCGGTGCCCATGCCGACCACCAAGCGCGATTACCTCCTCATGCACCTCGTCGTGGCCGCGTGGGGTTTCACCGCGATCTTGGGAAAGCTGCTCACGTCGCCGCCGGTGGATGTCACCATCTGGCGCACGGGCATCGCCGTGCTGTGCTTTGTGATCATTGCATGGCTGGCGGGCGGTGCGCGCATCAGCCTGGGGCAGGGGATGCGCTTTGCGCTCACCGGCGCGGTGCTCGGGCTGCACTGGGTGCTGTTTTTCTGGGCCGCGCGGCTTTCCACAGCCTCCGTCTGCCTCGCCGCGATGCCCACCGCCATGCTGTGGGCATCCTTGGTTGAGCCGTTGATCGATGGCTCGCGGAAATGGCGGCCGCTGGAGCTCGTGGTCGGTCTGCTGATGGTTGGCGCGGTGTGGATCATCTACCAGGTGGAGTTCAGCTACTGGAAGGGCTTCACCGTGGCCATTGCCGCTGCTTTCCTCTCGGCCATCTTCGCGGTGTTCAGTAAACAGCAGGTCGGAGCCTGTCATTGGAGCCGAATCGGCGCGTGGCAGATGAGCGGAGCCTTCCTTGCGGCCTTGGTGTGCCGTCCGTTTTTGGAACAGGGTTTTCTACCGCAGCTGCCACAGGGATTGGATGTGCTGTGGACGGCCATTTTGGCCATCGTATGCACCGTGGCGGCCTACGCCGGCTTCATGAAGGCCCTGCGCGAAATGTCCGTCTTCGCCATGAACGTGATTTACAACCTCGAGCCCGTTTATGGCATCGTTTTGGCCGCGCTGGTCTTTGGCAGCGCGGAAATCATGAGCGCAGGCTTTTACCTCGGTGCCGGCATCATCGTCGCGAGCGTCATCTCGCTGCCGTGGCTGCGAAAATGGATCGGTGAGTGAGCTGCGGCAAGTTCAGCTGCCTTTGCGCTGAATGCGCGCGGGCACGTCGTTGATCTCGATGCCGCTGTCGCGCAGCGCATCCCAGATTTTCACCAACAGGCCGAGATTGGCCTCCGTATCGGCCTCCAACTCCAGTTTCAGGCCAGGGCGCGCGTTTTTGAGGCTTTCGATCGCTGTGGCGAGTTGATCGATCTCGACTGCATTGCCTTCGAGGAAGACTTTTTGCTCCTTGGTGACCGTAATCGTCGCACGCGTCTCTGCGGCAGGCGCGGCACCTCCGAGCGCTTTGGAGCTCGGCAGGCTGATTTTGACCTCCATCTTCTGTTTTTTGAAGGTGGTCGTCGCGATGAAGAAAATCAGCAGGATCACCATGATGTCGATGAGCGACACGATGGGGATCGCGGGGACGGGGCGGCGGCGCGGGCGGAGATTCATGCGATCAGACTTTTTCGCCGACGTGTTTCACTTCAAAATGGGCAAAGAACTGGTGAATCGCCTCCTGCAGGATGCCTTCCACCTTCACCGAGATGGCGTCGATCCGGCGCGTGAAGTAAGTGTGCGCCAGCACCGACGGCACGGCGACAAACAGGCCCGCGATCGTGCAGCGGAGCGCCACGCCGATCTCGCGCGCGATGGCGGACGTGTCAGGCCCGCCGGCACCGCCCTCGCCAAACGCGCTGAACATGCCGACCAGCGCCGCGGTGGTGCCCAGCAGGCCCAGCAGCGGCGCCACGCTCACCATCACCTCCAAAAGCGGGATGCCGCGCTCCAAGTGATGAATCTCCTGTCGAGCCTTCGAAGTGCAGGCATCGATGCACTCCTGCTTGCTCGTGTAACTGCCGCTCACGGCCATGCTGCCGAGTCGTGCGAGCATGCTGCCATCCTGCTCCAAAAACTGCTGCAGCGGGCGGATGTCGCCTTTCGTCGCGTAACTCGGCACAGAGCGCAGCTGCGCGATCACGGCCGCGGGCATGATGATGTGCTCACGCAGATGCAGCCAGGCCAGCACCATTGTCGTCACCGCCGCGAAGGAGCTGAAGATGATCAATCCCATGACAAAACCGCCCGTGGAGACGAACTCCCAGGCGGCGGATAATCCAGAAGTGGCGGCGAAAAAGGGCATCGGTGGCATGAGGGGTGAAAAAGAGGGGAATCAGTAAATCAGGATGTTGTATTCGACCTTGAGGCGCTGCTTGTCATGCATCGGGAGCAGGCTTTGCACATCCTTCGGCATGGGCGGGATCTCCGCGTCGCGAATGGCGCGCAGGCTGAACTCGCTGAGCATCGGATTGGACTCGCGATCATTCACCACGCGCAGATCCTCGATCTTGCCGCGGCTGTTCACGTAGAAAACCACGCTGAGCTGGCCGTAGGTCACGGAATCCCGACGCAGCACGCGATAAAGGTTCCACTTCTTTTCGATCTGACCCTGCACCGCGCGGATGTAGCGGCCTTTTGGGCTGTCCTCGGAGTCCACGCTGTCTTCCGTGCCGCGATTCGAGATCGTGCCCTTCACCTCGCTGGTGCGCGTGTGCGGCATGAAGGCCTTTTCGTCCGCGGGACGTGGCGGAGTCTGCCGCACCTCCGGCTGATCTGGCACGGGAATGGCCTTGGCGACGGTTTCGGTGCTCTCGCGCATTTTCGGCGGCTCCGGCGTCGGTGGCGGCGCGTCCGGCTCCTTCATCTTCGGCGACTCCGCCTTCTTCACTTCGAGCTTCAGACGATTTTGGTCCTGCGCGGCGAGTTCATCGTCCGTTTCCTGCATCATCTTCAAAAGTGAGCTGGGATCGGGAGTCGTTGTTTTGGCCACCGTCGGCGCGGGAGGCGGCGTGGGCGGTTTTGGCGGCGTAATGACCGCGGTGGGCTGCGGAGGCGGTGCGGGCGGCGAGGCTGGTGCAGGCTGCTGCGCTTTGGAAGCGGCCTGTTTCGGCGCGGAGTCCTCTTTGACCTCGCCATCGCGGTAATCGCGATTCGCCAGCTCCTTCATCTGAATTTGCAGCCCCTCGGTGGTCGGCATCGGTTGATCCCCTTTGGGCGATGGGTCGAGTTTCGTCGCGGCGGTGGTGTTTCGGTCGCTGATGAAGGCCGGATCCTTCGGTTTGGCGGCCTGCGGGGCGTTTTGCGTGGTGCGGATGTAGATCTCGCTCTTCGGCGGTGGTGGAGGCGGTGGTTTGGGCACCACCACGGGCGGCGGCGGCACGATCACGGGCATCAATTGCTCCGGGAAGAGCAGCACAGCCTCTTTTTCCGGCGCGGCGCTCGTCATCCGCTGCAGCGCCATGCGCGCTTCCACGCTGAACAACCACGCGAGCACCAAAAAAACGAGCACGTGCACCACCAGCGCCACGGCCAGCGCGATCGGCAGTTCATTCTCTCGGCGGGAGGTCACGGCAGCGGTTTGGCGTCAGGTGGCGGACGGCTGGCGGTCGAGTCATCACTCTTTTTCTTCTTACCAGCCATCGGCTCCGGGTTTGATTTCAGGGACTGGCCATCGAGGCGGCCGATTTTGACCTTGGCGCCGTCCGCGGGGAAGGGAATCGGCGTGAGGCAGAGCACCTGGCCTTCCTTCGGCGCCTTGTCCGACTGCGCGGAGACGATCAGATGCTTTTCGTTGCCCAGCATCGGCTCCACGATCATGCGGCGCAGCGTGTCGGCCGGGCGGTCGATGACGATGATTTCATTACCGGCGCGCACAGCGCTGCGGGGGATCAAATACACGCCGTCGATGCTGCGCCCCTCGATTTCCGCCTCGACGAACTGGCCGATCTTCAGCGGCGGCATCCCATCACCGCGCCGTGCGTAAGGATCCATCACTTGCGCGATCGCAGTGCTCTGCCGCGTCTCGGCGTCCAGCGCGCTCTCCACGCGCACGATGCTGCCTTCCCAGAAGACCGGTTTGCCATTGTAGAGCGCGCGCAGGTGCACCTTGGCTGGCGTGGCACTTTCCGTGCCATCGGCGAAGCGCTCCGGCAGCGTGAGGTGCTGGCTTTCGCGCTCCGGCAGTGGCAGGCGGATCTCCACGTAGTCCGTGGCAAAAATGCGTCCCAGCGCCGTGCCCTGGCTGACAAACTGGCCGATGTCCACGCTCTGCTCGATCACCTGGCCGTCATACGGCGCGCGGATGACTGTGCGCTCCAGATCGCGCCGGGCCTGAACGACACGCGCCTCCGCCGCAGCCACATCCGCCTCCGCGCGCGCCACCTGCGGCACCCGCGCGACGAGATCGCCCGGATCGCCGCTGCGGCCGAGCGTTTTCCAGTTCTCCCGGGCCTGATCCGCTCGGGCTTTCTCCTCAATCACGGTGACCTTGGCCTGAGCCACCGCCGCCTGCGCGATGGTGATGGCCGTCTCGTAGTCCACGGGGTCGAGCTTGATCAGCACATCACCCTTTTTGAAAAAACCACCGGGGCGAAAGGTCGCGCCGACCTCCACCACCTTGCCGGCGACCTCTGGCATCAGCATGCTGCGCGTGCGCGGCTGCACGGTGCCCTGCGAGACTACGCGCACGGGGTGCGACGTGCTTTTCAGCGTCAGCCCCTCCACGCTGATCAGCGGGGCGGGCATCTCACGCATTTCCTGCGTCGGGCGGTTGGCCACAAACCACACACAGCCCCACCCGCATCCGATCAGGATGAGCACGGGCATCAGGGCGCGGAGGAAGTTCAACATGCCCGCGAAAGTGCATGCGATTGCGCCTCGCACAAGCGGAGAGCACGAGGCGGACGCCTCTCTCAGCTCTCAAAATACGTGTAGCCGCGCAGGCCGGCCTCGAAGACCTCCATGATCTCCCGGCGCTCCGTCGCGGTGATGCGTTTGGAGAGCACAGCGTTCTCCGCGAGATTGCGGAAACGCGTGACCATGTCCTTCGGCTCGTATTCCACGTAGCTGAGCACCTCGGAGACGCTGTCGCCTTCGAGTTCGCTGTATTTCACCTTGCCGTTTTCCACGTGCACGGAGACCACGTTGGTGTCGCCCAGCAGGTTGTGCAGGTCACCCAGCGTCTCCTGATAGGCCCCCACGAGGAAAATGCCCAGCATGTATTGCTCGCCACCCTCGATGTCCGGATCGTGCATCGGCAGGCTGCGGCGCAGGCCGTCGGACAGCGCGAATTTATCGATCTTGCCATCGCTGTCGCACGTGATGTCGGAGAGCACCACATTGCGCGTGGGCTTCTCCTTAAGGCGGTGGATCGGCATGACGGGGAAGATCTGGTCGATCGCCCAAAGGTCAGGCAGGCTCTGGAAGACGCTGAAGTTCCCGTAGTAGTAATCGGTGAGCACCGTTTCGAGGCGCTCCATCTGGCTGCCGTCGTGGTCGCACTTCTCGCGCATGTCGGACACCCATTTCAAAATGTCCCAATACAGCTCCTCGCCGTGCGCGCGCTCGCGCAGGTTGACTTTGCCGTAGTTGAACTCGCTGCGCAGCTTGTCGCGGTAATAGACGGCGTCGTTGTAGATCTCCTGAAGGCGGTCGCGGCTGGTTTTGCTGGCGTTGCGCACGGCTTCCACGCGCAGCTCGTGCAGATTGCGCAGCAGGGCGGGGGAGTCCTTGTCGATCTCGATGTCGGCGATGCACGCGCGCGGTTCGAAGCGGTTGACGTCGAGAATGTTGATCACCAGCACGCTGTAGTAGGCCACGATGGCGCGGCCGGACTCCGTGATGATGTCCGGATGCGGCACGCCCGCCTCCGCGGTCACCTCCGTGATCGCCTCGATCACGTCGGCGCAGTATTCTTTGGTGCCGTAGTTGCTGCTCGCGGCGCTCGCGCCCTTCTGGCCGTCGTAGCTGATCGCCAGACCGCCGCCGAGATCGAGGATGCCCATGCGAGCGCCCTCCTGCACGAGGCCCACATACACACGCGTGGCCTCGGTCACCGCCTGGCGGATCGCGCGGATGTTCGGGATCTGCGAACCCTGGTGGTAATGAAGCATGCGCAGGCAGTCGAGCATGCCCTTGTCACGCAGATGATCCACCACCTGCATGAGCTGCGAGATGTTCAGGCCGAAAACGCTCGAATCACCGCCGCTGCCGCTCCAGTGGCCCGCGCTCTCCGCGCTCAGGCGGAAGCGGACGCCCAGCGTCGGCCTCACGCCCATTTTTTTGCAGCGCTGAAGGATGAGCTCTAGTTCCGTCGGCATCTCCAGCACCAAAATCACCTGCAGGCCCATCTTCTGCGCATACAGCGCCAGATCGATGAACTCCTCGTCCTTGTAACCATTGCACACGATGTAGGCCTGTGGGTCGTGCATGTAGGTCAGCGCGGCGATGAGCTCCGGCTTGCTGCCCGCTTCGAGGCCATAGTGATACTTCCGGCCGTAACGGGTGATCTCCTCGATCACTTCCTGCTGCTGGTTCACCTTGATCGGGTAAACACCGCGGTAAACGCCTTGATACTTCGCCTCGGCGATCGCGGAGGCAAAACCCTCGTTCAGTTCGTCGATGCGACCGCGCAGCAAATCGCCAAAACGCACCAGCAGCGGGAGCTGCGTGCCGCGCTCGCGCAGATCATGCACGATGGATGCCAGCGACACGGCCTTGGACTTGGCCTTGTCCTTCAGATTGACGACCACATCGCCTTGCCTGGAGATGTCGAAGTAACCATGTCCCCATTCGCGGATGCCGTAGAGATCAGCGGATTGTTCGGTGGACCAGGCGGGTGCTTTCATTTCGGTGGTGAGGATGGGGCGGATGAGGGTGGAGTTTCGGGGCGCGATTATCCGGGCAAAACCCGAAATGCAAAGCGACATCTCATGCTGTTTTGACCCGCGCCCGATTTGAGCACCGCCAGCCTACTTCTTCGCCACCACCCGCACGCGGATGGGATTCGACCACACGATGAACGTGGCCTCTTTTGCGGCGGATTTGGCGGTTTGGTCCTTCACCGCCTTGTCAGCCTCTGTTTTGGCCTTTTCGGCGGTTTTCACGAGTTCGGCGGCTTTCGGTGATGTGTCGGCTTTGGCCTTCGTGAGCGCTTCGGCGGCCTCTTTGGCTTTTTTCTCGGCTTCGGCCAGTTCTTCGAGATTTCGGCGCACTTTCATTTTCGCCGGACCTTGCAGAATGAAGCCGTAATCGCCCGGAGCGAGCTTCAGCGCCTTCGCATCGAGCGTGAACTTCCCCGCGACCCCTTTCGCGGCAATATCGACCTCGGGAGCCTTCGCCACGTCGATCAAACCAAGCGCCTTGAGCTTGATCGCATCGGTGAATTCGGCGTGACGCGTCACTTTGAGCGCGATCTCCAGTTTTCCATCCGCAGGAACTTCGAGGATGTCCGTTTTTTCGGTCACGATCAGCGCAGGCGTGCTCAAACTGCTCACGCCGATGGCTGGCGGGCCGCTTTGACGAGTTAGCAGCACCTCACGCGTCGCGTCCTTGGCCTCAAAGCACACATAAGCCGACTCCGGCAAGCTGCTGACGACGCCCGCGCCCGTCGGTGCGTCCGCCGCGGCCTGAAACGCGATGTAGCCGAGAGATTGCCCTTTGCCGATGAAGCCACCGAGGCTCGTCACACCAGCTGGGAGCTTGTCCGCCTTCAACTCGATGGCCTCGCTGAACGTATTCCGATTCTGCACCGCCACTTCCAGCGCGTGAATGCCGCCACGCAGCACATTCGGGAATCCCATCTCGCCCGTCTTCGCGTTCGCCGCCTTTGGAAGCAGCGTGTTCATCGCGATGAGTCGCTCCGAGCCTTTTTCAGCCACGCGCAGCTCAAAAGGCAGCGCCGTGGCGAAGTTGTCGTTCAGCGTGAGGCGAAACGTGCCGTCCGCTTTCGCTTCAAAGGCATACAGCGGGTCGCGATTCTCCACTTTGACCAAGCCCGGAGCCGGAGTCACCACCGCTGCATCCGCCACCTCGGCCTGCGCTGTCGTGCTGCCATCTGCTTTGAGGTTTTCGATCACGAGATGCGGGTCCGTTGCATGCCCTAGCTGATGCGAGAGCACCTGAATGACGAAACGCTGCCCCGCTTTGAAAGGCAGATCAAAAGTGTGGATGCCATTGAAGCTGCCTTTCACTGTTCCACCGATGGAGATCTGTCCGATCGGACTGATCTGAGCGATCTGAGGTGCCGAACCATCCAGCACCACCCGGAATCCATAGTCATCTCCCGTGCGGTGCATCAGCTCATGCAGTCGCAGCCGGTAGCTGCCATCCGCAGGAGCCGTGAAGTTCATCGTGCCCTTCTTCAAGCGGGCCAGTTCACGCCCTTGCAGGTCCGTCACGGCTCCGAGCAACTCGGTGCGCGTATCAAATCGAGGCCCGTCAAAGCTCGCGCTGATCGTCTGGCCTTTCTTCGCCTCAAACGTGAACCACTGCGGCGTCGTGGCCTTGAACGCACCTTGAATCGCATCGCCAACCTTCACCGGGTGCGCCTTGTCCGGTTTCGCGTTCGTGCCGGGGCTTTCGACATTCGTGTGGTTGCTCACCTGAAACACCCGCGGGTTGCTCACGCCATATCGACCGACAAAACGTAGGTCATGCAGCCCCGGCTTCAAATCCGCCGGCAGCGCCAGCGCCGCCTTTGTCACCGAAGCGATCGGGATGGAGCGATCCCCGATCAAAACGGCCTTCGGCCCATCCAGATCCGTTCCTCGCAGTGTCAGTTCCACACTTGTCCCCGGCTTTCCGCCGAGAGGTGAAAGGCTCGTGAGCACCGGTGATGGAAAAACAGCCTGGGAGAAAGCAGAAGCCGCGAATGCCAGAAGCGCCGCAAACTGAAAATGGAGAATGGAAAAGGGAGAATGGCTTCGAGTCATGACGCGGGGTTCAATTTGCAGTTTTCAGTTCCTCCATTTTAAGTTCTTCCATTCAGTGAACGCGGACGAGGGCGTTCGCGCTCCGCCGGAGATCAATGATTAAAGAGGAACTCCTTCGTGTTCAGCAGTGCCCAAAGGACATCTTCAAAGGCCTCTTTTTTGCCTTTGAAGGCCTCGTCGCCGGTTTTGGACTTGGTTTTCTTCTCCAAGTGGCTGCGGGCGAATTTCACTTCATCGGCGTTCGGGTCGCGGCTGAGGGCGATGTGATACAAATCGGTGATTTTGTCGTCATCGGGACGCGTGTCCTTGGTGAGCATGTCGGCGCGACCATTGCCACGGGCGAGTTGGGTCTGGATGTCGGCGGCGTTGAGCAGATGCAGGCTTTGCGCGAGGCTGGCTTCTTGCGTGCGTTCGCATTCGCAGGCGCTCGATGAATCCGGGCGGCCGAAGACGCTGAGGAAGTAGGTGCTCTGATTGTAGCTGTTGTCCGGCAGGGCGACGGCGCGGGTGCCGGGGGCTTGGCCGGCGAAGTTCGTCTCGACATCGAGCAGCGTGTTCACGGCGTCGTAGAGCACCTCGGCGTTGAGGCGTTTCGGGTAGTAGCGGCTGAAATTCTGACGGTCCTTGGCGTTGTGCGCATTCGGCACGGCACTGAGCTGGTAAGTCGTGCTCGTGGTGATGGTGCGGATGAGTTTTTTGAGGTCATAGCCGCTCTTGATGAAGTCGGCAGCAAGGGCGCTGAGCAATTCGGGATTCACCGGTGGGTTTGTTTCGCGCATGTCGTCCTCCGGCTCGACGAGGCCGCGATTGAAGAAGTGCTTCCAGTAACGATTCACCAGCGTGTGAGCGAAGAAGGGATTGTCCTTCGCGCTCATCCACTCGGCGAGCGAGACACGCGGGTCCTGCTCGGGTTTGAGCTTCAAAGCGCTGCCGCCGAGGCTGGTGGGCATCACTTGCTCTTTCGTGCGGATGTTCTGCGTCTGTGCGATGCCGCGCTTGTTGTAGATGAACTCCTCGCCGGTGAATGGAGCGGGCTTGCGGGCCACGTTCGCGAAGAACGCGGCAAAGCCGTAGTAGTCCTGCTGGCTCCACTTCTCGAAGGGGTGGTGATGGCACTGCGCACACTGCATGCGCGTGCCGAGGAAGAGCTGCGCCACGTCCTCCATCTGCTGCTTCTGCTCTTTGACCTGTCGATACCACGCCACGGGCGGGCTGTGATCGATGTCGCCTGCGGCGGCGACGACTTCACGCACGAAGCGGTCGTAAGGTTTGTTGTCCGCGATGCTGTCGCGAATCCACTGCCAGAAAAGGTAGGTGCCGCGTGCATAAACCGGCTGCGTCCGTTGATTGCGCAGCAGTGCAGACCACTTGTTCGCGAAGAACTCCGCGTAGTCCGGGCTGTCGAGCAGGCGATCGACGAGCGCGGTGCGCTTGTTCGCGTCCTTCGAGGCCATGAAGTCCTTCATTTCGCTTGCGGTCGGCAGTCGGCCCGCGATGTCGAGCGTGACACGACGGATGAAAGTGCCGTCATCGGCGATTTCGGAGGGCGGGATGCCGATGGTCTTCAGTTTGGCGAAGACGAGATCGTCCACAAAATTGCTCACCGGCGGCAAAGTGGCCACCGGAGCACCCAGTGGCACCGTGGCGCGGAACGTGGACACTTTGCCCTGATACCGCACCATCACCGCGACATCGCCGGGAAGGTCAAAGAGCTTCACGAGGCCCGTTTCGCTCGATTCGGCCATCGCCTTCTCGTTGGCTTCATAAAGAGCACGCTTCGTCACATCGCGCGTCGAGCCGTCGGTGTAATGCGCGGTGACTTTGAGCTGCTGCGAGCCGTTGAGCGGCATGGTGAGCTTGGAAGGCTCCACGCTGATGCTGGCCATCTTCGGATCGCTATCCTTGCCATACGGCATGCCTTCGCGAATCCAGCGCACGAGGTCGGCGTAGTCTTCGGAGTTCGGGTCGAGCTTCTTCCCGCCGCCGTGGGGGAGCTGCGCGGTGCCTTTCGTCAAAAGCAGGCTCTGCTGCGGCGATCCCGGAAAGACACGGCGACCACGCGCCTCCTTCACGATGTGCTCATAGTCCTCCTGCGGCTCAAAACCGAGCAGCGAGAGCTTGAAGCCGTTCTGCCCGCCCGCTTTGCCGTGGCACCCGCCGCTGTTGCAGCCGCCTTTGGTCAAAATGGGAACGATGTCGTTCGCGAAGTTCAGCGGACGCGGTGCATCCGCCGCGAAAGCAGGCGCGGCAGCGAGGAGGATGAGGGGACGCAGGTTCATGTCGCGTGAACCTACGGGCCTGAGATCGCTAAATTATCGGGGCGGCATCACGAAAACCAAGTTGTGAGGGGGGATTCGCGCTGAATGCCTGAATTCAAGGCAGGTTGGAAGTAGCACGGTCTTACTGAGAGAAAAAGCGTGACGATTGAGGCTGAGAAATGATAACAAACAAAGTTCCATCTCCCGAAAATCTTCATGAGCGCTCAAGACCTCGACACACTCGCCAAAGCCCCTTTGTTTGTTCATCTTGCCATCACGGGCACCACAGGTGGGCCGACACCGGTGGACTCGGCTCGATTCAATGAACACGTCGAGGCTGCAAACGAGCCCAACGCACGCATTTGTGGCTACACGGAGGCGTTGAAGCACCTCGCGAACAACTTTCAGCGACTCTACTCCGAGATTGCGGGCCTGGTAGATACCGGAGCCGTGATTAAAGAAATCCAGGCCTTGTTGGATGGAGCGGTGCCGTTCGACAGGCTGATGTGTGCGCTGAATCTCGGACGCGTGGCGGCAGCGTCTGTGCGGGATGACACCGGCAATCCGGTGCCTGCACGCGTTGCCGCAGCGGGGCAGCTCCAAGAATTGTTCCGCTTCATGGAGTACCCGAAGAACAACGAACGCTTCACCGACGAGCTTCAGATCACAAATTACTGGCCGGGCACCGATCCGGCGTTGCGTCGTTTCACGGACGCTGAATTGCGCCAGTTGTCGTCGGTGTACGGTTGCCTCTATGCGGCCATGAGTGGATGTCACGGAGGTGAACTCGGGGAAGGTCGCAAAAACGCACTTAAGCAATGCCTTCTAGTGGGATATACCCCGGGTCAGGAGTCTTGTGCGGCGCACGCGCTTCTGCGTTACTTCGACCAATTGTTCTGGTTGGTTTACTCGGACGTGCAGTATGCTGAAAAACCAAAGCCTGTATTTGTTCAGGGGCGTTTTTTGGTAAGCCAGAAGTTCACACCTGAGGAGCAGGCCGCATTTTACCGGCACCTTCAAAGTATTGTCTCGGCGTTGGTGAACGCTGACTCTCCGCCCATGGCGCACAGCACGGTGGCCGGCATCATGGCACTCATGCAGGGGCAGGATGTGGAGATCGATCAAGGCGGGCTTTCCGAGGGGGATTGGGATGTGCTCAGCATGGGCTATCTCGCCTGCTTCTTGCTGGTGGCTGCTGCCGATGGCTCCGTGGGTCGTAAAGAAATGGAGGCATTCGGCGGAATCGTGAACACGCTGTCCGAAAGTGTCCCGGTGAGTCTGGTCTTAAATGCTGCGGCCAGAATTCCTGGCAATATGCACCGGTTGTGGCCCGCGGTGACGGCGCGTGGCTCGATGCCGCCGCAGATGGTGCTGGATGCGGTGGTTCTTGCTTCGACCAAATTTGGCGAGGAGGATTTCCTTATTTACCGGAGCATTGCCATGGCAATCGCCGTGAAGACCGCCCAGGCCGAGGGCGGAGGTTTTCTCGGCCTAGGGTCCAAGATCAGCAAAGATGAGCAGAAAGTGCTCGATGGATTGAAGAAATTGCTCGGGCTGGCCTGAGCCACATCTTCGCGGCAACTCGCATCAACCATACACCACGCTCTGCCACGAAAGCAGCGGAGCCTTTGTTATCGAAAGAGGCTCAGCCAAACCGTGAGTGCGATGAAACCCACGAAGACCAGGACTCCCGTCAGAATGCAGACGACGCTTTCATGATCGCGGTCGCAACGCCCGAGCGAGATCGCATAGAGCGTCCATTTGCCGATGTAGCCGAAGAACCACTCGCCACACCACTCCAGGAGAAACTCCGCGAGGAAGCGAAAAAGGCCGACGAGACAGCCTGCCGCGGCTTCTTCAGGCATGCGCGGCTCCTTTGATGAGGTTCGGGATCATGGGCGCGGATTCTGGCCGCCCGGTCGCGGGACGTCAGGTGGAAGATCGCGGGTGTTTTGCACTCAGCGCTCAGCCGTTCACCACGTTCACCGGTTTGCCTTCGAGGAAGGCACGCACGTTGGCGGCGCAGGCGGTGATGAGGCGAGTGCGAGCTTCGCGGCTCGCCCAGGCGACGTGCGGGGTGATGAAGCAGTTTTTCGCGCTGATGAGCGGATTCGGCTCTTTGGGCGGTTCGGTGCTCAAAACGTCCAAACCGGCTCCGGCGATGGTTCCGGCGTTCAGAGCGTTGGCGAGCGCTTGCTCGTCCACCAGCGGTCCGCGGCCGGTGTTGATCAAAACGGCGGTTTTCTTCATCAGTGCGAGCGTGCGCGCGTTGATGAGGTGTTTGGTGTCATCGGTGAGCGGGCAGTGCAGGGAAATGACATCCGCTTCGCGGAAAATCGTGTCCGTGTCTGCGGCTTCGATGCCAGCAGGCGGTGGGGCGGGCCATTTGCGACGCGAAGCAAGCACGCGCATGCCAAAGGCGCTGCCGATGCGCGCCACGGCCTCGCCGATGCCGCCGTAGCCGATGATTCCGAGCGTTTTGCCCGCGAGTTCGATGATGGGATGCTCCCAGTAGCAGAAATCCGGACAGCGCGTCCAGCCGCCGTTGCGCACATCCGCGGCTGCGTGACCGACGTGGTTTGCCAACTCCAAAATGAGTGCAAAGACCTGCTGCGCGACCGCAGGCGTGCCATAGCCGGGCACATTGGTGACCACGATGCCGCGTTCCTTCGCCGCGACGATGTCCACGATGTTGAAACCGGTGGCGATGACGCCGATGTATTTCAAATCCGGCAGTTGAGCGATGATTTCGCGCGTCATCGGCGCTTTGTTCGTGATGACGACTTCCGCTCCGGCGCAGCGAGCGACGGTTTCAGCCACCGACGTGCGTGGATGGATTTCGCAGGGGGCGATTTGTTCAAAAGGGGCCCAGGACATGTCGCCAGGATTGGCGGTGTGGGCATCGAGCATGACGATTTTCATGAAGTGCTAAAAAGTAGAGGTTGTTTCAACGGCCGGCACGCATGGCGTGTTCGATATCATCGGCCTCGATGGGGATGTGCGCCATGAGGTCGATGTTGCCGTTTTCGCCGATGACGATGTCGTTTTCCAGTCGCACGCCGAGTTTTTCCTCACGGATGTAGATGCCGGGCTCGACGGTGAAGACCATGCCGGGACGGATCGGCTGCCACATGCGGCCCACATCGTGCACATCAATGCCGAGCGGGTGGCTGGTGCCGTGCGGGAAGTATTTTTTATACGCGGGCTTGTCCGGGTCCTGCTTCGCGATGTCCTCCGGCGTGATGAGGCCCAGTCCGAGTAGCTCTTCCTGCATGAGCAGTCCGACCTGCTCCTGATACTCGCGGATGATGACGCCCGGACGCAGCATCTGGCAGCATTTTTTAAACACACGCAGCACCGCGTCATACACCTGGCGCTGGCGCGGGGTGAATTTGCCATTCACCGGGATCGTGCGCGTGAGGTCGGCGTTGTAGTTGCCGTAGTTCGCCGCCACATCGAGCAGCAACATCTCACCATCCTGGCACTGGCAGTGGTTGGTGATGTAATGCAGCACGCAGGCGTTTCCGCCCGTGGCGATGATCGGCGTGTAGGCGAATCCGCGCCCGCGCTGGCGGATGAATTCGTGCGCCAGCTCCGCTTCGATCTCAAACTCATGCACGCCCGGCTTCACAAACTTCAGCAGCCGGTCAAAGCCGTCGCCGGTGATGCGGATGGCCTCTTTTAGCGCGGTGATTTCGTGCTCGCTCTTGATCACGCGCAGGTCGTGCATCAGCGGCGCGAGGCGGCGGTAGTCATGCAGCGGATACCCCTGCTTGCAGCGGTGCGTGAAGCGCGTCTCGCGCGTCTCCGTCGGGATCGTCGCGCGGATGTGCTCGTTCGAGTTCAGAAACACCTGGTCCGCCTGGCACATGACGCTGCGGAACTGCGTCTCGAAGTCATCCGTCCAATGCGCCCGCGCGATGCCGCTGCGCTCGCGTGCCAGCTCCTTCGTGAGCTTTTCCCCTTCCCAAACCGCGACGGTCTCATTCGTCTCGCGCGTGAAAATCATCTCGCGCTGCTTTGGGTCCGCCGCATCCGGGAAGAGAACGAGGATGCTCTCCTCCTGATCGATGCCGCTGAGGTAATACATGTCGCTGTTCTGGATGAACGGCAGCGAGCCGTCCGCACACGTCGGCAGCACATCATTCGAGTGGACGATCACCAGCGAGCGCGGCGGCAGCATCTCGTAGAGGCGCTGGCGGTTCTGGACGAAAACTTCGGCGGGGAGTGGCTGGTAACGCATGGAGCCGCATTCAGAACTGAAAATGCCGCTGCGGAAAAGGGAAAATCTCCTCCATGACGCGATTTGGCCGAATTAGCGGCGAACGCGCGAAAAACGTGCCAGTTGGCCGGTGAGATGTCCAAGCAAGGCGTTCGGCTCATGGCCTTTTCCCAAGCTCATGACCCCAAGGGTGATCCAGCAGCCACGTGAGAGCGTGCCGCATCTCCGGATCGGTCTGCGATGGAATCCACGCCCGCATCTCGTCCGGTTTCAGCACCGCCCACAGGCGTAACGCGCAGAATGTGCGGTCGATCATGTCGCTGTCGCCGCCAAAGGCATCATCGCCGGAGAAGAGCTTGATGAGGTTCTCGCGAGGTGCGTAATCGGTTGCGAGCATGAAATGCAGGCCGTAGCGCGCGGCCTCGCCGATGTCGATGTCGCCCCAGGCCTCCATCAAAATGTACCATTCGTCTAACATCTCGTCCCGCTGCTCGGCTGGCAGTCGGGTGAGGTCCAGATCACGAATGAAGCGGCGGCCGCGGCTGGATGCATGGCCGTAAACGGCATTTTCAGCGACACGGCTGATCGCGCGGGCATTCGTTTGCCGAATCGCCTCGCGCATGGCGTCTTCAGGCTGCCAGTTGGCCCATTGGTAAAAAATCTCAGCAAGGAATTCAGCCCAATCGCTTTCCGGCATGGTGGTTCGATTCCGCGCGAGCCATTTCTTACGCAGCACCTCATTCAAATGGCCCCACAAAAGGTCGAAGTGGGTAATCTGGTCGTGTGGCAGTAGAAACTGCGCCTCCAACCACTGCTGAAAGCTCTTCGGAGCCCGCTCGTGCCACAGCATCAGCAACTCATCGCTGTCAGCTTTGCGCCTCTCGGCGAGTGAAACAATCAGCAGCGCATCCGCAGGCTTTGAGACCAGCCATCGGCGAAATAGCATTTTCACCGCTGCGGAAGGGTTTGTTCCATCGGCACGCCCAATAGACTCGTGAACTGCTTCCTGCGGCATGACCAACGCCTCCAAAAGCCCCTCTGCATTCAAAACGTAGTCTTCGGTCCTCTCGATGAGTTTTTCCGAAGGCTCGGAGTCATAAATGGCTTTCCAGCGTGCCTTGAAAGCCACGCGCATCTCCATTTTCTCTGCTTCGCTGATTTTCGACAGACTCAGTCCCCCAAGAAAATTCTCCAAACAGCGCGGCTCGACCCAAATCGACGACTTCCGCATCGCTCCGAGGTTTCGGAAGGTGATCTTCTCATTCGCCCACGAGTCGTAGCTGAGCCAGTCGGTGTCCTCCAAATCGAAAAGCGGCTCCACACGCTTCCAGGCCGTTTTAGGGTCGCGCTCGGCCCAGATTGGCAAAAAGAAGGTGAGGAATCTTTCCGGCCGCTGCGTGCCTTCGAGCCGCAAACCGTGCTCAAAGGCCGATTCGAGCTGCGAAACGGGTATTTGGCGCAAATAGGCCGCCAGCACGGGGTAGCGGATGCCCTCATCAGACTCGCGGTAGAGCCTTTCGACATGCGCTTCGAGCGGAGCATCCGGTTGCTCTTTCCAAGGCAACGACACCAGCGGCTCAAACTCAGCCGCAGCCAGCAGCGGAGCTGACAACATGAAGAAAAGAACGCGCATCATGCCACCATGAAAGCATGAAAGGCCATGCGCTGGCAAGGCTCACTTCTCCGGCCGCAGGTCAAAGCACACGAGCTTGTCCTTCTGCCGCACGATGAGCGATTCAGTCAATTTTCTGCCGGAGCGAAGCCGAAGCATGAGAGATCACCATCGGTTTCCTGGAGCAAGGACTCGATGGAGACTGGGACGTGCGTCGGGCCGTAGGCCTCGGCAAATTCGTCTTCTGCGATCTGCTGGAGCCATTCTTCTCTCGAATGCAGAGCCACGTCGATGGGGCGGATGGTGCCGTTGGCTTGCTGAATGAAATTTCCGGCGTGAGCTTCGGACATCAGGAGTCTGCCATCGGGGCTTTGCCAGATGTTGTCGGTGTTGCGATACATCAGCCAACCGACGGCTCGCAGCCATTGGTGCAACTGGTGACGATCGGGGTGCTCACCAGCGACAAATGGCTGACTGATGATGAATCGCTCGTCCGGCAGGATGCCCTCCACACGGATGTCATCAGCGAAGACCGTGTTTGCCCGTGCCCAGCGCCGTAGGTAGTCGGCGGCGGAGGTGCTGATGCCGTAGGGACGTGAGGGCAGACGCGTGAGTTTAAGGACGCGCAGGTCGTCAGCGGCGGTGAGCCATACATCATGCTCCCGGCCATGTGAAGTGGGCTCGCCCGTGACCCGTTCACAGCGATCCTTCAGGAGCCGGATATCTGCCGAAAGTGCCGCTGCAATTGTTCCCTGGCCTGTGGCAAGGTGAGCTGCGAAGGCTGAAGCGGTGCGGCCAAGAGACGGATGGGGTGCTTGGGCGGGCATGACTTTGGAGATGCTCCCGGCTGCTCGTGCGTATTGCGCAACGCGGTGAATGTAGATGCAGATGGCATGGCAAAGGCTGGCTGAACAGCGCCCGCTTTGCAACCACTTCGTAGTCATCTGGCGATCTTGCCCAAGTGGTTTGGCAAGGATGCCGCTGCTCACTTCTCCGGCCGCAGGTCAAAGCACACGAGCTTGTCCTTCTGCCGCACGATCAGCTTTCCATTCGCGAGGGCAGGGGAGGAGCAGCCGAGTGCATCCGTTTTGGCGCGGCCGAGTTGCTCATAGGCCGTCGGCGTGGCCTTCACCATGCGGACATGCGTGCCGTTGTTCTCATAGACGAGCAGTTTGCCGTCGGCGAGCAGCGGGGAGGTGATGGTGCTGCTCACTTCATTCGCCACCCACTTCTCCGCGCCGGTGGCAAGGTCGATGCACTGATGTTTTTCGCCGCAGCAGAGATACACGAGGCCCTCGTGAATGATCGGGCTGCCCGTGTAGCGGCGCGTCATCCAGAATTTCGACCACGCGGCCTTCGGTTTGCCATCCGCCTGCATCTGGTAGGCGCGCAGGCCCACGCCCTCCGTGCCGCTGTAGAGCACCAGCCAGTCACCGCTGGCCACTGGCGTGCTCTGGCTGCCGCCCTCGGCCGTCCACAGCATCTCGCCGTTCTCCGGATTCACGCCAAAGAGCGAGTTGTTGCCGTTGATGACGATTTGCGGCTTGCCGTTGGAGGGAGCCCACCAAGTCGGGCTCGCGGTGTTGCCCTTGGCCTGCTTTTGCTCCCAAAGCAGCTTTCCGTCCGCCTTGTTGAACGCGCAGGCGCTTCCGGCGGCCATGTAAACGCGATCCCCCACAATGAGCGGCGATGCGGCGACGCCTTTCGCGGGCAAAGCCGCGCTCCAGACGAGTTTGCCGTCCTCTTCATTCACGCAAAACAGCTCGCTGCTGAGCACGGCATACACCTTGCCCTCCACCACGGCGCAGGTGCTCGATGAATTGCGTCCGCTCGGTTTGCCCGGCTTTTCAAACTTCCACACCGGCTTGCCCGTTGCGAGATCGAGGCAAAGGACGACATCCTTCGCCACTTTGACCGTGTTCGGCACCGCCGCGATCATCTTTTCCTTCACGTCCGGCGGGAAGCCCTCCTTGTCGAGCCACGCGGTGAACTCCGCCGCATTCGCAAAAGGCTTGCTCTGCCGGTCGGACATCTTCGCCAGCCATTCGAGCCCGATGGCGTTCTTGCCCGCCTTGAAACGGCTCACCACCCACGACCCGATGTTGATCTGCTCTTTGTCGTTGAGATTGTCCTTCACCCACTGGTTCGCCCATTCATCAAATTTCTCGCCACGCAGCTTTGGAGCGTTCAGGCGCGTCTCTTCGAGCTTCTTCGTCAGTTCCGGCGTCGTGCCGCGAAAGTTCAGCGTCTGCATCACCTCCGAGTCGATCTCGCGCGTCTCGCTGGCCACCCGCTCATGCCACACCACGCCGAGGATCACCCGCTCGCCGCTCACCACCGGGCTGCCGTGGCCGCCATACTCATTGCTCGGGATGAATTCGCTCTCCCACACTTTTTTCAGCCCCTCCGCCGGAAAAGCGTCCGCGATGGGCGTGGTATCGTGTGAAACACCATTCCGATCCGGCCCGCGCCACTGATTCCAGTCAGCAGCAGGCAGCGAGGCGGCAAAAGCAAAGGCAGAAACAAAAAGCGCGGTCTTTTTCATGAGGAGCTTCTGAACGCCGCCGCAGCGGGCCAAGTTTCACCGTAGGTAAATGAACTCCTTCAGGTTGATAAGCGACTGCGCCAGGCTCGTCCACGCGAGCACGCTCGTGTCCTCCGGCGGGGCGCTGGGTAAGTCGCGCGTGAGTTGATCGCGCGCATGTTGCAGGCGCTGCACTTCGGCGCGCTGTTCATCGCTCAAAGCCGCCAGCAAATCGGCCTCCGTGATCGTTCCGGCCTCGATCTTGGCCGTTTGCGCGATTTCCGGCTGGGTGAGCGCACGATCGTAAAGCCGCGCCCGGAAGATACGGCCGCGCAGGCCGCGATTGCCGCCTGGAGCGCCGTGGCGGCAGCCGAGCAGCACTTCGCTGGCTTCCGCTTCAAAGGCCGCGCCCGGCGCTTTGCGGTAAGTGCGTCCGTAGGGCTTTCCATCGCGGTAGCCGCTCACGCTGCCATCCGGTTGATACACGATAGCCATGTGCACCGGGCGCGACGCGGCCTCTTTCTCCTCGCTGCCTTCAAACAGTTCGCTGCGCTCGAAAAAGTTGCTGCCCGCGACCCAGTGACCGGCCTGTTTTTCGCCAAACACGAGCGAATCAAACAACACGCCGTCTTTTCCCTGCACCGTGAGCACACCGCCGCCTTGCTGCTTCAAATCATCCAGCATCACCCAGGCCTCGAAGGTCTTCGCACGCAGCGTTTTCGGCAAAGCGCCGCTTTCGGCCATGGAACGGCTATCCAGCACCAAAGCGCCGTTTTCCACGCGCGCGGCTCCGACTGGCTTGAGGTCCAGTTTGCCCTTTTCGTCCTTCAAATCGCCTTCAAAGAGCCATTCGGCCAGCGGCTCCGGCAAACTGCCCGCCGCAGGCATCGCAGGCCGCTGCTGGAGCAGTTTCGCGCGCGCAGGCTCGAAGATCGCCGCGATGGCCTGATTCGTTTTGGCGAGCTTTTCACGTGCTGCGGCCAGTTCGCGGCCTTGTGCGGCATTTTCGGTCTCGATGCCCTTCAAATAGGCCAGACTCTGCGCCAACTCCTCGGCACTTGCCTCGCGGAAAAACGCCTCGCGGAACATCTGGCGCACCCGTGCGGCATCATCGCCCGTTTTCAGTGCGCGCAGCGCCCAATCGCGCGCCCAGCCGATGACATTCGGGTCATTCAAAAGCGTCAGCGACTGCGCGGGCACGTTCGTGCTGTCGCGATTGCCGCGCGTGCTGAACGGCACTGGCGCGTCAAAAGTCGTCAAAAACGGATCGAGCGCGTTGCGGATCACTTTCACATACACGCTGCGCCGTTCGTCTCCGCTGCCGACGGATTCGCCGAAGAGTTTGGCATCCAGTTTGCCCGTCAGCGTCAAAATGGAGTCCCGCACCGCCTCCGCCTCCAATCGACGCACCGGCCAGTGCGCGAGCAAAACATCTGACCTCTGACTTCTGACTTCTGACCTCTCACTCGCCCGCTGAAACGTCTTCGAATTCAAAATCGACCTCAGCAGCCCTTTGATGCTGCCACCGCTGGCGATGAACTCTGACGCGAGATGATCCAGCAACTCCGGATTCGACGGCAGCTCGCCCAATTTGCCGAAGTTGTCCGTGCTGGCGACAATCCCGCGGCCAAACACGTGATGCCACACGCGGTTCACGATCACGCGCGCGGTGAGCGGATTGTTTTTCAGGTCCGCCATCCGCTCCGCGAGCTCCAAACGGCCGCTTTGCTTCGTCTGGAACGGCGAGGGGTCCAGTGCATCGAAAAAGCGCCGCTTCACCATCTCGGCGGGCATCTTGTGATCGCCGCGCGTGAAGAGCGGCGCGTCCTTCGCATCCGCCTCGATTACACCCGGCACGCGCACCGGCATCGGCAGCGTCTGCTCGAGCTCGCGATACGTTTTCAGCAGCGCGAGCACCTTCTCCGGAAGCTTCTGCTTTTGAAGATGTGCGTTCAAAGCCTCCGCATCCGCGCTGCTCAGCGTGTTGGCTTTCCACCGCGCGAAAAGCTGCTCCGGCGTCGCTTTCGAGGCCTCCGGCTCCGGCGGAGCCTTGCCATCTTTCGTGATGAGCGCATCCGCGAGGACAAACCAGCTCCGCTCGTCCGCCTTGAACTCCGCAGGCATGTCCGCCGCGGTGGCCACCTGCAGGAAAATCTCGTCTCCCTTCCAGAATTCGAGATCGAGGCTGCGCCACGCGAGTTTTTCGTCCTTCGCATCCTTCAGCTCGATGGCTTTGTGGATCGTGCCGGTGCGCGGGTAGTTCTGCACGACGTATTTGGCCTTCACGCCGCCATTTCCGGCCACGCGCAACCACAGCGTGCCGCCCTCGCACTTGAAACGCTCCGAAAACACCACCGCCCGCTCCTTCGTGCTCAGCGTGTCCGAAACAAAGCCCGCCGGATGAATGCGCAGCCCCTTTTCCGTCACGGAAAACTCACCTGCGGTCGTGCGCTGTATGCCAAACCATTTCAGATTCGTCTCATCGGTCGGATCGGTCGGATCAGATGGCGTGTCATTCAAAATGGCCGCTTTGATTTGTTTTTTGAGTGCAGTGAGCTGCGCGCGGACGTCATCTCCGCTGCCGGGTGCTCTCGCGTCGATCACGGCGGGGTGCGTGCTCGTGAAGATGCCGTAGAGAGCATAAAAGTCCGTCTGGGAGATCGGGTCAAACTTGTGGTTGTGGCAGCGTGCGCAGCTCACCGTCAGCGCTTGGAAGGCTTTCGTGACTGTGTCGATCTGGTTGTCGGTGAAGGTCACCATCTCATCGAGCGAATCGACCGGCGAAAAGCCGTGCAGCACCATGCGCAGTTGCGCGATGCCGATGGCGCTCTCATTGACGCCATCCCGGAGGCGCGGCTGCGGCAGCAAATCGCCGGCGATGGCCTCCTTCACGAGTTGCGGCCATTTCACATCCTCATTGAAGGCACGGATGAGGTAGTCGCGGTAGCGCGAGGCATACGGGATCGCCGGATCACCCTCGGAGCCGTAGCTCTCCGCATAGCGCACCCAGTCCATCATGTGCCGCGCCCATTTTTCGCCAAAATGAGGCGAGGCGAGCTGCGCTTCGATTTCCGACTTCAAATCGCGGCTCTCGGATGTCTGCGGCGGCAGCCCGGTGAGCACAAAACTCACGCGTCGCTTCAAAGTGGCCTCATCCGCGCGTGGAGCCGGTGAAATGCCTTCCTTCGCCAGCGCCGCGTCGATGAACTCATCGATGCTTTTCATCGACTGGGTCTGCGCGAGCGGTTTGAAGGCCCACCAGTCCTTCCGGCGCTGCAAGACGGCGCTCCAGTCCGTTTCCTTCGCGATCTGGTCCTTGCTCGGTGCCTTGTCACGCGGGTCTGCGGCTCCCTCGCGAATCCAGCGCTCAAAATCGGCCAGCACCTTCGCATCGAGCTTCGCGCCGTTTTTGGGCATGTGCAGATCTTCGTCGCCTTCATGGCGGATCGACCTCAGGAGCAGCGAATTCGCCGGATCGCCCGGCTTGATCGCGTCGCCATTGTCACC
>Ga0315902_10002664_pt1 | contig 27503 bp, 21 predicted proteins | sample LakEriMetagenome_9_FD_203523 | JGI IMG/M metagenome (GOLD analysis project Ga0315902, IMG submission 203523) | Freshwater fungal communities from buoy surface, Lake Erie, Ohio, United States - Buoy 12 MA117 | ecosystem: Environmental > Aquatic > Freshwater > Lake > Lake biofilm | place: USA...
AGCGGCGGCATCGTGCCGTGGGCGAGCGCGCCAGCCGTTGAGGGCGCGCGCTCGCCCACCCCAAACATGGCGCTGGAGACCGCCGTGCACTAACATTGAAAATGGATCACCCCGAAGGGGCAGGCCAGTGATCATCCGAAGCTGAAGCGGCGACCCTACTTCGCAGGCAGGTCGAGGAAGTCTAACCCGATCCGCGAGAGGTGATGGCCCGCGAGCTGAAGAACCCGGGTCGCGTACTCCACGGACTTCGCGATTATGTACCTCCCGACGGAGGGTCTGTTCGCCGAGCTGATCCGCCGGCCTGGCCTCTGCAGCGAAATTCAGAACCAGTACCGGGTCACGTTGACCGGGCCCACGACCCTCGCGGCGCTGCTGAGCGCCCTGCAGATGGGCTTCCGGACCGTGGCCATCGAGAAGCGCTCGAGCGAGGTGTGGCAGGTCCTGGGCGCCGCTAAGTCGGAGTTCGGCAAGTACGGTCAGCTCTGGGGCAAGATCGGCAAGCAGCTCGGCGCGGCCCAGAACACCGTGAACGAGGCAGGCGTCCGCACCCGCGCCATCCAGCGCACGCTGCGGAACGTCGAGGCGGTAGAACAGCCGGCGGTGGTGGAGGAGCTGATCGCGCTGCCGAACGTGGCGACCGAGCTAATGGCGGAGGTCGCCTAGAGTGTTCCCGGACCCCGCTGATATCCACGGGTTTCTCGACGCTGGTATCTATTTGGTACCGGGGGCAATTTGGTGGGGGTCACGCAAATAGCGTAACGCACTGAAAAGGATGGTGGATGCGACAGGGATCGAACCTGTGACCCCCTCGGTGTGAACGAGGTGCTCTACCGCTGAGCTACGCATCCGCCGGAAGGGTTGCGGCTATAGCCTGCCCGCCTGCCGGCTGCAAGCGGGCCCCGGCCGCTCCGTCAGGGCTCGGGGCGGAAGGCGATCAGGGCGTTGCCGGCCGGCTGGCCGAAGGCGGCGTAGCCGGAGCCGACGAAGACCATGCCGCCGCCGGCGAAGAGGCCGCCGGAGTCCACGGCGCCGCCCCGGGCGGGCACGCCGTTCAGGCTGTCCCGGGGTCCGGCGGTCTCGAGGCTGGCCAGCACCTTTCCATTGGCGGCGTCGAGCACCCACAGGCGCCCGTCAAGGCCGGCGGCGATGATGGCGCCATCCACCACCAGGGGGGGGGCCGAGATGCCGGCCCGCTCGCAGCCGGGGCCGCGCGCCTTGCGGGCCTCGCTACAGTCGGGAAGGACCCGCCAGGACCAGAGGCGCCTGCCCGTGGCGGCGTCGAGGGCGTGGACCCCCGAGGCGCTGACCGGCTCGGGGACGCCAGGATCGGCGATGGGGGCGAAGACCCGGGTCTCATCAGCGGCGATACCCCAGTGCACCCCGCCCAGGGGTGTGCCGGGGCCGAACTTGTCGCTCCAGACCTTGCGGCCGGTCTTCAGGTCCAGGGCCCAGACATCGCCGGACTTCTGGCCGGCGAGGACCAGGGTGCGCCCGCCCGCCGGGAAGAGCACCGGTCCGCCGCCGAAGTCGTGGTCGCGCAGGACGCTGTCGCTGTCGAAGAAGAAGCAGTTGGGGCCGGGCTTGCGGCGGCTCTCGCGTCCGGAGGGGCAGGACATGTTCCACACGTCGTTGGCCAGGGCCTGGAAGACCCACTTCTGCTTCCCGGTGGCGAGGTCCAGGGCGATGATGGCGTCGGAGGTCCCGGTGGCCGGCGGCGAGGTGTTCTCGCCCGTGGAGGCCAGGACCAGGCCGAGCTTCAGGTCCACCGCCGGGGTGGACCAGACCGGCGCGCCGGAGGGGCCCCGCATCTCCACGCCAGCGCTGTTCTTCACGCCCAGGGGCTTGGCGTCGGGCGTCGCATGCCAGGTCCAGATCACCTTGCCGGAGGTGGCGTCCACCGCGCTGACGGCGCCGTGGGTCGAGCAGCAGGCGAAGGTCGGGCGCATGGCCTGGGCCACGTCCAGGGCCGAGATCGGGACGATGAGCCTTTCGCCGGCGAAGACCGGGGCGCCGGTCAGCACGCTGCCCTTGTCGTGGCGGGGATCGGCCCGCCAGATCAGCTTGCCGGTCCCGGCCTCCCAGGCCTGCAGCTGGCCGCCCTCGTCGCCGCCCACCACCGCCAGCGGCCCCGCCTTGCCGAGGCGGCCGATGGCCAGGCTGGTGCGGATGCCCGAGGGCGTCTTGGCCGCCCACTTGATGCAGCCCGTCCCGGCGTCCAGGGCCAGCAGGGTCGAGGCCTGGCTGGCGGCATAGAACAGGGTCGAGCCCAGCAGGACGGGCTGGGAGCGCATGGTGGTCGCATTGGGGATGGCCAGGGTCCAGGCGGGCTTGAGCCGGGCCAGGGAGGCGGTGGTCAGGCCGGACTGGCCGGCGGTCAGGCGGCGGCGGTTGTCGGCGCTGATGCCGAAGCCCTCGGACGGGATGGGGTCGTTCACGTCTATCGTTCTGCGGTCAGCGGGGCAGCGGGCGGTCTCGATCCAGTCGTCGGAGACGGGCGTCGGCTTCGCGGCCAGGTAGTCGACGACGGCGCGCAGGTCGTCCGGGGAAAGGCTGTCGCCGATGCCCTTCATGACCCCGGTGGTCAGGGAGGCGCGCAGGGTGCGGGCGTCCATCTGGCGCAGGCTGGCCACAGGGGCGGCGCGGCTACCGGGCTCGGGGGCGTTGTGGCAGGCGGCGCAGGCCCGGTCATACACGTCCTTCCCGGGGTGGATCTCGGCGGCGAGGGCAGGAGCTGCGAGGGAGGCGAAGGCCATGGCCGAGAGCGCCGTGAGGCGCTGCGTGATGGATGCCGGCATGGTCTTCCCCCAAGGCTTCGTCCTGAACGCGGCGAAGCTCACAGCGTCAGGATAGGCCGCGATTCACACGGGCGCCAGAAGCTCCAGGCAGGCAGGCAGGAGGTCGTCGAAGTGGTCGATCAGCCGGTCGGGGTCCAGGTCCCTTGCGGGAACCTCGGTGTATCCGAAGCTGACCAGGACAAGCGGGGTCCCCGCTGCCCGGGCCGCCCCGGCGTCGGTGCCGGCGTCGCCCACCATGACCGCCCGGCGGATGTCGCCGCCTGCGGTCTGGATTGCGAGTTGAAGATGGCGGGGGTCGGGCTTGGGCGCGGGCGCTAGGTCGGCGCCTATGACGGCGTCGAAGTGGCGGGCCAGGTCCAGGGCCTCCAGGATGGGGGTCGACAGGCGGGTCAGCTTGTTGGTGCAGACGGCCAGCCGCGCGCCGGCCGCGCGCAGGGCCTCCAGGCTCTCCGGCACGCCGGGGAAGGGGCGGGTCAGGTCGGCGCTATGGAGGTTGTAGTGGGCGATGAAGCGCTCGAAGAGGGCCTCCAGAGCGGCGCCCTCGACAGCCAGGCCCTGTGCCTCGAAGCCACGCTGGATCAGCCGTCGGGCGCCGTGGCCGATCAGGCTGCGGCCCTGATCGAAGGGCAGGGGGGCGATCCCCTCCTCGCCCAGGAGGTGGTTCAGGGTTCCGACCAGGTCGGGGGCCGAGTCCACCAGGGTCCCGTCGAGGTCGAAGGCGATGACGGCGCCGGCCAGGGGCTGGGCTGCGGGGGGCATGGACGCTCCGGTACAAGGGGGGGCCGTTGGGGGCGGGGACTCCGCTGGCGGTTTCGGCTAAAGCCGCCATGATTGCAATCTCGCCTGCGATTCCGGGGTTTCCGCCATGACCGCCCGCGCCGCCGTCATCCTCGCCGCCGGGCAGGGGACCCGGATGAAGTCCCCCATCCCCAAGATGCTCCACAAGGTCGGTGGGCGCACCCTGCTGGACCGGGTGATCGACACCGTCCTCGAGACCGGCTGCGAGCGCGTGGTCGTGGTGGTCGGGACCCACAGCCCCGCCGTCCGCCAACTGGTCGAGGCCCGCCTTGGCCCCGGGGCGGCGGCGGTCCAGGATCCACCCCTGGGCACCGGTCACGCCGTCCTGGCCGCCGGTCCGGCCCTGGCGGATTTCGATGGCGACGTGATGGTGGTCAATGGCGACTGCCCCCTGCTGGCGCCGGAGGACCTGGACCCCTTGTTCAGCCTGAGGGCGGAGGGGGCGGACCTGGCCCTGCTGGGCTTCGAGCCGGCCGACCCCCTGCTGTACGGACGCATCCTCTCCGGCCCCGACGGCGAGGTCCAGCGCATCGTCGAGGCCCGGGACGCCTCGCCCGCGGAGCTGATGGTGCGGACCTGCTATGCGGGCATGCTCTGCGCCGACCGCGCCCGCCTGTTCGACTGGCTCTCGCGGCTGACCAACGCCAACGCCAAGGGCGAATACTACCTGACCGACGTGGTCTCCATCGCCGCGGCGGAAGGGCGGAAGGTCCGGGCCCACTACGCCCCCGAGACTGCTGTCATGGGCGCCGACACCCCCGCCCAGCTGGCCCAGGCCGAGGCCGTCTTCCAGCAGCGCCGCCGGATCCACTTCCTGTCCGAAGGCGTGGTCATGCCGGCGCCAGAGACCGTGCACTTCTCCTGGGACACCCGGATCGAGGCCGGCGTCCAGGTCGAGCCCTTTGTGGTCTTCGCGCCCGGAGTCAGCATCGAGACCGGTGCGGTGATCCGCGCTTTCAGCCACCTGGAAGGCGCCCGGGTCGGGCCCGGCGCCCTGATCGGCCCCTATGCCCGCCTGCGCCCCGGCGCGGACATCGGCGAGGAGGTCCACATCGGCAACTTCGTCGAGGTCAAGAAGGTCCGCCTGGACAAGGGCGCCAAGGCCAATCACCTGGCCTATCTGGGCGATGGCACCGTGGGGGCGGGGGCCAACATCGGCGCCGGTACGATCTTCTGCAACTATGACGGCTTCGACAAGTACGAGACCCATGTGGGCCCGGGCGCCTTCATCGGCTCGAACACCGCCATCGTCGCGCCTCGGTCCATCGGCGCAGGCGCCATGACGGGCTCGGGTTCGGTCATCGTCCGTGACGTGCCTGACGAGGCCCTGGCCGTAGCGCGGGGCGAGCAGAGCAACAAGGCCGGCTGGGCCGCCGCCTTCCGCGCCCGAAAGACCGCCGAGAAGGCGGCCCGGAAGGCGAAGGGCGGCTCATGAACGCCGAGGACCAGAAGCGGGCCGCCGGCGAGGCCGCCGCCGCCCTCGTCCAGCCCGGCATGGTGGTGGGCCTGGGCACCGGCTCCACCGCCGCCTGGTTCGTGCGCGCCCTGGCCTCCCTGAAGCCGGACATTGTCGGCGTGGCCACCTCCCGGTCCACGGCGGCCCTGGCGCAGGAGCTCGGGATCCGGGTGGCTGAGCTGGGCGAGACCGGGCCCATCGACCTGACTGTGGACGGCGCCGACGAGATCGGCCCGGCCCTGTCCCTGATCAAGGGCGGCGGCGCGGCCCTGCTGCGCGAGAAGCTGGTCTGGGAGGCCTCCCGCCGCTGCGTCGTCATCGCCGACGCCGGCAAGCGCGTTTCCCGCCTGGGAGCCTTTCCCCTGCCCGTGGAAGTGATCGCCTTCGGGCACCGGACCACCCTGGACCGCATCTGCGACGCCCTGTCCGAGTGCGACATTGGTGCGGCGCCCCGGCTGAGGATGAAGGACGGATCGCCGGTCCTGACCGACGGCGGGAACGTGATCTACGACATCGCCTGCGGCCGTATCGACGCTCCGGCCTCCCTGGCGGCGGCGCTGAAGTCGGTGACCGGCGTGGTCGACCACGGCCTCTTCCTGGACCTCGCCGACCTCGCTCTGGTGGCCACCGACGCCGGTGTCCAGGAGATCGAGCCTTAGCCGCCAAGGCCTTCATTCAACAGCGACCCGATTTGCTCTAGGGTCGCGCCGCCGCCGCAGGGGGAGCCCGATCATGAGCCAGTTCGACTACGATCTCTTTGTCATCGGGGCGGGGTCCGGCGGTGTGCGGGCCGGTCGTCTGGCCGCCGCCTCAGGCGCCCGGGTGGCGGTGGCCGAGGAGTACCGGGTCGGTGGCACCTGCGTGATCCGGGGCTGCGTGCCCAAGAAGTTCATGGTCTACGCCTCGGAGTTTCCGCACTACGCGCACATCGCCGAGGGCTACGGCTGGTCGGCCTCGGGTGCGACCTTCGACTGGACCTGTTTCCGGGAGGCCAAGGACCGCGAGATCGCCCGACTCTCCGGTCTCTATGTCGCCAACCTCACCCGTTCAGGCGCAGAAATCCTGGAAGGGCGGGCCGTACTGACCGGCCCCAACAGCCTTGAGGTCGAGGGGCGCGGGGCGATCACCGCCGAGCGCATCCTGGTGGCGACCGGCGGGCGTCCCTGGAAGCCGGAGGATCTTCCCGGCGCGGACCTGGCCATCACCTCCGAGGACGCCTTCGACCTTCCCGCCTTGCCGGAGCGCATGGTCATCGTTGGCGGCGGTTTCATCGCCGTGGAGTTCGCCGGCATCTTCAACGGCCTCGGCGTCGATGTGACCCTCGTCTATCGCGGCGAACAGATCCTGCGGGGCTTCGACGAGGATATCCGCTCGCACGTGGCTGCAGAGATCCAGCGACGGGGTGTGAAGCTCATCCTGGGCGCCCATCCGGTGGCGCTCTCCGGTGCGTCCGGCGCCCTGGAGTGCCGCCTCTCCGACGGCCAGGTCCTCGCCGCCGGAGAGGTCATGCTGGCGACCGGCCGCAAGCCCCACACCCGCGGGCTGGGCCTGGAGGCGGCGGGGGTGGAGACCGGTCCAAACGGCGAGATCCGCGTCGACGCCTGGTCACGATCCTCCACGCCCTCCGTCTGGGCCGTTGGCGATGTCACAGACCGGATCAACCTGACCCCCGTCGCCATCCGCGAGGGCGCCGCCTTCGCCCGGACGGAGTTCTACGGACAGCCCACGCGGTTCGACCATGAGGCGGTGGCCTCGGCCGTTTTCAGCCAGCCGCCGGTCGGCACAGTGGGCCTGACCGAGACTGAAGCCCGGGCGGCCTACCCCAATATCGACATCTACCGCTCTCGGTTCCGGCCGATGAAGGAGACCTTCTACGGCGGCCAGGAGCAGGCCCTCGTCAAGCTGGTGGTCGACGCCGACAGCCAGCGGATGCTGGGCTGCCATGTCGTAGGACCCGACGCCCCGGAGATCATCCAGATGGCCGCCGTTCCGATCAAGCTCGGTGTCACCAAGGCCCAATGGGACTCGGCCTGCGCCGTGCATCCCACCCTAGCGGAGGAACTGGTCACCCTGAGCGAGCCGGTCCCCCGGCCTACGGCCTGAGCTTGCGCCTTCACGAGACATCGCCAGGCCGCTGGACCACTGGGGTGATCGCCGGTCTCCTGGTCCTGACCCCCCTGCTGGGTTGGGCGGGGTCTCTGGGCTTCGCCCCCGCCGTCGCCCTCGCAGGTCTGCTAACAGTGTCCTCCCTGAGGGTGCGGACAGAGGACAGGGCCCTCCTTCTGGCCCTCTTCACGGCCCTGGTCTGGGCCTGCGCTTCAGTCTTCTGGAGTCCCTGGCGCCCCGGCGATCTGGAGGAACAGACGGGGCTGAAGCTGGTCTTCATGCTGGCCCTCTACGGGTGCGCGGTCAGCGCCGCCCGGGCGGTTCCGGAAGTCCGGCTTCCGGGGCTCATCAAGGGGCTCGTAGCGGCGACCTTGATCCTGGCGCTGATCCTTCTTCTCGAGGCTGCAACCGCCGCTGCAGGCTACAAGATCCTGTTGGGCCTGATCGGCCAGACTGTACGCCCCGACTATGCGATCAAGAACGTCGCCCAGGGCCTCTATGTCCTGACCCTGCTGGCGCCGATGGCCATCGCTGCGGTCACCGGCCGGGCGAGGTGGGTCCTCGGCCTTGGCCTGGGCGCGGGGATCATCGGACCGGCCCTCGTCTTCGGCTACGACGCCCCCCTCCTGGCCCTGGCCTGCGCCCTCCTGGCGGGGGGCCTGGTCTGGTTTCTTCCCTTCATGGGACCCCGTCTCCTGGCGGGCCTCAGCGCAGGGGGGTTTCTGCTGGCGCCGGTCCTTGTGAACGGGGCGTTCACCCTGGGGCTGGACGAGCGCCTCTCGCCCTTCCTCTCGGAGTCCTGGCTGCAGCGCCTGGGCTATTGGAGCAAGGCGGTGGAGTGGATCTGGGCCCGTCCCCTACCGGGTTGGGGGCTGGATGCGAGCCGCGCCTTTGGGCCGGGAATCCAGCTTCATCCCCACAACGCGCCCCTCCAGGTCTGGATGGAGCTCGGCCTGATCGGCGCCGTCGCGGCGGCCATTGTCTGGGCGTCGATATTCTCAGGACTCTCCCGGCCGGTCCGGACCCCCCCCGCCGCCGCCGCCGCCGCCGCTGCGACGGCCTACCTGGTGTTCGGCGCGGTGAGCTTCGGGGTCTGGCAGGAGTGGTGGCTGGCCCTCGGCGCCCTGACCGCCCTGGCCTGCATCCTGGTCCTGCGCGCCCGGCCTATCGACCTTTCCGGCCGTTCCGTATAGAACGCCGCGCCCGCCGATGCGGGCGCGGAGTTACAAGATGAGCCCTTCCTGGAGCCCTTCCACCTGGCGGTCCCGTCCTGGCAAGCACATGCCGGAGGACTATCCGGACGCCCAAGCCCTGGCCTCGGTCGAGCAGACCCTGCGCGGCATGCCGCCGCTGGTGTTCGCCGGCGAGGCGCGGCGGCTGACCTCCCTGCTCGCCGATGTCGAGGCTGGTCGCGCCTTCCTGCTTCAGGGCGGCGACTGCGCCGAGAGCTTCAAGGAGTTCCACGCAGACAACATCCGCGACACCTTCCGCCTGATCCTCCAGATGGCGGTGGTCCTGACCTTCGCCGGGGGCAAGCCGGTGGTGAAGGTCGGCCGCATGGCCGGCCAGTTCGCCAAGCCGCGCTCCTCCGCCACCGAGACGGTCGGGGACGTCACCCTGCCGTCCTATCGGGGCGACATCATCAACGGCATGGACTTCGACGCCGCTTCGCGGACCCCGGATCCCCAGCGCCTGCTGCAAGCCTACGGCCAGTCGGCCTCGACCCTGAACCTGCTCCGCGCCTTCGCGGGTGGTGGGTACGCCGACCTGCACAACATCCACCGCTGGACATTGGGTTTCGTGGACGAAAGCCCGCAGGGGGCCCGCTATCGCGCCCTTTCGGAGAAGATCTCCGAGGCCCTGACCTTCATGGCCGCGATTGGAGTCACGCCGGAGTCTCACCCCGACCTGCATCGGGTGGAGTTCTTCACCTCCCACGAGGCCCTGCTCCTCGGCTTTGAGGAGGCCATGACCCGAGTCGATTCCACCTCCGGCGACTGGTACGACACCTCCGCCCACCTGCTGTGGATAGGTGAGCGCACCCGCCAGCTGGACGGCGCCCACGTGGAGTTCTTCCGCGGCATCCGCAACCCGATCGGAATGAAGGTCGGCCCGACGCTGGAGCCGGACGAACTGCTTCGCCTGATCGAGGTCCTGAACCCGGGCAACCAGCCCGGCCGCCTGACCCTCTACGGTCGCTTCGGCCACGACAAGATCGCCGGGCGCCTGCCGGGCCTCCTGAAGGCCACGCGCGCCGCCGGCGCCCGGGTCGTCTGGGCCATTGATCCCATGCACGGCAACACCCTGACCGCAGCCACCGGCTACAAGACCCGGCCGTTCGACCGGATCCTGTCGGAAGTGAAGAGCTTCGTCGAAATCTGCCGGGCCGAAGGCGTGCATCCGGGCGGGGTTCACCTCGAGATGACCGGCCAGAACGTCACGGAATGCCTGGGGGGGGCCCGGGCCTTGTCGGAAGGCGACCTGGCGGACCGGTACCATACCCATTGCGACCCCCGGCTGAACGGCGAACAGGCCCTGGAACTTGCCTTCCTGGTCGCAGAGAAGCTGAAGGAAGAGCGGCTGGCCGAGGCCCTCCGGCAGGCGGTCTGAGTCCCGGGCTCCAGGCCTCAGAGCAGATGCTCGATGGGAGCCAGGGCCAGCGCTTTCAGAAGGACCCGGCGAAAGAGGCCGACGCCGGGCTCGCGCTTGAGGACCTTCTCGCCCGCCGCGCTGGAGTCCACCCAGACAATGCGGTCCGCCTGCATCCTGAGTTCATAGGCGCTCGTCCGCGCGCCGACCTCGAAATAGGTCCGGACCCCGCCGGCGGCCTGCGGGCTCCGGAGGATCAGACCCATCTCCGTATTCAGGCTCACGGACCGGGGATCGAAGTTGAATGATCCGACGAAAATCTTCTGGTCATCGACGGCGAAGGTCTTGGCGTGGAGGGTCGAGCGGGACCGCAGGCCTGCGAATTCGAGGTCCGGTTCCTCCACAGGCGGCGCAGTCGGCTTGAACTCGAACAGCCGGACGCCGCCCTCCAGCAGCTCTCGGCGATACTTCGAGTAGGCGGCGTGGACCGGGGTTGAGTTGGTGGCCCGCGCGGAGTTGGTCAGGACCCCGATCTCCACTCCCTCGGCGCGGAGGGCGACGAGATGGTGCACCCAGCGGACATTGGGGATGAAGTAGGGCGAGACGATGTAGAGCGACCGGGCCGGCGTCTCGATCTCCCGCCGAATCTGGTCCCGGATCGGATCGAAGGCGGGTTCAGCGTCCGGCGCCCGGCTGAGCTTCGTCGGCGGGTCCGAGAACACCACGGCAGGTACGGGCTGCAGGGGCCGCGGCGGGGCCTCGGCAGGGGTGGGGCAGCTCGGAACCAGCTCAGGCGAAGGGTCACGGACGGATCGGGGTCTCGCGGGAAGCGGGGCGATCTCGTCGAGGGGCAGGGTGAGGGAAGAGTCCCAGTAGATATCGAAGACGCGCCTCAGGTCGGTCAGGGCCGGCCCCTCGATGATCACGTCGAGGTCAGAGAACACCACGCCCCCGCGGCGGAAATAGACATCACCTATGTTCCGCCCCCCGACGATGGCCGTTCGGTCATCCACGATGAAGGACTTGTTGTGCATCCGCCGGTTGAGCTGACCGAAGCGCAGGACATAGTCGACCCGGCGCAGAAGCCCCTGGTTGCGGGAGGCGTTGATGTAGCGGATTTCCACTCCCGGCATCCGGCGTAGCCGGTCCAGCCGCGCCTTGGCCTCATGTGACCCATAGTCGTCGAGGAGCAGCCTCACCGCCACGCCCCGGCCCGCCGCAGACTCCAGTTCGCGGATCAGGCCCGAACCCGTGATGTCCGGGGTCAGGATGTAGGTCTGAATGTCGATCCGGGTCCGGGCCTCGCGGATCAGGGCGATACGGCTGCAGTAGGCCTCCTCGTTGGAGGACAGGGACCTGAAGGCCGAGAGGGTCTCCGGGGCGTCGAAGGCCTCCGCGGCGGCCGGGCCTGCGAACAGGGCCAGGGTGGCGCCCACCGCCGCGAGAAGGCGTCCTGTGAGGCTGCATTGAGAGCCCGCATGGGCTTTCCGAGAGTTCCGCATGGGGAGGGGTTCTAGCAGGACGCCGGCGCACAGGGCATCCCCTCGCAGGGGCGTCGGACTTGACCTTCGGCTCCACCGCCGCTTCTTGGCGACATGCTCTCCGTCCTCACCTGTCCGGAGCGATCCGCAGCCGGCCTCTCGGGCTTGCTGTCTGACCTCGTGCCCGGGGCCGTCAGCGGCCTGATCCGCGACGTCCTCGTTCTGGAGCCTGAGCACGGGGATCCGGAGCTGGCCGCCCTCTGCGAGGACGCCGGCGCGCTTGTGGTGTCCGGGGGACTTGCGGTCGCGGTGCGTCAGGCTCGGAGCGACCTGATCCTTCTGGCTTCGTCCGGGCTCAGGCTGGACGCCTTCGCCCTGGACCGGTTGGGCAGGGACCTGACCGCGCTCGGGACCCCGGGCCTCGCTCGCGGTCTGGCCCTGACAGGCCCCGCCGTGCTGGGCTTCTGGTCGCCAGGACCTCCCCTGGGCCTGGTCACGCCCCGCGCCCGGCTGCTGGGCCTGCCGCCGGGTTGCAGCGTCGCCGCCGCCCTTCGCCAGTCGTCCAGGGGCGCCCCGAAGCTGCGGATCGCCGGCTGACCTTCCATGTCAGCCCCGCGAGGGGCGGTTGAGGCGTTCGGCGAAAGTCTTGAGGTCCGCCCAGGCCATAGCCTTGGCCGACGGGGTTCGCATCAGGAAGGCCGGGTGGAAGGTCGGCAGGGCCGGGACCTCCAGGTCGCCGTCCGCAGTCCGCCACTCGAACCATCGGCCGTGCAAGCGGTTGATGCCCTCGGTCTGATCCAGCAGGCACCGGGTCGCCGGCGCGCCGACCAGCAACAGCAACCGGGGCCTGACCAGCCTGATCGCCTGTTCGACGAAGGGCTTGCAGACCAGTTGTTCCTCGGCCGTAGGCGTCCGGTTCCCCGGCGGTCTCCAGAAGACGGTATTGGTGATGAAGACCCGGTCGGTGAGCCCGATGGCCTCCAGCATCCGGTCCAGCATCCGGCCCGCCTTACCGACAAAGGGATGTCCCGCCCGGTCCTCCTCGGCTCCGGGCGCCTCGCCGATGACCACCACCGGGGCGTCCGCTGGCCCCCGGGAGAATACCGCCCGGCTCGCGGCCCCCTCGAACCGGATCGGGCAACCCTCGAAGGCCTCGATGGCGGCGGCGAGCGAGACCAGGTCGCTGCAGCTGCGGGCCACTTCCCGCGCCGCCTCGATCGCCTGCGGCTGCCGTGCGGGAGGCGCTGCGGTGGGTGGGCGCAACGGGGCCGCCGCCGGGGCCGCCCTGGGGGCCAGGGGCCTCTGGCCCTCGGCGATTCGATCCACTGCGGTTTCGAGCAGGGCCGCGTCCACGCCCGCTTCCGCCCAGAAGGCGAGCAGGCTCTCGGAGACGGCGGCGGCCGGCGGGCGGCTCATCTGCGGCGAATTCCCTCAGCTGGCGGCGGGCCCGGCGCCATTCGCCCTTGACCCACCCGACGTAAGCTATTGATAAGACCTGAAGGGAACAAGGCTGGCGCGGGGCGACCGGCGCACCGGAGCTTGCAAAATGAGCGAGACCCTCGAACGCGAGGCAATGGAATACGATGTGGTCATCGTCGGCGCCGGTCCTTCCGGCCTGGCGGCGGCGATCCGCCTGAAGCAGATGGCGGAGGCTGCGGGCGCCGAGATCTCGGTCGCGGTCCTCGAGAAGGGGTCCGAGGTCGGAGCCCACATTCTGTCCGGGGCGGTGATCGATCCCAGCGGCATCGCCGAGCTGCTTCCCGACTGGAAGGAACTTGGGCTGCCCCTCGAGACGGCAGTCACCAAGGACAAGTTCCTGATGCTAGGCCCGAGCGGTGAGCTCGACGTCAGCTGGGCGCCCTTTCCCAAGTGGATGCTCAACCACGGCAACTACATCGCCAGCCTGGGCAATGTCTGTCGCTGGCTGGCCCAGTATGCCGAGGGCCTTGGCGTCGAGATCTACCCCGGCATGGCGGCCTCGGAGCTGGTCTTCAATGCCGATGGGTCGGTCAAGGGTGTCGTGGCCGGCGTCTTCGGGATCGGCAAGGATGGCGAGCCGGGTCCTGACTACCAGCCCGGCATCGAGCTGCACGCCAAGTACACCCTGATCGGGGAGGGCGTGCGCGGTTCACTGGCCAAGCAGCTGCAGGCGCGCTTCGACCTGAACAACGGACGCGAGCCCCAGAAGTACGGCATCGGCATCAAGGAGCTCTGGAAGGTGCCGGACGCGGCCTTCGTGTCCGGTCTGACCCAGCACACCTTTGGCTGGCCCCTGGACAACCAGACCGGCGGCGGCTCCTTCATGTACCACTTCGGGGACAATTACGTGTCCATCGGGTTCGTTGTGCACCTGAACTACAAGAACCCCTATCTCTCACCCTTCGACGAATTCCAGCGGTTCAAGACCCATCCGGCGATTCGCCGTTACCTCGAGGGTGGCGAGCGCGTCTCCTACGGTGCCCGGGCCATCACCGAGGGCGGTGAGCAGTCCTTGCCCCAGCTCTACTTCCCGGGCGGCGCCCTGCTGGGCTGCTCGGCGGGCATGGTCAACCTCCCGCGGATCAAGGGCTCCCACAATGCGGTGAAGAGCGGTGTCCTGGCGGCGGAGGCAGCCTTCGGCGCCATCCAGGCGGGTCGGAGCGGCGACGAACTGGTCGAGTACGAGACCGCCTACAAGGCCTCGTCCATTGCCCGTGAACTGCACGTCGTGCGCAATGCCAAGCCTCTGTGGTCGAAGTTTGGGACGATCCCGGGCGTCATCCTGGGCGCCGCCGATGCGACCCTTGCGGGAATGCTGGGCGGCTTCTCATTTTTCGGCACCCTGAAGCACGGCAAGTCCGACGCCGCTTCCACCGGCCTCGCCAAGGACTACAAGCCGATCGCCTATCCCAAGCCCGACGGCGTGATCAGCTTCGACAAGCTGTCGTCGGTCTTCCTGGCCTCGACCAACCACGATGAGGCCCAGCCTGCGCACCTGAAGCTGATGGACCCTTCCACGCCGATCAGCGTCAACCTGCCCAAGTACGCCGAGCCGGCGCAGCGCTACTGCCCGGCGGGGGTCTACGAGGTGCTGACGGACGAGGGCGGATCGAACCCGCGGTTCCAGATCAACTTCCAGAACTGCGTCCACTGCAAGACCTGCGACATCAAGGACCCGTCTCAGAACATCACCTGGACGACGCCTCAGGGCGGCGACGGACCCAACTACCCGAACATGTAGCCGGGCTTGCCGGGGGGAGCGAACAGGTGAACACCCGCTCCATGGCCAGGTGGAAACAAAGGACCCTGAGGCGGGCTGCGGTGCGCCTCGTGGCGGCGGGCGCGCTGGCTGTCCTGGGCGCATGCGCCACCGCCGTGGACCCGACGGATCTCCCGCCCGAGGGGACAGGATCCTCGCCCTACGGACAGTTCCTGGCGGCCCGCGCCGCCCTGAACGCCGGGCGTCCCGCCGACGCGGCGCGCTACTATGGTGCGGTGCGCAACCTTGATCCGGACGCCGCCGGGATCGCCGATGAAAGAGCCTTCATCGCGACCCTCCTGGCGGGCGACGTGACGACGGCGGCCCGCCTGGCCCCGACTTCGGACGAGACGTCCCCGCCCAACCTTTCCCTCAGCCGCCTCGTCCGGGCGGTGGAGGGGATGTCCACCGGGCGGGCGCGGCAGGTGCGCGACCTTCTGGCCCCGGAGAGCGCCGCCTTCCCGCACCGCGCCGCCACAGCCCTGCTGGCCCCCTGGGCCGCCGCCATGGCCGGAGACAAGGAGGGCCTGCTCGTCCGGCCCCAGTCGCCGGGCGACCGGCTCGTGGATGTCTTCGGCCTCCTGGCCCAGGCCCGCCTTTTCGAGCGGGCGGGTCGGCTCGACGAGGCGGAGACGAACTTCAAGGTCCTGGCGGGGGGCGATTCCCCCGGACAGGCGACGGTCCTTGCCTATGGCGGCTTCCTGGAGCGACGCAAACGGGCCGCCGAGGCGGTCGCCCTCTACGACCGGCTTCTGGCGACGGATCCGAGGAACGCTTCCGTGAAGGCGGCCCGCGCCCGCGCTGCGGCGGGCCGGGCCGAGCCCCAGCCCACCCTTCGCCAGGGTGCGGCCCAGACCCTCACCCCGGTCGCGGCGACCCTCATCGCCGCCGGCCAGGAGCAGATGGGCCTCGCCTACCTGCGTCTGGCGCTGCGACTGGATCCTGACCAGTACGCCGCCTGGATTCTCGTCGGCGACCTGCTTGACGGCGATGGCCTGGCCGATGACGCCCGTGCGGCCTATCGGCGGACGCCCTCGGCAGCGCCGGAGTTCGCCACCGCCCAGGCCAAGCTGGCCTGGAGCCACCAGAAGGCCGGCGACAAGGAAACGGCCCTGCGACTGGCCCGTGAGGCCGCCTCGGGGGGCGACGTCGATGCGGTGATCAACCTGTCCGACATCCTCAGGGCCAATGAGAGGTTCTCCGAGTCGGCGGACGTGCTGACCCCGGTGCTCGCCGGTTCACCGCCGGACTGGCGGTTGTCTTTTGCCCGCGGGGTTTCCCTTGAGCGCGCCGGCCGCTGGCCGGAGGCTGAGAAGGACCTCAAGGCCGCCCTTGCCCTCAATCCTGACGAGCCCGAGCTTCTCAACTATCTGGGCTATTCCTGGATCGACCGGAACGAGAACCTGAATGAAGCTCTGGAGATGGTCCGACGGGCGGTCAGCCAGAACCCCCGGTCGGGCGCCATGGTCGACAGCCTGGGCTGGGCCTATTACCGGCTGGGAGACTTTCCACAGGCGGTGACGACGCTGGAGTTAGCCGTGGAGCTTGAGCCCGGCGATCCGGAACTGAACAATCACCTGGGCGACGCCTACTGGCGGGTTGGTCGGCGCGACGAGGCGGGCTTTCAGTGGAAGCGGGTCCTGACCCTGGATCCTGACCCCAGGATCCGCGCCGACGCCGAACGCAAGCTGGCCGAGGGTCTGCCTCCGACGCCCGTCCCGGGCAACCGCAAGCCCTGATCCTCGCCATGAGCGCAAGCGCCTTCGCGCCGGCCAAGGTCAACCTCTACCTCCACGTCGGCCCGCCGGGGGTGGACGGCTTTCATCCGCTGGACAGCCTCATGGTGTTCGCCGACATCGGCGATGAGGTGTCGATGGCGTCCGGACCGGGACCGGCCCTGAGCCTGACCGGCCCCTTCGGCTCCGGCCTGGAGGCGGGGGACAACCTGGTGCTGCAGGCGGCGCGCCAGCTTGCGCGGAGGCTCGGTCGGGCAGAGCCGCCTCCGGCTCTGGTCCTCGACAAGCGCCTTCCCGTAGCGGCGGGACTGGGCGGCGGCTCAGCGGATGCGGCCGCAACCCTTCGCCTGCTCAATCTCGCCTGGGGCGGCCAGTTGCCTGCGGGGGATCTTGAGATCCTGGCGGCGGACCTCGGCTCCGATGTGCCTGCATGCATCCGCAGCCGGCCGGTGATCGCGATGGGCAGGGGAGAGGTGCTGTTCCCGGCCCCGGACCTGCCGGTGCTTCCTGCAGTGCTGGTCAACCCCGGCGTCGCCTGCCCGACGGGCGCCGTCTTCCGCGCTCTGGACGCCGCTGGCCGGTTCGGCGACCTGTCCCCGCCTCCAGGGCCTTCAACCCGCGACGGGGTGGCCGGGATCGCCGGGTGGCTTTCCGGGCTGCGAAACGACCTTGAGGCGCCTGCGGCCTCCGTCGCCCCTGTCATCGCGAACGTCCTTGGGCGACTGCAGGCCGCGCCAGAGACGCTGCTGGCCCGGCTGTCGGGATCGGGCGCGACCTGCTTCGCCCTCTGTCCGGATATGCCCTCGGCCGCCCGGCTGGCCGCGATCCTGGCTGGCGAACACCCGGACTGGTGGGTGCGCCCCTGCCGCCTGGGCGCTCCCCTTTCCACCTTCGGCTGAGTCGGGTTCCCGGAACGAAAACGGGGACCCCGAGGGGTCCCCGCTCCGCCGCGACTGGGGGGATAATCAGTTGTGGTAGGCGCGCTCTCCGAACTCGGAGATGTCCAGGCCCTCTTCCTCGTTGTCCACCGAGGAGCGCAGGCCCACGGTGTACTTGATCAGGAAGAAGACGATGGCGCTGGCGACGGCGGACCAGGCGACGGCCACGAGGACCGCCTTCACCTGCGCCATCACCTGCGTCGACAGGACGTAGGCGGCCGTGTCGCAGGTGGAGACGTCGCCGTCGGCGGCGCAGGTCGTGTAGTCGACCACGCCGGCGCCGCCCCAGTCGGGATTGACCAGCAGGCCGGTGGCGATGGCGCCAACGATGCCGCCGATGGCGTGGATGCCGAAGGCGTCCAGGCTGTCGTCATACTTCAGCGCATTCTTGATCTTGGCGCAGAAGAAGACGCAGACCGGCGAGACCACCAGGCCGAGGAGGACGGCGCCGACCGGACCCGCGAAGCCCGCGGCCGGCGTAATGGCGACCAGGCCGGCGACCAGACCGGAGGCCAGGCCAAGGGCGCTGGCGCGCTTGCGGGTGACCCACTCGGTGACCACCCAGGAGAGGCCCGCCGCAGCGGTCGCCACCAGGGTGTTGACCATGGCCAGGGCCGCGTAGCCGTTGGCTTCCAGGTTGGAGCCGGCGTTGAAGCCGAACCAGCCCACCCAGAGGAGCCCCGCACCGGTCATGGTCAGGGTCAGAGAGTGGGGCGGCATCGGCTCGGTCCCGAAGCCCTTGCGGGGCCCGAGGATCAGGGCGCCGACCAGGGCGGCGATGCCCGCGTTGATGTGGACGACGGTGCCGCCGGCGAAGTCGAGGGCGCCAAAGCCCCAGAGCAGGCCGGACTGGATCGGGTCGGTCGGGGCGGCCGCGACGGCGTCAGGACCCGCCCACCACCAGACCATGTGGGCCAGCGGATAGTAGGAGAGCAGGGGCCAGAGGACCGCAAAGGCCACGACAGCCGCGAACTTCATCCGCTCCGCCACGCCGCCCAGCACGAGCGCGGCGGTGATGCAGGCGAAGGTCATCTGGAAGGCCATGAAGACCAACTCGGGAATGACCACGCCGGTGGAGAAGGTCGCTACGGTGCTTGCCGGGGTGACGCCGTCGAGGAAGAGCCGGCCGCCGCCACCGATGAACTTGTCGAGGGCGCCGCCGTCGGTGAAGGCGAGGCTGTAGCCCCAGAACATCCAGGCGATCATGCCGATCACAGTCACCACGCCGACCTGCATGAGCATGGACAGCATGTTCTTCTGGCGGACCAGACCGCCGTAGAAGAGGGCGAGGCCCGGCAGGATCATGAGCAGGACCAGGACGGTGGATACCAGCATCCAGGTCGTGTCGCCCTTGTCCGGGACAGGGGCGGGGGCTTCCTCGGCGGGCGCCGCGACAGCCGGAGCCGCAGCCTCGGCAGGCGCAGGGACCGCTTCCGCAGGCGCAGCGGCCGGGGCCGCCTCTGCAGCGGCAGGCGCAGCCTCCTGGGCGAAGGCCGGCGCCGCCAGGGGCGCTCCGGCCAGGGTCGCGGCGAGCATCAGCCCGGCCAGACCCTTGAATTTGAACCCGTTCATTTGGTCTTCCTTCCTGGAGGGATCAGAGCGCAGAGGCGCCGGTTTCGCCGGTGCGGATGCGCACGGCGTCGGCCACGTCGATGACGAAGATCTTTCCGTCGCCGATCTTGCCGGTGGAGGCGGCGGTCTTGATCGTCTCGACCACTCCCGCCGCAGCGGCGTCGTCGACGACCGCTTCGAGCTTCACCTTGGGGATGAAGTTCACCTGGTACTCGGCGCCCCGATAGATCTCGGTCTGCCCCTTCTGCCGTCCGTAACCCTTGACTTCCGTGATCGTGAGACCCTCGACGCCGGACGACACGAGGGCTTCGCGCACATCATCCAGCTTGAAGGGTTTGACGATCGCCATGATCAGTTTCATCCCATCGCTCCCGCTCGGTTCCTTGTGGAACGGCCCCACGCCGGAATGGCCGACGGGACCTGAGGTCACGCTACGGCCCTCCGCAGGCGACGGACTCTTCGGGCGCCGAAAAAACAGGCGGCAGTCGGTGGAAGTTCAGAAAACAGGCGCCTCGGCTCACGGACTGACCTGATTCCGGGCGCCATGACCCCGGCGATCGGGCAGGGGAGCCCCGGGTCCCGGCGTCGCGATCACGACCGCGTGAAGCTCGCGGGTCCCGACGCCAGACCCGTAGCCAGCGCCGGCCCGGCTGGACTAATCGGGCGGCGCGGTCCCCGCCGCCCCTGACCTGCAAGCTTCGGAAGTCGCCATGCCCAAGTTTTCAATCGCCCTCCTGGCCTTTCTCCTGTCCGCAGGAGCCGCCGCCGCCCAGACGCCCCCGGCGCCTCCCGCCCCCCCTGTAGCGGCGACGCCCGCGCTCCCGGTTGTCACCCCAGCGGGTGACGTCATCGATACCCTGAAGGCTTCCGGCCAGTTCACGACTTTTCTGAAGGCGTCGGACCTCGTGGGGCTCACAGCCTTCGTGAAGGGACTTCCGGCGGTGACCGTGCTGGCGCCTGCGGACGCGGCCTTCGCCCAGCTGCCGCCGGGCGAGGTTGACCGCCTGCTGGCCCCGGCCAACCGGGCCGAGCTTCAGAAACTTGTCCTGCGTCATCTCATCAATGCCCGGGTGCCCTTCGAGACCTTCAAGGGCGCAGTGACAAGCGCGCCCACCCTGGGCGGCGAGGTGGTGGAGCTTAACGGCGACCAGCCTCCGTCCGTCGGCGGCGCGCCAGTGGTTCAGGCCGACGTCATGGCCGCCAACGGGGTCGTGCACGTGCTGAGCCGGGTGATCTCCGCACCTGCACCCTGACGTCGGTCTCGCGGCATTCCCTCCGGCGCGCTTGAAGCGGGGGACTGTGGGCCCTATGGTCCGCCCTCGTTTTTGCGCCTGCGAAGCCTCGCCCATGCCCGCCGAAAAACCGCTGTCTTTTCAGGCGCTGATCCTGAAGCTCCATGACTACTGGAGCCGCCAGGGCTGTGTCATCCTGCAACCCCATGATGTGGAGGTCGGCGCAGGGACCCTGCACCCGGCGACGGTCCTGCGGGCGCTTGGGCCCCGGCCCTGGCGGGCAGCCTACGTGCAGCCCTCGCGGCGGCCCGGGGACGGGCGCTATGGCGAGAACCCCAACCGGCTCCAGCACTACTATCAGTACCAGGTGATCCTGAAGCCCAACCCCGACAACCTGCAGGAGCTCTACCTGGGCAGCCTGGAGGCGATAGGGCTGGACACCCGGATGCACGACATCCGCTTTGTCGAGGATGACTGGGAGAATCCGACCGTAGGGGCCTGGGGCCTCGGCTGGGAGGTCTGGTGCGACGGGATGGAGGTGACCCAGTACACCTACTTCCAGCAGGTCGGCGGCCTTGACGTCTTCCCGGTGGCCGGTGAGCTCACCTACGGCCTCGAGCGGCTGGCCATGTACCTCCAGGGCGTCGACCGCTTTGACCAGCTGGCCTTCAACGACCCCGACGGGCCCCTGCCCATGACCTATGGCGATGTCTTCCTGGAGAACGAGCGTCAACAGTCCGAGGCCAACTTCCACCTCTATGACGTGGCCACGCTGAAGCGGCAGTTCGAGGATATGGAGATCCAGGTCCCTCGGCTCCTGCAGGGGCGAGGCCCCCAGGGCCAGGTCACTGTGCTGCCCGCCTACGACCATGTGCTGAAGGCCAGCCACCTCTTCAATCTGATGGACGCCCGCGGCGCGATCGCCGTGGCGGAGCGCCAGAGTTACATCGGCCGGATCCGGGACCTGACCAAGATGTGCGCGGAGGCCTGGGTGGCGAACGAGGGCGGTAACGCCCCGGCGGAAGGGGTCTGACCATGCCCCAGCTGCTGATTGAGCTCTTCTCCGAGGAGATTCCGGCCCGGATGCAGGCCCAGGCCGCCCGCGACCTGGACCGCATGGCCCGGGAGCGCCTGGCCTCCGCCGGGCTGGAGCCGAAGTCCCTCCGCACCTATGCCGGGCCGCGCCGCTTGACCCTGGTGGCCGACGGGGTCGCAGCCGCCCAGCCGGACCGGAAGGAGGAGCGCAAGGGCCCCCGGACCTCGGCGCCTGAGGCGGCGCTTGAGGGCTTTCTCCGTTCCACCGGCCTGACCCGCGACCAGCTGGTCGAGCGCGACGGCGTCTGGTTTGCAGAACTGACGACGACCGGCCGCGCCACGCCCGAGGTCATCGCCGAGATCGTTCCGGACATCATCCGCAGTTTCCCCTGGCCGAAGTCCATGACCTGGGGAACCGGGACCCTCCGCTGGGTGCGCCCCCTCAGGCATGTGCTCTGCATCTTCGGGGGCGCGCCCGTTCCGTTCGACGTGGATGGGATCTCAAGCGTGGATTTCGCGGTCGGACACCGGTTCATGGGTTCGAACCGCCCCTTCCGCGTCAAGAGTTTCGCCGCCTACCGCAAGGGGCTGGAGAAGCGATTCGTCCTCCTCGACGCCGAGGACCGCAAGCTGCGCATCCTGGTCGAGGCGCGCCGGTTGTGCGCCGACCGGGGGCTTGAACTGGTCGAGGACGCCGGGCTTCTTGATGAAGTGGCCGGTCTGGCGGAATGGCCGGTTCCCATCCTGGGCGACATGGATCCGGACTTCCTGGCCCTGCCGCCGGAGGTGATCCGCACCTCCATGCGCAATCACCAGAAGTACTTCGCCGTGAGGAACCCGGCCACCGGCCGCCTCGCTCCGCACTTCGTCACGGTGTCCAACATCGCCGCGCCCGACGGTGGGGCGGTCATCGCTGCGGGCAACGCCAAGGTCCTGTCAGCCCGACTCTCGGACGCCCGGTTCTTCTGGGATGAAGACCGGAAGGTCAGCCTGGAGTCCCGGCTGGAAAAGCTGAAGTCCGTGACCTTCCACGCCAGGCTGGGCACCCTTGCCGAACGGGTCGAGCGACTGGAGCACCTGGCCGGCGCCCTGTCTCCCCGGGTGGGCGCCGATGCGACCAAGGCCGCCCTGGCGGCCCGGCTCTGCAAGGCCGACCTGACAACCGGCATGGTCGGCGAGTTCCCGGAACTGCAGGGCCTGATGGGCGGCTACTACGCTCTCGAGGAGAAGCTGACCCCGGTGACGGCGGAGGCGATCCGCGACCACTACCGACCCGCGGGTCCTTCTGATGAGGTTCCTGACCGTCCGGTGACCATGGCCGTGGCCCTCGCCGAGAAGCTGGACACCCTGGCGGCCTTCTTCGCCATCAATGAGAAGCCGACCGGCTCGCGGGATCCCTACGCCCTGCGCCGGGCGGCCCTGGGTGTGATCCGGATCCTGCTGACCTCCGAGGTGCGGGCGCCGGTCCGGGAACTGGTGGCGGACTGGTACCGGTCCTTGCGCTGCTTCGTCGATCCCGGCCGGGCGCTCTACGCCTCCTCCCGACGGACCACCGGTTATCTCGGCTCACGACCCCGCGAGGACTCAGAGGTCTTCCAGACCTATGTCGAGGAGTTCGAGGCCGCCCTTTTGGAAGCCGAGCCCATGGTCGTGGCGATCGAGGCGGACTTCGACATCCGCTTTGACCGCAGCGCTGCAGCCTGGGAGGCGCCCGAGGGCGAGGTCCTCTATCGGTTCCGACCGTATCCTGAGGTGTCGGCCGAGGTGCTCGACTTCCTGGCGGATCGCCTGAAGGTCTCTCTTCGCGAGCAAGGACGACGCCATGACCTTGTGGATGCGGTCTTCGCCCTGGGCGACGACGACCTGGTGCGGATCAACGCCCGGGTTGAGGCCCTGTCCGACTTCCTGACGACCGAGGACGGGGTGAACCTGTTGGCGGGCTACCGCCGGGCCACCAACATCCTCAAGGCCGAGGAGAAGAAGGGCCCCCTCCCGGCTGGACCGGCCGCCGTCCTGCCCGACGCCCCGGAGGAGGAGGTCGCCCTTGTCGCCGCGGTGGCGGAAGCCATCCCCAGGGTGGCGGAACTGTCCGGCGCCGAAGACTTCGCCGGCGCCATGCGGGCCCTTGCCGACCTTCGGGGGCCGGTCGACGCCTTCTTCGAGAAGGTCCTGGTCAATGCCGAGGACCCGCTCGCCAGAGGCAACCGCCTGAGACTCCTGGCGCAGGTCCGCGCCGCCATGTCCGAGGTCGCCGACTTCGGTCAGGTCAACGGTTAGGAAGGGACGGCCAATGCCCGGTCAGACACGGTGGGTCTATGCCTTCGGAGGCGGTGCTGCGGACGGGGACGCGTCCATGCGGAACCTCCTGGGCGGCAAGGGCGCCAACCTGGCGGAGATGTCGGCCCTCGGCCTTCCGGTTCCGCCCGGCTTTACGATCACGACCGAGGCCTGCAACCACTACTACGCCCAGGATCGGGCCTATCCTGACACTCTTGCGGCCCAGGTCGAGGCGGCCCTTGGCGGCGTCGAGGCCCTGACGGGCAAGCGGTTCGGCGATCCCTCGGCGCCCCTGCTGGTCTCGGTCCGGTCCGGCGGCCGGGCCTCCATGCCCGGCATGATGGATACCGTGCTGAACCTTGGCCTCAATGACGCCACCGCCGAGGGGCTCGCCGCCCTGGGCGGGGACCGTCGGTTCGCCCTGGATTCCTATCGGCGCTTCATCCAGATGTACTCGAACGTGGTGTTGGGCCTGGACCATCACCTGTTCGAGGAAATCCTCGACAACCACAAGGACCGGCTGGACGTCACCGTCGACACCGCCCTTTCCGCAGAGGACTGGGAGAAGGTCGTGGCCGACTACAAGGCCGCCGTCAAGGAGGAGCTTGGGGAGCCCTTCCCCCAGGATCCCAAGGCCCAGCTCTGGGGCGCCGTCGGCGCCGTCTTCGCCAGCTGGATGAACGAGCGGGCCAAGTTCTACCGCCGCATGCACGACATCCCCGAAAGCTGGGGTACGGCGGTGAACATCCAGGCCATGGTGTTCGGCAACATGGGGGAATCTTCCGCGACCGGGGTGGCCTTCACACGTAATCCCTCAACGGGCGAGAACCGGCTCTACGGCGAGTTCCTGATCAACGCCCAGGGCGAGGATGTAGTGGCCGGGATCCGAACGCCCCAGGCCCTGACCCGGGCTGCGCGCGAAGAGATGGGCGACAGGGCCCCTTCGATGGAGGAGGCCCTCCCGGACGTCTTCACCCAGTTCCGGGAAGTGGTGGAGCGCCTGGAACGGCACTATCGCGACATGCAGGACGTGGAGTTCACGGTCGAACGCGGCCAGCTCTACATGCTTCAGACCCGCAATGGGAAGCGCACGGCCAAGGCGGCCCTGAAGATGGCGGTAGACATGGCCGCCGAGGGGCTGATCAGCCGGGAGGAAGCGGTCATGCGGGTCGATCCCGCCAGCCTCGACCAGCTGCTGCATCCGACCATAGATCCCGCCAGCCCGCGCGATGTCGTGGCGACCGGCCTGCCTGCCTCGCCGGGCGCGGCCACCGGCGCGGTCGTGTTTGACGCCGACGAGGCCCAGCGCCGGGGCGGGGCGGGCGAGGCGGTGATCCTGGTCCGCGAGGAAACCAGCCCAGAGGATATCCACGGCATGCACGCCGCCCGCGGCATCGTCACCGCCCGGGGCGGGATGACCAGCCACGCCGCCGTGGTCGCCCGAGGGATGGGTCGCCCCTGCGTCTCTGGCGCTGGCGATATCCGGATCGACGAGAAGGCCGGCGTCTTCCACGTTCGTGGCCGCAGCATCCGGGCTGGCGAGATCGTGACAGTCGATGGCAGCCGTGGCGACGTCCTGGCGGGCGCGGTGCAGATGATCGAGCCCGAGCTGACGGGCGACTTCGCCACCCTGATGGGGTGGGCCGACGGGTTCCGGCGCCTCAGGGTGCGGGCCAATGCCGAGACGCCCCTGGATGCCCGCACCGCCCGCCAGTTCGGCGCCGAGGGCATAGGCCTGTGCCGGACCGAGCACATGTTCTTCGATGACCAGCGCATCCAGGCGGTCCGGGAGATGATCCTGGCCGATGACGAGGCCGGCCGCCGCACCGCCCTGGCGAAGATCCTGCCCATGCAGCGGGCCGACTTCGTCGAGATCTTCGGCATCATGGAGGGGCTGCCGGTCACCATCCGCCTCCTCGACCCGCCCCTGCACGAATTCCTGCCCCAGACTGAGGACGATGTCCGCGCGGTGGCGGAGGCCGGGGGGCTGGACGCCGACAAGCTCTGGCGCCGGGTCCGCGAGTTGCATGAGACCAACCCCATGCTGGGGCACCGGGGCTGCCGCCTCGGCATCTCGTACCCCGAGATCTACGAGATGCAGGTCCGGGCCATCTTCGAGGCGGCCTGCGAGATCGCCGGGGCTGGCCGAACGGCGCCGATCGTAGAGATCATGCATCCCCTGGTGGCGAAGGGCGAGGAGATGCGTTTCCTGCGCAACCTGACCGACCGAGTAGCGAAGGCGGTGATGGCCGAGCGTGGCGTGGAGTTGCCCTACGCGGTCGGCACCATGGTCGAGTTGCCCCGTGCGGCCCTCAGGGCCGCCGATCTCGCGGAGTCCGCCGAGTTTTTCTCGTTCGGGACCAACGACCTGACCCAGACGACCTTCGGCATCAGCCGGGACGACTCCGGGCGGTTCCTGAACGCCTATCTGGAGAAGGGCATCTTCGAGAAGGATCCCTTCGTCAGCCTGGACCAGGAGGGGGTCGGCGACCTGATCCGCATCGCCGCCGAGCGTGGCCGCGCGGCGCGTCCGGGGGTCAAGCTCGGCATCTGCGGCGAGCATGGCGGCGACCCCGCCTCAATCCAGTTCTGCGAGGCCATCGGCCTGGACTATGTCAGCTGCTCACCCTTCCGTACGCCCATCGCCCGCCTCGCCGCAGCCCAGGCGGCGCTGGGCGAGCGAGAGAAGGACCGCTGAGGTCGGAGAGGGCTAGCAGATGACCGCTTTTGACCCCGCCACCGCCACCGCCACCTATCTGGCCACCCTCGACGCGACCAGCCACGCGCGGGCGACCGCCTACACCCAGGGTGGGCACTGGATCCTGCTCTGGACCACCCTGGTGGGCCTGGCTGTGATCATGGTGATCCTGAGGTCTGGCGTTCTCGTCCGGGTGAGGGACTGGCTGGAGGCCCGCGGGATTGGGCCGCTCCGACTTACGGCCCTGGTCCTCGGACTTTCCTTCGGTATCGAGGCCGTCCTGAACCTCCCGTGGTCCGTCTATGCCGACTGGTCCCGTGAGAAGGGATACGGACTCACAAGCCAGGCCTTCTCAGGCTGGATCTCGGAATATGCCCTGGGCGGCGTCCTCGGAATCCTGTTCACCGTCCCGATGGGCGTGGCCCTCTACGCCCTGATCCGTCGGTCGCCCCGGTTCTGGTGGGCCTGGTCGGGTGCACTCGTGGCTGGTGGATTCACGGTCATGATGGTGGTCGCGCCGGTGCTCATCGATCCCCTCTTCAACCAGTACAAGCCCGCGCCGCCCGGACCGGTCCGGGATGCGGTCGTCGCCCTGGCCAAGGCCAACGGAGTCCCCTCGGACCGTATCTTCATCTATGACGGCTCGCGCCAGTCCAACCGCTACACGGCCAACGTCTCGGGCCTGATGGGCAGCGCGCGGATCGCCATGAGCGACGTGATGTTCAAGAAGGACGCGGACATCCCGGAGGTCCGCGCCGTGGTGGGCCACGAGATGGGGCACTACGTCCTGGGTCATGTGTGGCGCAACGCCATTGTCCTGTCCGTCCTGGCGGTGCTGGGCCTCTTCCTTGTCGACCGGCTGTTCCCCTTCGCCGCCCGTCTGCTGGGCGCGCCGGGCGTGCGGGACCTGGCGGACCCGGCGGGATATCCTGTGGTCGCCGCCCTGCTCCTCGTTCTGGGCCTGGTGTCCACCCCGTTGACCGCGAGCCTGACGCGCATCGGCGAGATTGAGTCCGACCGCTTCTCCCTGGAACGCGCCCAGGAGCCCGACGGCCTGGCCCGGGCCCTGGTCAAGACCATCGAGTACCGGGCGGCGACCCCCGGGCGGCTAGAGGAAATGCTGTTCTACACCCACCCCTCGGTCGGATCCCGGGTGAGGATGGCGATGGACTGGAAGGCGGCCCAACAGGCCGAGCCCATGCCGGTGACGCTGGTCCGTCCGGACCAGGTCCCCCGATAACGCCCGGCGTCTTCAGGCGGGACTCCTTCAGTCCGGTGACAAACCACACAATTGCTCCCCCAAGGGGGAGTTCCCGGCGAAGCCGGGTGAGGGGGTCTGCGGAGGGGCCGTTGACCCCCTCCGGCCCGCTGCGCGGTCCACCTCCCCCTGGGGGGAGGAATTACAGCGCCCAATTGCTCCCCCCAGGGGGACTATTGCGAAATCCCCGGATCGTGATTCCCTGCTTTGGCGGCGGAGGATTTGCGATGTCAGTGAAGTCGACGGGACAGCTTGGGTTTGGCGAGATTGGCGCGGCCCGTCGGGGCGGAGTTC
>Ga0315902_10002667_pt1 | contig 27481 bp, 41 predicted proteins | sample LakEriMetagenome_9_FD_203523 | JGI IMG/M metagenome (GOLD analysis project Ga0315902, IMG submission 203523) | Freshwater fungal communities from buoy surface, Lake Erie, Ohio, United States - Buoy 12 MA117 | ecosystem: Environmental > Aquatic > Freshwater > Lake > Lake biofilm | place: USA...
AAAGTTTTCTCTTAAAGCCTTTTTGGCCATTGCGTAAGGTTTTTGATTAAATTCTGTAAGTTTCATAGTAATTCCCAAAGATGTATAGTATTTATCAAGATTTCAATTATTTATAGGAACTAGTGCCTAGCCAATTCATTTGAAATCTTCTTGCTTTTTGACTGAAATCTGTCATTTCTATCGTTAGTCTATCCTGTTTTAGTTTATTTTCAACTAATTTATTTGAGTATATAAATTTTTTGTCTTTATCTTTAACATTTTTCAGATATCGTTCAATTAGTGCAGAGGACATGGATAATCCAGTTATTTGACTATCTAAGAATTTTACCCTTTGTGACTCTACAACTAAATTTTTGTTGTCCAAAGTACACCAAGTCAATGCATTTTTCAATGTTAAAAATCTGTGTTCTGTATCATTGTACAATTTAGTGACTTTAAAACCTGCATTTGTTTTGGTAATCAGATACTTTTCAAAGACCCTATACCCGTTATTTTCCTGTATAATCACGAATTTTTTAATGTTATTAACAGTGTTCGGGTCTATGATTTTTTGAATAGCCCTAAGTAATTCTATGTCAGTCATCGGACAATACCTCAAAATAAATGTTTCTAAGCTCAGGGCTAGTATCTAAAAAACTGGGCATCTGGATGTAATTTCTGTCATTTTTAATCATTGGAACTAAATCGCAGTCTGTGTAAAGTGATCCCAAATCATCATGTCCGTCAGAAAATACGCTTTTATAGTTTACGGAAAACTCAAAAGCCCAACAAGAATTAGGTTCTTCTGTTGAATACAAAAATCCAAAGTTCTCAAGTTTCTCAGGATCAAGTACTAATTTAACTGGATCCGTAATGTTTTCAGGCTGCGCCCTTAAGGATACTACCTGTATAACAGTATCTAAATTACATTGAGTGTTTCTTTTACTTTGCCAATCTAGTGCCTCTACTGTAGTCGCATTTAATAAGCTTTTTTTATTTGTAACATTTGTTTTAGTAATATCAAACAAAGTAAAACATCTGATTTTTGTCATACACTTATTTATAGAGGTAAAAAAACCCGAGAAATTCTCGGGTCTTTATTAGTATAAGACTTATTAAGCCTGTGTACTTGTGAATGTTGCTGAGTTGCTTGTGATAACTGAACTTACAACTGCTTGACACACTGCTGTTAAATTAGCACCAACTGAACCGTCTGTTGAGAAAGCTTGTGTTGGATAAACTGCAACTGCTAGTGTACCGTTAGCTCCTGCATCAGTCCACTGATACATATGAATAGTTGCTAATTGTTGAATAGCTTGAACGATTAAAGCAATGTTTCCGCTTTCTGTACTTGCGTTATCAATGTTAGCACCTTCAATTGTGAAGAAGTCTAATTTAGGACCTTGTGGTTGTACTGAAGCACCACTTGTTACTGCATTTAATGCACCTTTTGTATAACCAGATGCATCATAGTTCATTACTGGCTGAAAGTCGCCGCTTACTTTTGTAAATTGTGCCATAATATCTTTTCCTTATAAAATGTGAGCGCAAAGGCTCTACTTTTATTTAGTCCTTTAGTAAAAAAATGGGCTTGTTATAGTTATTTTGGTGCAAGTTTTTGAAGATAAGCAAGTAATTCTTTCTTTTCTTCTTGGTCCAATTGCTGAAACTTAGCAATTATGTTATTCACTTCATCGCTAATTGGCTCAGGCTCACTTGCTGGGGGTTGGGTTTTTGCTTTTTGGGCAGCAGCCAAATCATATAAAAGATCGCCCAATTTTCTGAGTGCTGGAACACCGGCATTTTGCTGATACGTTAATTCTACATTTTTTGCAAGATCAGTTATTTGCTTCATACTACTTGAAATATCTACCCCTTGCATATATTGCTGAATCACCTTAACCATGTAGTCCGACATCGTAAGTTTCTTAACCTGCGGGGGCTGCTGCGGCGGGGCAGGAGCTTCGGACAATATCTCTGCTAACATCTTATCAAAATATAATGATTCAGTTTGTATAGTACCGGGCTGGGGTGTTTGGGCCGCAACACGATCAGCTTCTCTTGCAGCCGGGTTCGCTCCAAACTGAAAGTTTTTGTTTTTAGCTTGCATTTGCGCCTGAACGTATTCTGCATCCCGTTGTAATTCATTTTGTCGCTGTACAACTTCTGGCCAAAGTCCTTGTAAAACTCCGATCATTTTACGGACAAAGATATTTCGAAAGTTTGTTTTAGCTAGTACGTTTTGGGAGTATCTTCTATTACTTTGACTACCCATGTTAGAGGTTACAGGCTGTACCTCTCCCTTGACAAGATCCAGTACTGCTTCATTCACGGTATTATCGACATCTTGAAGTTTCATTTTCTTATGCTTTTTGTAAAACGTTCAGAATCTTTGCTCTTAATTGCACTTAACAGCTTTTTCTCTAAGATGGCTGCTTTGTCAGAATCATAGTGCTTGTTTATCAATTCTACTAAATTAATAGCACTTGTGATAATATTATGGGCACGGCTTTCAATAATGTGCTTAGTGTCACGATTATTGCCTAGTGCTTCTAATTCTTCTAATAAACTACGGGTTTTGCGTTCCATAATGATAGGTTCCTAAATATATTTATCACTTTTTCAGGCTGTTAAGCATAGCTTTTAATCTTGCACCTTGTACATCTGCATTGATTTTAGGAACATCCTGAACAACATCCTGTAATTCACTGTTATGTGTAGGGGACACATTACTTGAGGGCTTTAATCTTGATATTATATCATTAGGACTTGGCTGTGGATTATTGTATTTTGTGCTTGCAGATTGCCCATCTTCACCTGGATCTGTAATCCTAAGAGTTTCTACATTAAACTCCAGTTCAATCTTTTGACCTACTCCTGAACTACTACGTGTTTTCATAAGCTGAATCTGATATTGCCCACGCTCACGCATACTGCGACTTGTGAAGATACCGAACACATTATCTGCTGTATTAATCTTACTGATACCACCTGAAATATGACTGTGATCAAACTCAATCTCCTCAACTGCACTACGATTTAATTGACTAGCTGTAACTAGCAGCACGTTCAATTCTTTAGACAAGTTACGCAATTCTTCCGAAACATACTTGTCCTTAATGAACAAGTCTGAGGGGCTGACCTTTGCGCTGACTGGCATAAGGAGATCAAGATAATCAATACAAAGAAAATCTACCTTTGCACCAGTCTTAATCTCATACTCTTTACAATATGCCCGTAAGTCATTTACTGTACTCTGTGCCGGCAAATACTTGATTTGTAATTTACCTGCTTTCTTTGCCAACATTCTGACCTTCATTTCAATGTCATCAATGCTTTTAAAAATATCACGGCTGCTAGTTTCTGTCATCATGCTATCTATACGCATAGAACATAGTCCTTCGCTAAGTTCTAACGATACATAGATACCAGTTAATCCTGCTTGACTCCAGTTGACTGCAAGATTCTGCATAAACAAACTCTTACCTGATCCTGAGCCACCTGCAAAAATTTGTAGTTCACCTCTGTTGAAGCCACCATATAGTTTACTGTCAACTGTAGGCCAACCTGTGCTTATTTGTCCGTTGTTACTTTTTAATGCCATCAATCTAGCACGTGGGTCAGCAAAGTAATCAGTTCCCATATCCTTTGTTATACTGATTTGAACTGCGTCTTTGACTAATTTTTCAACTGGGTCGTAATTGCCTTTTTCTAATAAGTCTGCTGCTTTTAGGATAGCTCTTTCTAGTTCTTGTCTGCGTGTGAATTTTTCAAACTCGTCTAAGAACCATTCAAAGTGACCTTGTGATAATTCTGGTATCGGTTCAATTTCTATTCCACATGTGGCTAATACCTGATCCTGTTCAGGCAGTATGTTATACTTTTCTGAATGTAGTTGAAAAAATTTTGCAATTGGTCTCAATGATTTATCAAAATTCTCAGCATTCATTATATTTGAAACTCTAGTGTATAATTCACCATTCGTGATCATCATACGCAAGAAAAGTTTCTGCACATCTATGTTATAATCAGTTACCAATTCGTTTCCTCATCATTTCTATTTTTATTTTACTTGTTGTTGCACTTTGTATTATACTTAATAATGTAGGTAGCTTTCCGTATTTTATCACTGCATCATTAACATCTTTGATGCCTGTGTCCCAATTTGGAATGCTAACTTTAAACCCTACTTCCAATGCTCTTTCACAAGAATCTAAGCCAGTCTTGTCCCTATCTGGAACGAAAATAATTTCTTTGTTAAGTTGTTTAATTAACTTAACTTGATCGTCATTAATGGTATTATGTGTTAATGCTAATCCATCAATGCTAAGAGCATCAAAAATACCTTCCATTAATAGTGCAATTTGCCAATCTTTACCCTGATAGTCGTATCCAAATACATATCCTGGTTGTTGATCATTGATATATTTAGGTATTCTGTCATCTAAAAATCTGCTTGTATGACCTACTATTTCCCCGTTGTAATAATAAGGAATAATTACTCTGTTAGAATTTCTACCTTCGTCATGTGGAGTCACATAAAATTCATATTCATAGTAATTTATTTTTCTACTGATAAGATAATCAATATGTTTTTTGTGTAAAGGATTAGACTCATCAAGCAATTCACAATCTGGTAATTTTTTAGGCTTGAACTCTAATGGTTTTTCTTTTTTGAATTTCTTAGTGAAGTCTAGTAGGTCTTTGTTTTGTAGACTTTCAATGTTCCATCGTTGAATTTGTGTTTCATCAACTCCACACCATTTTAACAAATCACGTGTGCGTTTTGATATGCTACGACCTAATTCATAGTGACAACTAAACGAACAGTTGAAACAATTATAAGTCCAGTTTGTCCCGTCAAATTTTATTCCGCCTCGATGACGTTTATCTGGTTTATGGCCTCGCTTATCGCAACATATAGCATTGAAACTGTACCAACCACTTTGGGTTAATTTCTTTTTGTTCGGAAGAATTGTTAGGATATCAAACATACTATCATTATAGTACATTATGTATCAAAAATACAATAGATTGGTATATTATCTAGCCAAAATATTTGAGACATTTCCACCTGTTGAGGTGAATTGCAATTGTATATAAGGATGAAATCCAGTTATGGTAGTACCGAGTGTTGCGGATTCTTCTGTGAAAGTACCCAAAGTTTCAATAGTGTACCAGTTTGCATCTACGTCTGTTGATCCAAGAACGTTAATGTTACCTGAATAGTTACTCAATGCCGTTTGTATCGTTAACTTACTTGCCCCACTTAACCCCAATACGCTACTGTAATACGTATTGCCTGTATTGGATACGTTACCATGAGAAGGTATAGTTACTTGTGTACTAGGTACATGTTTGGGAAGTATACTATCCATTACTTGACACACTCCCCTAGCGTCTGCTTCGCTATTAGTGAATATAGGTAATACTAAATTACCTTCAACTATATCTAGGCTAAAACTACCGATCTGTGCGTCAATTTCCATTAATTCTGCTTGAGTTATTGTTAGATTAGCTAAACCCTTTAAAGGTAGTGTTGGATTAACCGTCTTTTGAATATCTACCCCTGTTCCATCTGAATTTATAAAACGAAAAGTTATATCTTTCCCCGTTAAATCAATCGGTTTTTGCTCCTGATTAAGAAACTGAAATTGAATTCTATTGTCTACCCCTTTGTTTAGGGTCAAATTTTTTGCGTACACGATCTGATATCTCCTAGGTGAATCCCCGTCAAATAGAACAACTTGATATTTTGGTGTATAATTATAAACGCTTGTTGAGTACACTTTGTAGTCCTTTTGTTTATTTATTCAATATAAATATGCTATGCGGTTAATAATTATTTCGGATAAAATATCCGATAAATATTCCAAGAATTAGAAGAAAATGCACAACGAATTTTTTAAAAAATTATCTGAAAATCATCCATTCATTACTGTCTGTTCCTATTCAGGCCAAGACTATGTAGGAATCATTCAAAATCGTGACGATATTGTAACTACCATATATGATTATGGATCAATAGTACAAAATGAATTTAGAGAACGATTTCTTGAACTTGGGGAAATATGGTGGTGGGAAAGCAACAGACTTATCCCTATCAATATGTTCCTAAGAGAAGAATGGACTCCATTTAAAATTTATTTAAGGACTTTTAATAATAAAAGTTTAGAGATTATACATGGTCCTGTATGTAGTATGAGTGATCTACATAAGAAAAAGACTAAACGCAGGAGTATTACGTTAGTTCAACGTATGCCCTAATTTTTCAAGATAGTTCATATGCACAACTACTAAATGTGCATATGCGACACTGTGACTTTTCTTAAAACTATATCCATCATCCGTTTTATCCCATACTGTCTGTGCAACTTCGTTCCAAAGTTTACCTATCAAATGTTTTTTAGCAGGGCGTATACAGGCTAGGAACATAGCAAGTCTAGGTATACTGTCAACTGGTTCTGGCATTCTCTGTAAGTTATTAAAGTGATTACCCAAATGAACTAATTGTTCAACAAACTCCTTTTCGTTTAATAGATTCCAGTTAGGCCCTTTCATCAATTCAATTAATTCTTGTTCAGATTTAATATCCTGATATACATGTACGTTTAGAAAATCTAATTTTACATAACCACGATCTTCTGCTTCAGTATAATCTATGTTTGCCATATCATTTAATGCATCATATGGCACTTCTGTCACATACACACCAGTATTGTGTTTACGCATGGGAGTTACATTGCGCATGGCTGCAGAAATATGTTTGATGTGTTCTAATATCAACTCACGATTACCAAAGTCAATGTCAATATCTGATTTAAATGTCATTTTAAAGCAAAACCCTTACCCATTAACTTTTTATATGCGTCTTGTACAACCAATGCCTGATGCTCAGCATCTTCTACTGCCTTGTGTGTAGTTTTAGTTGCATACTTTTTATCTTTTAAACTAACACCTGCTACCTCAAACAATGTTCTAGTATCTCTGACTGTGTAAAAAGGCCATGGAATAGGATTGGGCCTATCTGTTAACGTCTGTCGCATAGCAGTTTCCATTACTACAACATCAAATGGAGCACCATGACTCCAAACTGCTTGCCGATTCCAACAAAACTTGTACAGTTTTTCCATACAATCTTTAAGAGATTCTCTTCCATAATCACCCATTGCTTCTTCTAATGCTGCAGGATTTTGTGTACCCCACCACCTGATAGTATCGTCATTAATTACACGATTGTATATTTCAGTTTGATCTTCTAAAGTTGGTCGTAATTCTAATTTTTCTACAATACCATCACCCCGTGGATCAAATCTTACTGCACCAATAGTAAGTATAACACAATAAGGACTTGTGTCAAGGCTTTCAATATCAATCATAATATGGTTAGCCATTACTCATAGTCTTTCGTAAGTATATCAACAACATCCTTGTATTCAAAATCTTTTCTTTCTTTATGCCAACGATGTAACCAAGGGGTTCTATTACAGTCATCAATATGTTGCATTACATGTTTATATCCTGCGGATTCTATCGCTTCTCCTAAGAAGAAACTCATTACTGGTTTACCCCAATGATAAATCACGAAAATCATAGGGTCAGTTGGATGCTGATTCCAAGTAAATTCTTGACCATAATGATCCTTTAAGATTGGAATGTCACTTAGATATTTCATTTTTAATTGGTGTTGTTTTTAATAGGCATAATACTGTATGGTCTTTTTGTTTTGTCCATTCTTCTCTTGCTAATATGCATTCTTCATAAGTTGGATATTCTTTATTATATACAAAATTAATTTTATTTGGTTGATCAGTCCAAAGTTGAACGCTTAGGACCCAAACAGTAATCAATTCACTCATTTCATCACCTTAAATTTAGTACATTTAGGGGAAAAAGGATATTCTCTATAAAAGTCAGCCCAACGATGACACTCAGTCATTGTATCATATGTCTGTTCAACATACAACTTGGGCGGGTCACTAGAAAGTAAAAGTACTGTTAGAACGTATACGTACATATTATCCCCATGCTAGTAGAAAAGCAGTTATCTCTTTTCTATCTTTAAATCTAAACATATCAAATGATATTCTAACACCGCATTTGGATTTTTGACACCACTCTTGTACCGGATCTAAATCTTCTTCCCGTAATCCAGTTGGAGTAATTGCACCATGATCATATACTATGTTGGCACGTAATATAAGTGGCTTCATAGGATCTTCATACCAAAATAAACGCTTCGTGCGCATCATTTCTGTAACTCTCTCAGTCAAACGGTTAATATCTTCTTGCTTCATGTCCATTTTAATGCAAACCAAGTAGCATGTGCTTCTTGATAAAAGATAAACACTGTGTGTTCAGGTGCAACAAAATCTCCGCTCCAATCTTGATACTTTGCTTGATTGTATTGAAAATCAAAATCTTTATGTTGGATCATTCCAGCCTCACGCATCTCCTTGACTATCGCAATAATCTCAGAGGGTTGTTTGTACTGTAATACAATTTCTCTTACCATTTTAACTCTTGTAACAAGGATCCAACCTCTTGTACATCCTTTTCTAATTTTGAAAATTTAATAGCCCATTGTACTGGATTTATATAGTCATAAATCATTTTGATTAAATCTTCTGGTAATTCATCTAAAAACTTTTTGCCACCTTCACTATGATACAATACCCATGGACTTATTTTTCCGTTTGTGATAATTCTACATATCTTATTTCTATTTCCATAACGCAAGTAATGATTTGGTTGTAGATTTTCTTCTTGTGCTAAATCCAAACAACTCTCTACACTACGCTGAACTGCATCTAAGGGATTTTCTGTTTTTAAGTAATCAATCAAATACTCGGTATAGTGTTTATCACTTGTCCAACTATCAATTTTAATATTATTTTTTAAATAGTAGTCAACTAGTCTAGGCACATTAAGTGCATTAATTTCCAAACAATAGTTTCCAAATTTTATAAAAGCAGTATAGTAAGAAGATTTAATAAATTCTTCGTATGTTTTATCTTTCTTAGCCGCGCTGTGTTTTTTGTAGAACTGGACAAAGCTTTGAAAACCTATTTGATTACCTCTACGGTCACGTTCTACCCAACGATGTTTGTATTCGCAAATGTGTTTAAGCATTGTACTTTCTCTAATGAAGGTACGTTTGCAAAACTCACATCCAAATTCAATTTCCGCAGTCTTTTTCATATTCACTTATTTGTTCATCTGTAACAACTTCATTCAATATCTCTATATCTGAAACTTTCAGATTAGGGAAAAGTTGTGCCAGTTTATATTTTCTTTTTTGAATCCTAGTAAATTCTTCACTGATTTCTGACAGCACTTCTTTTTGAGTGTTTGGATAGACTTTAGCAAAGTAATCTTGTATTTCTTTTGCTTTAGCTTCCTCTAAAAGCAATGTATAATTTCTTTTGATATGAGGGATCCATTTGTGAAATTGTTTCCCCATACCAGGACTGACAGCACACAACATTAACCATTGTAATTTATTGTGTTTAGTTATGTTTTCATGAAACATATTTTTATTTGCAGTATAGTCTGTATTTTGTAAGTAGTAACGCTGTAGATCCGATACACCTGACACTGTACTAAGCCAATGTAGCAACATGAATGGACTGAATCCTTTTTGCTGTTCTGTCGTTAACCGATCAAAGAATCCATAGTCTTTTTTGTCTAATGCTGCTAGTGCATCAAACAATGGGAAGTCTATATTTGTAAATTTTTCTTCGGCTGTTAACTTTTGCTTACTCATTAAAATGCCTGTTTATAATCAACAATCTCGCAGTTCCTACTAACCTCTTTAACAAAGTAAACGCATCTAGGCTTCTCAGTATCTTCTATTGGCACACATAGAAATTGACCATTCTTTAATCTAGGAGCATACCAAACTACGTCATGGTATATATCCATTACTTCTATATCACAGAATGTAGGTTTAAAACTAGTCAATGGATTGAATTCAAATGCTTTAAATCCACGATCATTGATACTTGTCAATGGTAATGTTTCTAAATCTCCCAACTCGGGTTCACCAATAAGTATTTGCCATTCAACTGGCATCTTAATAATTTTATCGTCAATACGCAATACCAATGCAGGACTGTTGAAGCTTTCTAAGAATATTAATGGTATATAGTGATAGTCTACATTTGCAGGATTACTATTATCCAAAATAGCAAATCTCAAATCATCAATTTCTTCTGGTAATGTTTCTAAGTTATATACTGTGTTGTCTAAGGTTAATATTTTCATGTTGTCATTGTATCATTTATACTGTAATTTTTCAATACTAAATGGATAGTTAGCCTCACGATAAAATTCTTTACGTTTGGTTAAATGTCGTTTACTGAATTTGCACGAACTTGTTATATCCCAAATTTGTACAAAATCTTTGTCCTCTGCTTTTCTAATACCTCGCCCGATACTTTGGATGACTCTAACAAAACTTTTACCAGGCTCTACCAAAACTAGGTTAAAGATTCTAGGGATGTTGATGCCCACAGCAGCAACACCATAAGTTGCAACAGCTACTTTATCGTCACTAGTAGCAAACTCATCATATTCTTCTTTTCGTTCTGTAAGTTTTGTTTCTCCGCTTACAAATACTGCATCAGGTAATCTATCTATTAGTTCTTTACCTGCATTAACTCTGTCTACTAACACAAGTGTGTTTCCTGTTTCTTTTACATTGAGTATTAACTGTGCGATTGTATCTAATCTAGTTTTATCCTCAAGTAAATGCTTTAGTTCACTTTGATAGTTTGTGAATTCTACATGGTCTTGTAACTGCACAATGTTAACGTGACAGTTCGCAAGTACACCTCTATCCTGTAATTCACTGGCTGCAAGTTTGTTGATTACTGGGCCTATGCTTACAAACAATGATTGACTTGCAAACTGTTCTTTTGGTATTGTTCCTGTAAGACCCCATCTGATTGGTACATTAGCAAATAATCCTGTCAACATAGTTTTGAGTACATCTGCTTTTGCTTGATGCACCTCATCAATGATAATACAGATTAAATCTTCCATAAAGGTTTGAAGTTTTTCTGCGTTATCTATATCATCTTTGTTTTTTACTAAGTAATTTAAACTTTGCCAAGTACAAATTGTATGTGTATGGCCTAACTCTTTTCTATCACCAAAATAAACTCCTACATCAAGACCTAAGTTAATATAATCTGCTTCAGTCTGTACTACTAGACTTTTGTTCGGTACAATAACTATGCTTCTTCCATAGTTTTCTATAGTGTGACTGAGTGCAGCAGTCATAATTGTTTTACCTGCTCCCGTAGCAACTTCTTGCATACATTGTGGATTAGATAAAAAGTTATTGACGATTTCTATTTGATAGTCACGTAATAGAATAGGTTGACCTGCCATAGTATGACCTTTTGGCCAAACCTTATGAGAAAACGTATCCTCGGACACTTGAGAAAAATCAAACGAATGGTTAACTTCACGCAAATCGTTTAGTTCAATTTCGTATCCTGCCCCATCAACATAAGGTATAATCTTATCAAGTAGATTAATAAAAGTACTACCGCCCAAACTGAAGTAGCTTACTTTACCGTTCCATCTACCAAGTTTAACAGCAGGAAGGTACCTAGCTCCTGGTACCTCGTACTCAAACATTTTCATCAGCGACTTGCGCTCTCCTAACTCAAGCCCTTCTATCTTGCAATTTACTTCGTCTTTTATAATTATTTTACATGATTTCATTTTAACTCTATTGGGCTTGAATTTACTAAGGTTATCACCTTTGATGCGTAAAAGGTACCTGACATAAAGGCACTATAAGATGAACTTGATCGTATCATTACCGGCATGTTGTACTTATTAGGTTCTACAAATTTATCTGTATTACGATTATTAACTTTGTCGATAGGAAAATTTAAATGTTTTTTTAATTGTTGATCATAATTTAGTGCATCCAGTGAACTGTGTAATACTGCCGCATAAATTACATAATCACATTTTATTTTCCTAAGTTTAACAGCTAGTCCTTCAACATCAGCAAGTTCATGAATTACATTTCTATGGATAGCAAATTTTATTTCATCTAATGTGTATTCATTTTTTAATTTGTTAATTACATGTTCGCTAATCTTAATTCCATATGATACAAGTAATGATATTGTGCTTAGGTCAGTATTTAATTCAATATCTTTGATTACTCTTGCAAGTGGTTCATTTAAATTAAAAATATACAATCTATCATTACATCTTACTAGTGTTGGATCCCAGCAACTGTTCTCATCATGTATGCTAATTTCATCAATAATATTTCTTATTGTATCACAAAACATTACAGTATCATAATGTTTCATTACACATCCTATTGCCAATTTTAGTTTATACAAACCAAACTCAGTATTATAAAATCTTTTTTCTCTATTCCAAGTCATTATGGAATGATCTCTGAACTCTTGCACGAATGATGCTTTATAGGGACATTTTAAAATTAATTCCCCATTTTCAATACTGAATTGTGCTTGTGTATATTCTGGGCTACTCTGTATTACGGTGAGTGTCCAAGGCAATTCAGATAATTGTTCAGAATCAAATTGGTGTTTACCCAATTGTGTCTTATACTTCTTGACAACTTTCTTAAACAATGCCACTTGGTTACTTGTGATAGGCTTTCTAGATAATACGTTAGCTACTTGTAGATTGTAAAAGAACTTTTGGTCATATCGTGACAAGCTGACATGATTCAACATCAAGTCCAAAACTTCTTCGGCATTCAGTAATCTATTCATACGTTAATTATACTACAATAAAAAAATATTGCAATGCAAATGGCGAATGGGAGCCGAAGCTCCCATTGCCTAGTTGAGAAAATTAACCACGCTTCATACAAGTAGTGCTTGCAAGATTTTTCCAGTTGGGGCTAATCTTAACCAGATCAGCAATCTTCAAACACATACGCAAACTCAATTCATGCAACTTAGTTTTGTTATCTTGCATGAAAGCAAAAATTTCTTCTGCTTGACCTTCTTCAAAATTGTAGTCTTTGAACAGACCACCATCGCTATCACGATGTACTTGTTTGATACGCAACATCTTGTCACGCTCCGTATCAATCGTCAAGTCCAAAAAGTGACAACGACTCTGCAATGCCTCAAGGTGATCTTGCAGTTTCTTAGACTTCACATTCTCAAACTTCAAGTTTGTGATGAAGATAGCAGAACCCTCAAAGTTAAACTGATCAGGGATACCCTCACGGCGCAGCATAGAACTATCACTGTTCCAGCAAATGCGTCTACGCTTACCTGAATCTAGTGCTGCCTTAAGAATGTTTAGTGACAGGTCATCTTGAAATACAGAATCACAATCATCAAACACCAGTACATTTTTTTTGTCAGAATATTTGTACAATTGTGCATACAAACCCAGTGCAGTCATTGCACCTTTAACAATCTCAAAACGAACACGCTTGCCTGCAAGCTTGTCAAACATGCTAGCTTTTTCTAATTGAGTTTCAACACCGAATGATTTACCTACACCTGGAGGACCTGACACAATCATAGCCCGAATATCGCTATTGATTGCTGCCTTAGTCATTTCATCAAGAACTGCAAAACGGGTAGCAATGCGATCCATTGCTTCTTCATCAGTCTCTACTACTTTAGTTTCTTTTGCTTTAAAAGCAATTGCGTTTTCGCTCACTTTAGGTTCTCCGTCTACAAATACAATATCGTTAATAGAATCAACTTTCACTTTGACAACATCAATTGCAATGTCAAACTGACCGTCATTTTTTACAGTAATATAGTTACCTTTTTTACCTGTCTGAAAATCTTTCACAAGTGTGAATTCTTGATTGACTACGGGCTTGTTGCGATATTCACCGAATTTGACAAGAATCGTACTCATTTATTAGCTCCTAATTATCAAGTTATGTGACATTATACATGTAACCTAATTTATTGTCAAGTGTTGCAATTGCTCTAATGTAAGTATTTCCACCTGAACGATGATATAAATTTGTTTCACTTGTTGTCAATTTGACAGGGCTATCGTAACCTAAATCTTCATAGATTTTTTTAAGTGTTGCTAAAATTGCATCAGCTTTTAAGTCACTTATCATAAATGAAACACTTCTACGGTTCTTGTCAAATTTAGAAGTCTTGTCAGTCCAGCAACCTAAATATCTTGCATTATTGACATCTAGTGCAATTTTGATAAGTTTTCTTGCTGTTTTTGTGTTTGGGGTATTCATATAGCTCCTAATCAATCACTTAATAAAGCTATTGTATACCCGTACGGATTTATTGTCAATGTTTCAAAAATAGCAACCTAGGGTTGCAAATTTTGCAATAATTTAAATCGTCTTTTGTAAGACTTAGAAACTTGCCGCTGAGTGTTACAGTCCCAAACTCACAAATAGACTGGAACAACTCTAATAGGTCATTTTCTTTAAGAATCTGAATACTATATAAATTTTTGTTTTCATCATTAAACCAAAATACATAAGAGCCTGTGGACTTTGCACTCCTATACAATTTAGTCAAAAAATTTAATCTTTTAACACCTACGCTTGTATCTATTTTTTCATTTGATGATTCAATACGTAACTTGTCAATTTCTAAATCGTAATAATAAAATTCAGGTAGTTTATAAATCATACCCATATATTTTTCTGGGTATTCGTTTGTGTAACCTTTACTGATATAGTCTGAAAGGTCTTGTCTAAATTTGCTTAATGGTTTTCCTTTTAATGAACGCACCATTAATTTTTTACTATAGTAATCACGAATTTCTTTAGCCGTATCGTAATCTACCTGAACGACGGCATCTTTAGTACGAAACTCTTTTGATCTGTAATTAGCACAACTTATGGCTAGGCTGTCAACAGGATCTTTTCGCATTTGATCTTCATCTCTTTCTATTTCGTTAAAAATATCATCAATTGTGGCTATGTTGTAAACTTTATTACTAGTAACTTGTAACAATCCTGCACCTTGATGTTGATAACTCATAATGTTACATCTTCCATTCCAGCAGTTCTAAGCCTAACAATGTGTCCCATCTGCCATTGTTTGGCATCAAGACCTTTAAGTACACCCAACCAACGATTACGTAGCAATGCTACTTCGTTGATTATAGTTTCAAAATCAATAACTTCTTCTTCACCGTCTACATACTTTTCAGCATCACGGCTAGTTAAGACTCTATTATACGCCTCAAGATATTTTTGAAAATGAGTTCGGCGAATCTTGCGCAATCTGATGTTAAGATAATTTAACACAGCCTCAATTTCTTGAAGCTGGTTAAATCTATGCTCAGTGATACCGGGTAATGCTGAAATATTTTTTTCAAGATTTCCGTATATCTTTACATCATTTTTAGCCTGAAGTAATTCATTATCATAGTATGATATGAAATCTGGAATTACAGATAAATCAGTTGAAACTTTGGTGTACCAAGTCATAATGGTCCTAATTAATAACGTTCGTAATCGTCATAGTCATCATCATAGTCGTCCTCTTCTTCATCCTGCAGACTACGATCATCAAGAAAGAGTAATGCTTTGGCAATATCTTTATCGCCTCTGAATTCCTCTTTTATTTCACTAGCCTCATAATTATTTTCCATCAAATAATTTACTAGTGTTTCTGCTGCTTCTTTTCTTTCATTTAGGTCGATATGCATACGCAATGCTTCCCAAACTTCTGCAATAGTATCTAAATTTGTCATGCTGCCTCCTCTTCAACATCAGCAACATTACTTAGCTTATTTGTTTGATTTTTACTAAACTCGGCCATTACCTTATCTAAGCATCCATCTTCATTGCTTTCCCAACCTTTACGGAACATCTTCAAAACTTCTCCGTCATTGGTTGTATATGCAAGACGATTACCTTCTTTAGTAAGCATGCCATGTTTCTCAAACAAGTCAAGCAATCCACTATATGGATTCATACCTGTTGAATATGGAATTTTAATTTGCAGTGATTCAAATGGCTTTGCATAACGTGTTTTCATAATCTTACATGCAGCACGAATACCATTTACTTCTGTAACCTTATTACCATCTTCATCTTCTTTGAGTTTCAACTTCTTCATTGCAACAACAATACTTGATGCATACACAAAGCCTTGACCACCTGAAATTTTATCATCAGGATCAAACATATCTTGTGATGCATAGGTGTGATTAGTTGCAACCATACCAATGTTCAATGCACCGAACATGTTTACACAGTTACGAACAAGTGCGGTAAGTGCTTTGGGTTTACGACCCATGTCACCCTTCATATCACCTGCATCAAACTGATTAACATCAGTTGGTGTCAACAACATTCCCAAACTGTCTATGATGAACAATACTTTTGGTCTATCTTCAGGTGACAATGTTTTATAGTCAGCAACAAATTTACTGACAGTTTTGGCTACGTCATCAATCATAGCCATGTTAAGTTTCAGTAACTTTTCTTCACTAGTGTCAACTCCTAACGCTTTGAGCCAATCTTCGTCCAAAGCGTTTTCTGAATCAATAAGTACCACAAAGATACCTTGTTGCTGAGCATGGCGTACCAAGTTCCCAGAGCAGATGTAACTCTTACCGGAACCAGATTCGCCAGCAAATACAGTGACTTTGCCAAGAGGCACGCCTTTGCTAAAATCACCGCTAATAAGATAATTGAGTGCATAATTTCCTGTACTGATCCAGTCGGTAGGATCATTAAAACCTATACTAAGCCCATCAATGGACTTAGTTATTTCTCGCCTAAATTTACTCACATCAAACGGTTTAACCATTCAATATTCTCTCTTTCATATAATTTAAAAGTTTTTCTAATTCTTGAATTGTCATATCCGATTTAAGTTTGTTTGCTCTCCATGAGATTACAAAAACATTCTCAGGTACATAACCCAATTCGGGTATTAACTTATCAAGAGTTGCCTTAGCAGGGTCACGTAAATGACCATCTTTGCCTCCCCATGCATAATTAAGTTTAATACCTAGTACAGGACAATATTCAGGCTGTTCAATTTGTTCTAATGTTATATTAAAAGGGATACCTTTTTTCCGTGCTGAATTTTTTCTTTGCCTTAATTGATAACTCAAGGTATTTTCAGATGAACGATATCTATCTCTTTCGGATTGATAAAGTTCCATTCTGGAACATTCTACACATGTATAAGTTGAAACAAATCTTTCTGCTATATGTCCTCTTTTGCATGGTTTGTTAGTAGTGTAGGTTTGCATTCCGTTTGCTTTGGCAACTTCTCTTTCAATGCATTTAATCCTAGACATAATTAATTCCTATTGTTTTGTAATACGATACACGCCATTCGTTTTCTTGTCAATGATTTCAGGGCACCGTTCAGCCATATTATCAATATCCCAATCATTTGGGAAATGTCTTAGTGCTGCTCTTGCCCGATCTCTAACAATGCTAGGAACTCTTGGTGTTTTGCCTGGATCACATAATTCTTCCAGCAACTTTTTTCCTTGCTTTATGGCTAGGTATCTTTCGTCAGGTAGTGTCATAATTGTTCTCCTTCGGAAGGGAACGGTTGTGTTCCCTTCCAATACCCTTTATTAGGCAGCTTTACTTTGCCTTGCACGGATCATTGCTAGAATGTCCTGTGCTTTATCGCTTGTTGGTGTTGTTGGAACTTTGACAGGCTGTGAGGCTGTTTCTGGTTCATCATCCCAAGGTGCTGATTCAGCTACGGGTGCGGTTGTGGCAGCAGTAGCTTGAACTGCTGTTACCTGTTCTTCCACCTTTGCACCTGCCGGTACTTCAAGACCATAAGGACGATAGTATGCACCCCAACGCTCTGCGTCATATGGGCGACCATCTACGCTTGCTTCAAACATTTCTTTGATTATGCGTAGTTCTGCTTCACCTGGCTTCTTAGGTAAGAAGTCAGCCAAATTGTATAGACCATGTGCTGCAATGGCTTCTTGTTCTGCCTCAGTGAGTGCAGATTCTTTACGACTCCATGTGCTAGTGCTATAGTCTGCGTAACCACCTTTGCTAGTTTTAGTGACACGGAAGTCAAGACCACGAACAAAGTCAGTTGGCATTTCTTCCATTTCAGGATCCATCAAACTAGATTTGATGATAGTAAAGATTTGTGGACTGATAATAAATCTACGAATCGGATTCGCAGGAGTCTTATCGTCACCTAGTGGGTTCTGGCGAACAAAACCTTGAAACAGATAACTACGTTTCTTCCAATACTTGTTTGCCATTTCTTTTAGAGATTCATCTTTATACCAAGGACGAACTTCTGCTAGAATAGGACAATTGTCACCATACATTTCTACGCATGGAACTTGTACTTGAATTTGTTTTACTGCTCCATCACCTTTGATACCATTGAATGGTAGTTTGATGATTTGACGCTCTACCCAAAAGAATGTGTTACTTGAATTACCGTCTGGTAGAAAACGAATAACAGCATTAGTGCCTTCGTCCATGTTCCAGTGTGGGTAGATTGCGTTATCTGATTGTTGTGTTGAACCAGTTGTTGATTTGTTTTCTTGCGCAGCAATACGTGCGCGGATTTCTGCTAAACTTGCCATAATATTTCCTTTGCCTTAAGTTGGTCTTTGTTGAGTATTCGCCACTCCCTATGAGTGACTGATAACATGATTATACATTAATATAATCAAGTTAACAAGAGTATTTATCCCTATTTAGGGAAAATAAAATTATTCTTTAGTTAAACCGGAAAGTTTTTTCATTCTAGCAATCATTGGGTCAACACTTTCAAACCCAACTGCGTAGCCTTTAAATGGATGTTGTTTTGGTTCTTTACCTAGCACTGGGCTTATGCTTTTTGCCTTTTTAGTAGGACCAAGTTGTTTGGCTTTATTTTGTTGTTTGTTTAATGATTCATCAACGTTTTGGTCTGTGCCTGCTTCTATTTCTTCCAAATACGCATCTAACATATTTTGTACATCTTCTAAATCCATATTGAGTGCCTCTGCAATTTCTGGATCACGATACCCTTCTATTGCAAGTTCAACCATTTTACTTATTAATTCTTCAGATGCTTCTTTATCACCTTCCATCATAGGAGGCATTGGCTGTTGAGGTGGCATCTCTGCTGCAGGTGCGGGTTCCGGAGCAGGCTGTGCTGGTGGAACTGTTGCTGCAGGAGAAGGAATTTCTACATCACCCTTCATAACCATTTTTATTTCATTTGCTAACTCATGAAAACTGTGGTCGTCATTACGTTGACACCAACTTAATATTACGTCACGTGCGTCTGCGTCTACATCAGTTGATGCCAACTCATCTAATTCACCAAACAAATCTTCATTTTCTAGATTATATTTTGATAAAACATTTTTAACATTTAATGCATCATCACCAACTGGTATTTCTTCTGCAAACTGTGCTGCTAAATCTTTTATTTGTAAATCAGTTTTTGGTTTTAATTTTTCGTTGATAACGTTATTAGTCCATTCTTCTAACTCATCAGCTTCATCAATTTTAGCAACTACTTTATGAATGCGAACTAAAACAGGCATCGCTCTTTCTATGCGAGGGTCAATGCTTGAACTCATAAACATTTCAGCTAAATCAGGTTGACCTATTCCCATATCTTCATTGAGTGTAGGTGTCCAATTTTCAAAGTATGTATTGTAACCACGTTTACCTGCTAACTTTTGTAATGATTCACGTAATTTGAAATAGTGTTCAACACCCTCATTAACTAAAACTTGTGTGCTTTCATTAAATTGACCGTTACGTGTAGCACGTACAAAACCTGCCATGTTAGTATATTCTTCAACTAAACTATGAATATGATTCCAACGTTCGTCATTTACTTTGCCACCTTCTGCAACATGTCTTGCATAAATTCTAGCGATACCTGGCTTTTTAGTGTTAAGTAAAAATCTTTCCCCGTCTACATTTTCTAAGTAAATTTTTTCAACGTTTCTGAAACGCTGCATTCCTTCTTCCATATTCTTGCTATGTTGGATCTTAATCTTAACATTAGGAACGCTGTCGTTTAAACTAATTCTTCTACCTACAGGATGATATCCTTCGTTTATATTTTTACTATCTTCACGCCTAGCCATTTCATCCTCTAAATTTTCAATATCATCACGTTCATAACCTAACTGATGATCATGTGCCCAATTCTTAATATATCTTGACACCTGATTAAATGACATGCCATCTTCGTTTTCACTATGATTAGGGCTACGTAAAACATCATCACCGACCCAAACTACTACATTTTTTTCAACTACAGCAGCATATACCTGACCGTAATCCACGTCATCCATTTTAAAACTAAATTTAAAAACGTCGGCCATTGAACTGACAGGAACGGGTTTCCCTGCAGAATTCAATCTAACAGGTCTAAACCCTTGGGTTTTTAGGAAGTTGTAAAGTTGGTCTTGTAATGATTCGTCATTTATGGGCATGTTGGTAATCTCATAATAATATGTATTTATCAGCCCAGTACTGCGTAGAAGGGCAACGGGGGCAGGAATTCATCATAGTCACGTATCTGTGATTCTAACTCACTTACGTAATTACCTAAGTCCTGAAGCATTCTAGTAACAAGTAGTGTAGCCATTACTAAATCGTCGGTTTCGCCTGATTTAGCTTTGTAGGAGCCTGCACTAGCTATGAAATTTTTCATTTCACTGACTAACGACTTGCTATGTATTTTCATTCTTTTAGATTCAACTAAATGCTTAAATTTAGCACAGGCAGCTAATTTAGACTTTTGTGTAGTATTATATCCCTTACGTTTTTTGACTCCGGTTTCTGTAAGAAAGGTACCTGATATGTTATGTTCACCGTATTCTTGTAGGGAAATAAGTGCAGCTTCTCCTATACTATTGTTTTCAATACTGTAATATATGTTATTTGGTTCTTTGGTAATATCAACAATATAATCTGTAATTTGTTTAAGTAATCTTATTTGTTCTGGGATCACAGTTTGGTTATGTTTCCATTCACCTACTTGCGTAGTTGTATTTGCTTCAAATATTTGTATTGCTGCAGGGTCACTTCCTGTACCTAAACTAGGATCAAGTGCTAATACGTAAATGTTACCTGGTGTTGGTTTTTTATACCAACGTATTTGACCTTGTTTATAAATGGGATCAACGCCTTCTAACTCAAATAATGCACTTGGACTTATCAATGTTTCATCTGCAATAATAAATTCACAATCCATTTCACGACGGAAACGATCAGTACCAAGTTGCGCCCGCATTTGTTCAGCCCATGTATCATCACGTTCAGGATGTTCTCTCCAAAATGCACGATACGCACGGAAACCATTAACACCAACATCAGTTTGATTTCCAAATTCATCTTCTGTTTTGTTTGCTTGTTTCCAAATTAATGCAAATTGGTCTTCGTCACTATTTGGGGTACTTGTAATAATTGCTTTACCACCAGTTGACAATGTAGGAGTAATGGATGTCCAAAACTCTTGTGCAATAGTAGGTCTAACGAATGCAAATTCGTCAAGATACAATAATGAGATAGAAAGACCACGACCTGTATTTTCAGTAGTTGTGGCACTTACTATACGACTTCCATTGTCAAAGTCAAGTGAACCTTTGTTGTAAGTCACAACCCCTGCTTTGATATGTAGAGGGCAGTTTTCATATGCATATCGTATACGCTGCATAATTTCTTGAGCACCAGTGTATTTGTGTGCAGCGACTAATATAGTGCTGTCAGGAACAAACATAGCATACCATAATAGATAACCAGCAGCACTAGTAGATTTACCCGTTTGTCGTGGCATAAGACTAATACTGAAGCGATACTTGTGATACGTTTCAATTAATCTTTTCTGATAGTCCCATGGATGATAAAGCATACTACCACGTGTTGGATGCTGGATGTAAAAGAAGTTATCCATAAAATACAGATAACCAGTTGCAGGGTCACTGCATTTTATAAAATCTTCTAGTTGCTGATCATTTGCAAAAACTGTTTTTGCATAAGGGGTTTTAATTAGTGTTGACAAACTCATGAAATTATTTATAAAATATTAAATTACATTTTTACAAAGTATTTCAATCTTCACTCCACGTTAAAGAACAGTCTGTGCGGCTTATACCGTTAGTACTTTGTACTGCAACACTGAGTTGACTGCCTGGTGGTATAGTAATACGATAGGCGCTGAGGTCAATATTGAATGTACCGTTAATGCCTACGATACCAGACCATATAGCAGTGTCTATAGTAAGATTAAATGTGCCAGTCACTATGCTGAAAACCTCGTTACAATAGTTGATGTTGTTGTATAGTTGTGGTACTGATAAACTAGTAGGGTCAAAAAATAGATACACATTTACTGGATCGGTTCCCTGTACGGACAAACTTAACTGTTTAACTATAGCCTCTTTGGCATTGATTACATAGTTACCGTTGTTGGCTCCTGCTAGTCCATTGGTAATTACAGAGTTTTTTATAGTCAAAACATGGTGTACAAGGTCTTTAGCTAAAGTAGTTTTACTAGTATGCTTGCTTCTAGTCAATTCATTTAAGAATATGGTTCCCTCTATGGCACCGTACATACTAGCACCAATCACTGTAAGGTTTGAAGTGTTAGTAGTGTTGACTGCGGCATAGGTTATCTTAAAGCTAGGATTGTCTATGTGAGGTACAACGTGTTGATTGGTATAATGTTCTCTATGTACGTAAATTAATATTCCTGACAATTGATCCTCAATAGCGTAGCTAATGGCTCCTACTCCTAACCATCGCATTCCTATTTGATAAACATTTAATTTAGTATGATCAAGATCCATGGCGCTTGGATTACGAATATCACCTGTGCCATCTAAACGATCCACATTCCAATCTTCTTGATAGGTCCAATAATCAGTTTGTGCCACACCAGCTTGTTTAACTTCAAATGTAGCGGTGGCATTGCCTGTACTGGTAAAACTAAATGTGCCATTCATCGGACCTAATGTGGGTGCTAACCATAACATGGCACCGTCTGTTTGTTGGAACAACCAACCACCATATCCGCCCACACGATTAGATATAGTTTGAATAGCAACCTCAGCACTAGTGTTCGCTAGTGTAACAGTGTAGGCAACACCATTTAATGTAATGGTAGCAGTCTGTGCGGCATTGGGTGCCACAGTCATAGTCATTAGGTAGATTGTAGCCTTGCCACCTGTACTACGACATACTCCAAATCGTGTGCCGTCAAAACCAAATGCCACACGATTCTCTTGATTGGCTAATCCAACAAATTGCAAACTGCCTGCTACACCAGTAGTAAAGGCTGCAGTAAATCTTGTAAGCACACCCTGCCCCGGACGGTAACGGATAAACCTCCTAGAGCGCAGTAGACCATAGCCTCCTTGTGTAGTTCCAGATTGAACACGAAATATCTGTGCGTTTGATCCAGCTGACGATCCTGTCCCATTGGTGTAAAGTTGTATAACGTCTGTAGTAGTTCCGTAGATAGCATCTAACTGAATAACAGCAGTAGGCGATATAGCTAGTGGTTCACCAAACGAACTTACTTGCCCTGCAACTTCCGGGCCTGCTAGTTTAGAAACAACACGAATCGTAGGTTTACCTGCAAGATCATACTCCATTGCTTTATGCAAGTTGAGTAGATTAGTTTCTTGAGGATGTATGTAATTTGTTGAATTTAGTCGTTGATCTAATCTTCCACTATGGTGCTCGGGAGTGTATAGTTGACCTGTATTTTCGCCTGCCATTTGTAATCCTTTATGGTCCTGGTGGAGTATCTACCCAAGGACGGCCTTCTATAAGACCCCCTGGATTAGGATTGTCAACAACTACATTGCCACTGTAGTATGTCGGCAATTCTGAAATATCATAATAAGGTCTACTATTACCTAATTCTAATCTTTCTAATTCTGACAGATCAAGTTTAGCAACCTGTCTATCTTCTAATGTTGTAAGCCTGGCTATTTTATTTGCTGTCCTTAGTTCTGAATCTTCTACTATATTATAACTTGCTAATGTGTTTGCTGTGTTTAGTTCTTCATTATTAAAAACTAGACTAAACCAACTAACATTACAACTAGTTGATGATTCAATTGTATTTTTTAAATCACCAACTGTATCTGTATCATCTACAGTATATGGGTCAAATTGTGCCGCATTCAATAAACTTTGAACTGTAATGTTTATGGTAGTCATTATTACTCCTTAAACTGCAGTCCAGGATATAATGGAAAGGTCGCTGTTTTTAGATCAGCCGGATGTTTGGGTCCGTTAACGCCGCCTGCTATATCTTTAATAAGATAATCTACTGACGTAACCACAGGATCAGGACTATTAGATAAGTTGTTTTGGCAATCAGGGCAATCACAATCTGAACTGCACCCACAGTCACTCGTTATTTCATTATTCGCCCCGTCTAGATTATCAATTAAATCTAGTATATCTCTTATAAATTCAGTAGCTCTCATAGTTATATTTATCTACCCTACCGTTCCTAAGTCAGGATCAGTATCCCAAGGATCCGTTTGTCCTGCTTTAAATTTAGGCTTACGTATTTTATCGGGATCTAATGGAGTCGCATTTGGATCATCTTTTGATGGGTCGTAGAGTTTGGGAGCTTTTGGCATTTGCCCAAATATTTTCACGTGTCGCTTGTAATCATCCCATGTGTCACCTATCTCTTCGGGATCTCCTTTAAGATCATTTGGAGTTCTACCATAAAACTCTTTACGTTGTTGCATCTTTTTAAAAGCATCCTGCATCTGCTTAAGTCTAGCATCATCTTCATTTAGTATTTCATGTATTCTCATAATGGTTTCTCACCTGTCATATATGGGAGACTGAACCATAACTTAAACCATTCAGGAGTGCCCGGTTGTATATTATGCTTCTTCATCATTTCTCCCTTCTCTGTACCTGTCACACTCATATTCATGCCACCAAGTGGACTCATGTTTGGTAACCCTGCAAGTTTTTTAAGCTCTTGCAGGGTTGTTTCTTTAGTTTCAGGAAGGTCTACTGATTGTAACTTAGTGTAACCATTCATTAACTGTGCTTGTTTCCATACATCAAAGGTCATGATGTATTTAGCACATTACTTAACGTCTAATGGTCTTCTTTTAGTAGCTAGAATTGCGTAGTATTTCTCTCTTGCTTTGACAGGATTGCCATCGTCATCAGTTCCAACAGTCAAATCAAACTCAATATTGTTGAATTTCTCAACATCAAATCCTGTACGTACAAGTAATGCTGCTAATTGACTTGATCCCAAAATGCTATAGTGATTAGGATTGTTTTCGTGCTTTCTATCACAATCTGGTGCGGGCACTTCAATGTAAATTGATGCATTTTGTTTTAGTAAACGATTGTATTCCATCAAACTAAAGATAGGGTATGGACTATGTTCTAATGCATGTCGTAGAAATATAAAATCTACGCTTTCATCATACCAACCATCTTTCTGTGGGATAAAGCTTAAATCATATGCTTTAATTGTATGACCTTTGCTTTCGCATAGTTTAATATCTTCAGGACTTAGTGTTACCCCAGTCACGTTAGTATATTCACGTGTTTTCATTTCATCTAGGAAGTAACCAGGTCCACAACCTAAATCAAGAATGACTGCATCTTTTGCCATTTCTAATGGATCAACATATGCTTCAACTACTTGAGTTGTTAATGATTTATGAAAGCCGCTTTCGCCCTCAGCATAGATATGCGAGGCGTATAGCCATTCATTGTAAAATTTGAGTTTGATTAAGTCAAGGGTGTTGTTAATATCTATCATACAAATCCTAAAAAAGTATAAACTTACTTATTCAAGATTTGATGTGTATATTATTTTCCAAACCCTTTGAATGCTTGAACTGGGCTAGATTTATTGGTAGTATCTAATTCCATACTACGTAAATTACCATGATTAGAGTCTTTTAATTTAGAACCAATTGATTTTGCTGCTTGTTTCATCATGTCTTGTTCTAGTTTTGTGTATGGTTGGGCAGAATTATCTTTACCTATCCAACTTTCTGCATCAACTGGTAGTAGACTTCCTGATCCATCTGCCATAGCTACAGCCATCATCATACGATTTAGTTCATACATTCTATCGTATCCGTCAGGATCACGAAATAGGTCAACTCCAACTGTCGCTTGTTTCTGACGTTTGGTCATTTTACCTCTTTTCTTCTGCTCTACGATAAATTCTTTTGCTCTCATTAGGTATCAATCTTATATGAAATGTTATGTGTGATAGTGGCACTTACGAATGGGGACACAATAACTCTAACACTATTTGCGGATACATCCATATCGTATGTTGTTACTGCGTTTCCAGATATTAATGTGTTAAACGCAGTAAAAGAAACATTCGCTCCATCATTACTCAATGACGCAACCAGTGTTACTGTTTGACTATTGTTACTATTTGCTTCTCTGCTAGTCAAATCAAATTTTCCTGCACTAAATTGACTTGTTGGTACTGCATATATTGCTATCGGTGAAGTTGTGTTTGTTATAAACGTATGAGTATCAATAGTCGTGTTAGGACTTGCACCATAGTTTATACCTCCTACAACTATATCTGCTTTAAGCGAGGGGAACACTGCAACATTAAAGTTCATAATGTTTGCATCTTCGGTGATGTTTATGTTACCAATGTTTAAAGCATTAGGACTTAAATATAGATTACCTACTTGTCTAACAGGATCTCCAATAGTCATTGCATCATCTACTAGTGGCATAATATTTGCCCCTATATAGAAGTTGCCCTCATCATCATTAAAATTTAGGTTTGTACTTGATGAAAAAGAGTTTGTAATTACGTTTCCATTGACTGAAACTAACTTAAATTGAACATCCCCATTTGATCCGGACGGTGTAAGATTACTCGCTACTGCAAAATTATTATTGATTTTGATGTATGCTACACGTAATGGATCACCTGATCCGTCGTTTGGAAGTGAACCTACATTAATTACTTCATATGCCATTTCAGAGTCCCGTTTATCTAGTATTTATGCCCAAGATAAATAATAGACTATGAAAAAACTACTCACTATCCTATTATTAACATACTCAGCTAGTCTTTATGCTGCTAAAACTCCCCAAGGAGCTACATATGATGCGCAGATCCTGCGAGTTAGCGACGGAGATACAATCGTTATTTCTGCCCCCTTTCTTCCTGCCCCATTAAAGCCTGAACTCGCAGTCAGAATTTATGGAGTAGATACCCCTGAAAAGGGACATCGTGCCCAGTGCCCCAGTGAAAATGACAGGGGACTAGCAGCATCTAAATTTACAACAAACGCTGTCGCAAAATCTGTGAAACGTCAGGTTGTATTATACGGTTGGGATAAGTTTGGTGGCCGTGTGTTAGGAGATATACTACTAGACGGTCAAAGTTTACGTTCTATGTTAATAGCTAATGGATTTGCTAGAGAATACTTCGGAGAAGCGAAACAAAGCTGGTGTAATTAATTACTTACCAGCGTTTTCGTAGATGTTCTTCTGTATTTGATACCAGTCTTGCCAGCCCCTAGC
>Ga0315902_10002670_pt1 | contig 27464 bp, 21 predicted proteins | sample LakEriMetagenome_9_FD_203523 | JGI IMG/M metagenome (GOLD analysis project Ga0315902, IMG submission 203523) | Freshwater fungal communities from buoy surface, Lake Erie, Ohio, United States - Buoy 12 MA117 | ecosystem: Environmental > Aquatic > Freshwater > Lake > Lake biofilm | place: USA...
TCGACACCGGCCTGCACAAGGTGGCGCGCTACGATGCGGCCCGGGCCATCGATGCCCTGGTGCTGGAACGCATCACGCAGGACAGCGCCGACCAGCGCGCCGGCCGCGCGGCACGAGTCGGGCCTGGGATGGTGTGGCGGCTCTGGGAGGCCCGCGATCGCCTGCGTCCGTCGCGGGAACCCGAGATTCACCGCGTGGATCTGGCGCCAGTGCTGCTGCCGCTGCTGGCTGCGGGCAACCGTCCCGATGACATCGACTGGTTCGACGCGCCGGACCCTGCCCGAGTCGAGGCCGCGTGCCGCCTGCTGGAACGGCTCGGGGCACTCGAGGGCGGGTCGGTCACACGACTGGGCCAGCAGCTGCGCCGGGTACCCGTGCATCCCCGACTGGCGCGGGTGCTGCTGGCGGCCGGAGGCCACCGTGACGCCGCGCGAGTGTGTGCACTGCTGTCAGAGGGCGTGCGCCCGGCTGTTGACAGTGCGGCCGCTGCCTGCGACCTGCTGCCGTGGCTCGATCGCTGGGTACAGGCGGCGACGCCCCATGTGCAGCGCGTGGCGGCGCAGCTGGAACGTGCAGCACGAGACGCTGAGGCCGGGGCTGGCCGCCCGGACGGTCCGCCCGCCGCGTCGCTCGATGAGCGCACGCTGCAGCAGGCCCTGCTCGCCGGGTATCCGGACCGCGTCGCCAGGCGTCGCGACGGCACGACGCCCCGCTACCTGCTCAGCTCGGGCCGGGGCGCCGTTCTCGGCCGTGACAGTCGCGTCACCGACCAGGCCTGGATCATCGCCCTCGACGTCAGCGCTCCGCAGACGGGAGGCCCGGAGGCGGTGATTCGACTGGCCTCGGCCATCGACCCGGCGTGGCTGCACACGACGACCGCTGAGGTGCGTCACTGGTTCGACGCCTTCCAGGGCACGGTCAAGGCATCACGCGTGGTGCTGTGGGACGCGCTGGTCGTGTCGGAACATCCGTGCCCTCCCGACCCTGAGGCGCGCGCGCGCATCCTCGCTGAGGAGTGGCTGCGCCGGCCGACGCCCGATCAGGCCCTGCAGTGGCTCCAGCGCATCAGCTTTGTCGGGGCCGAGGCTGACGTCCCGGTGCTCGTGCAGCAAGCGGCTACCGAGGCAGCGACGCTTGATGACATCGACCTCGAGACCGCCACGCCGTGGGCGCTGCGCCAGCACGTGACCGCAGGTGCACCAGATGCCGTGCCGCTGCCGAGCGGACGCACGGCGCGCCTCGACTATCGGGCAGACGGCTCGGTGCATGCCGCCGTCAAACTGCAGGAGCTGTTCGGCCTGGCCGACACGCCGCGCCTCGGGCCACGCCGTGTGCCGGTGACCTTCGCGCTGCTGGCCCCGAACGGCCGCCCGGTGCAGACCACGAGCGACCTCAGGAGCTTCTGGAGCACGACCTATGCGGAGGTCCGCAAGGAACTGCGTGGTCGGTATCCCCGGCATCCGTGGCCCGACGACCCGTGGACGGCCACGCCCACGCACCGCACCTCACCTCGTCGCTGAGTCGCCGGTGCTACTTGCGCGACATGGTCCAGTCGACCGTCGTGCCCATCGCACTGGCCGCGCCGGCGATGGTGTCACCCTTGAGGGTGCCCGCCATGTCATAGGTCATGCCGCCGCCCGACGGGCGGTCGCGCTCGATCTGGAAGGTGATGCGGTCGCCGTCAATGGCCCCCGCGTCGATGGTCCACACGCGTCCGCCCCCAAGGTCGAACTGCCCGGTCAGGGTCGATCCGTCGGCCTTAAGTGTAACGACGGCCTCGACGGTGCCCATGGGGCTGTTCATGGCAAAGTCCCACGTGCCGTCGATGGGCGCCATCGCGGTCGGTCGTCCGGTGGCGAGCAGCACCAGCGCCAGAGCTGTCAGCAGTCTAATCTTCATGTTGATCCTCCAGCCTGATGAGACGCCGTGGCGTGGAGCGGAGGTGCCGGGAACCGCCAGGAGCTGGCCAGGCACCGGGGAGAGGCCTGCCGGAGGCGGCACGCGGCAGCTCTGTCGATGTCCCTGCCGGGGCATTTCCGAAGCGGGCAGGTGCTGTGCTCTGTGGCCCCGGGGGCTTCGTTCAGCGTAGACTACGGCTCTATGCGTTTCCCTGCTCTCGGTCTTCTTGCATTCGCCTCGGTCCTCGCGTCGGCGTGCAGCAGCTCGCCGATGGCATCCCCGACGTCACCGACGACGTCGGCCTCAGCCACCAACTCGGCCATGACCGCCCTCAGCGGCACCTGGGCCTCGTCCCCGACCGGCACCGGCAGCACAGCCGTGTCGGGTGTGTGCAGCAACACGCAGTACACCGTGACGCCGGTCGGCACTGATCGCGCCACCGTGACGTATGGCGCCACCTGCATGGGCGTCGCCATCCGTGGCACCGGCGACGGCGTCGCCTCGGGCAACACGGTCACCTGGAACACGGCCGGCTCGGCCGGCCCCTGTGGCTTCACGCTCAACGGCACCGCCACTCCCGTGACCAGCGCATCCGCACGCATCACCTACAGCGGCACGGTCTGCGGCATGCCCGTCAGCGGCAGCGAGGTCCTGACGCGCTAGGGCGCGTCAGGTCCATTCACCTCTCACACTTCAAATCAGAACGGGTTGAGCACATAGCCCTCGCGGTCGAGGGCCATGTGCGCGACCATGGCCGAGTAGGCCATCTCGACGGCGGGCGTGACGACGGCATGCGGCAGGTTGCGTCCCATGGCGGTCTGGCCACACAGGTAGATCCGCACGCCCTTTCGTTGTGCCCTTTATCGCGCAGGAGAGGCGCCGCGTAGGGACTCCCACAACCCTCTCGGCGACACAATCGGCAACGGCGCGCGCTGACCAAATTTCAGGAGCGCCGCATCTCCGGTGACGAGCATGTCAGCCTCACCGGCCACGGCTTCCGCGACAATCCACTCATCATCCGGGTCCGGGATGCCGAGGCTCAGGTGCCGGGCGGGGAGCGTGACGACGGTCTGGTCGCGAAGCAGGGCCTCTATCTCGTCGATCGCAATCCTTGAGAGCTTGAGCTTGAGGCGGAGCTTGCTGCGCAGTTCGCGAATGACCGTGTCGCCGACCAGCAGTTCATGCTCGACAAGCACATGCGCGAACAGATCGGCGCACAACCCCCGCGTCGCGAACGCCGCGAGCACGACATTCGTGTCGAAGAAGACCTTCACGATACGTCGCGAAAGACGTCTTCGTCGGTGAGGTAGCCCTGCGCTTCGGCCAGCGGCAGTGTGCGCGTGCGCAGCCGCTCGAACCGCAAGAGGGCGAGCTGCCTGCGAAGCGCATCACGAGCCAGATCACTCCGCGTCCGACCCGAGCGCGCACACGCCCGGTCGAGTTCCCTGCCGAGTGCGTCATCCAGACGAATCGTGAGGGTCGATGTCTTCATGTAAGACATCGTAACACTCATGCGGACAGCACGGGCCACGCCTGCCCCGTGGGCGGGGGCGAGACTCCGGCGACGCCATGCGTCGCCGTCTGCTCGCACCGGTTCCGGTCACGGCCGCCCTCGTCGTCGCGGCACCCCGTCCAGGCTCTCGTCGTCCTCAGAACGGGTTGAGCACATAGCCCTCGCGGTCGAGGGCCATGTGCGCCACCATCGCCGAGTAGGCAATCTCCACGGCGGGCGTGACGACGGCACGCGGCAGGTTGCGTCCCATGGCGGTCTGGCCACACAGGTAGATCCGCACGCCGGCTGCCTTCATTTCGTCGAGCATCTTGAGGTTCGGATTGTCCTTGCCGAACCGCCTGCGGTACTCGTCGTTACCGAGGGTGTCCTTGCCGGCCGTGCCGTGAATGACCAGGGCTGCCTTGAGCCGCTCGCGTGGCACGCCGGCCCGCGCATGCTGGTTCAGGTAGCGCGCGACCGTGTCAAAGCTCTGGTTCAGCTCGCCGGGTTCCGGACCGACGTTCACGTCAAACCTGAGCTTGAGATCGACATTCGTGGGAGGACGCAGCGTCGCGTCAGGCACGTCGAAGACGCCCCCGAAGCTCGGAATGATCGGGCCGAAGTGTCTGACGGCACCCGGGGCCGTGGCAGGCCCCTGTGCCGAGGTCGGAGCCTGCGCCGCCGTGCGTCCGGCAAGGGACAGCAGCGCGGCCGCGGTGATCAGCGTTCCTGAAAGGACGAACCATGTCATGCGCATGGCGCTATTCTAGGGCAGCGGCGCGTCACCGCCCGGCTTCGTTGGGACGACGGGGCAGCGCGTGGCCGCCCCGCTATTCTCGGCCTCCTGCGGCGTCCGGGCTCAGCGCGACGCCGCACTGAGCTGCGTCGCCGCCTCGCGCACCTGCTGCGCCAGCGCACTGATGGCCGCCGACACCGTGCGCACCCCGCCCTGCGCCTCCTCGAGCCGTCGCTCTTCGAGTCCCTCCCGAATCTGCGGCATCGTCTTCACGCCATAGCCGGTGTAGAACCCAGGCGCATAGATCTGGTGCTTGAACCACTCGCGACGCGGCAGCCCATCGCCGGTGGCCAGTCGCTGTTCCGATTGAATCAGCAGCCGGTTCACGCGCTTCAGTTCGTCGCGCGCCGCCAGCGCGGCCGACGAGAGCCGCTGGCTGCGCCCGTAGGCCTGCTCGAAGGCCTGGCTGGCCTCGCGCAGCTGCACGAGGGCGGCACGCACGGGCCCGAGGTCGAGCCGCGCCTCGGGGCGCGTCTTCGCCAGATCGTCCAGTTCGTCGACATAGCGCTGGAAGGTCTCGGTCGAGTCGGTGAACTGGAACGGCAGCACGGGCGCATCGGCCAGCCGCAGCAGCAGCGTGCCGGTCAGCTGCGCAAGCGTGCGTCCGTACTGGAACTCGCCATCCGAAAACATCGTGTACCAGCGCACCGTGTCGTACGCCGAGTGGTAGATGCCTCCGCTGCTCTCCCCGCCGAAGCCCACGTTGAGCGCCGACACAGCGAGGTGCTGCAGGAACGGTGTGAAGTCAGAGCCCGATCCCAGCGGCTCGAGCCACAGGTTCTGGTCGCGCTCGCGGACGGCACGCTGCGCATCCGCTGTGCCCTGCACCTGGCGCCGCCGTGACTCCTCGGCCACCGGCCGCCCCGTGCGCGGGTCCATCACCTCGCGCGCCACCTCGCTCATCATCTGCTGCAGGGCGTGCGACCCGCCCACGTTCAGCCAGCCCTTCCCGGTGCTGTCCGAGTTGATGTAGACCGCTGCGTTTGCCTTCAGCTCGGCGGCATGCTTCTCGGCCCACTCCGTCGAACCGAGCAGCCCCCATTCCTCGCCATCCCACAGCGCCAGAATGATGGTGCGCCGGGGACGCCAGCCCGTCTTGAGCAGCTCACCCAGCGCACGACCGGTCTCCATGAGTGACACCGCACCGCTGATGGGGTCATCGGCACCGTTGACCCAGGCGTCGTGATGGTTGCCGTAGATCACCCACTCGTCGGGCAGCTCGCGCCCGGGGATGCGGACGACGACGTTATGCAGGGGCCGCGTCTGCCAGTCGAAGCGCAGTGCCACGCGAGCCGTCGCCGGACCGGGGCCGGCGTGATAGGTCACCGGCAGCGCCCCGCGCCACTCGGGCGGCACCACCGGTCCCTTCATCGCCCGCAGCAGCGGCAGGGCATCGCCGTACGAAATGGGCAGCACGGGAATCTTGAGGATGGTGGCGGCCTGCTCGCGGGCCAGCTTGCGCGCCCCGGGCTCGGACGCCCATCCCGGCGACAGCGGGTCGCCGGGGTGCACCGGCATGTCCATCACGCTGCCGCGCTGCACGCCCTGGTCGGGACGGAACGGGCCGTCCGGATACACATCGCCCTGAAAGAACCCATCGTCCCTGGGATCGGAATAGATGAGGCAGGCGACGGCGCCGCGTTCGTGGGCGACCTTGGGCTTGATGCCGCGCCATCCGCCGCCGTAGCGCGCCAGCACGACCTTGCCCTTCACGCTGATGCCCATCTGCTCGAGGCGATCGAAGTCGGCCGGCATCCCGTAGTTGACGTAGACCACTTCTCCGGTGACATCGCCGTCACCCGAGTACGCATTGAACACCGGCGTCATGTCGGCGTCGGCGGAATCGGGATCGGCTGCCAGTACCGGCTCGGCGATGGCCATGGTGTGCCGCGTGGGCGACACCATCTCGACCGTGCGTTCGGCGGGCCACGGCATCAGGGCCTCGAAGCTCTCGATCCGGGCATCGAGGCCGAATGAGGTGAACGTGTCGCGCGCATACTCGGCGACCTTGCGCGAGCCCGGACGGCCGGCCACGTGCGGTTCCCCGGCCATGACCTCCATGTAACGCCTGAGGCGTGCGCTGTCGGGCACGGCCCGCAGCTGCGCTTCACGCGCGCGCTGGGCCTCGACCTCGGCCTGCGGAAATCCGCGAATCGGCTGCCCCTGCGCCGCCGGGCGCTGGCCTCCCAGCGTCAGCAGCACCACCGCCAGCACAAGCATGCGCATCATCACGGGTTCCTCCCTCAGTCGACCGTGCGCAGGATCACGCACTTCAGGTAGTAGGTTTCGGGTACGCCCAGCAGCACGGGATGGTCACGCCCCTGCATCCGCTTCTCGACGACCGTCACGGGACGATGGCTGTCGACCGACGCTTCGTAGAGGGCCTGCCCGAACAGGGCTTCATCGACGTTGTAGGAACAACTGCAGGTGACCAGGAATCCGCCGGCATTCAGCAGCCGGAGCGCCCGCAGGTTGATCTCCTTGTAGCCGGCCATGGCCTTCTCCACCGACGCCTTGTTCTTCGCGAAGGCCGGAGGATCGAGCACGATGCAGTCGAAACGTTCGCCCTGGCGTTCGAGGTGCCGCAGTTCGTCGAAGACGTTCGCCTCGCGGGCGACGACCTGCGGCAGTCCGTTCAGCGACGCGTTGCGGGCAATGCGGCCCACTGCGTCGGCCGAACTGTCGATTGCGATGACTTCGCGGGCCACCGAGGCGAGGCGCAGCGCAAAGCCGCCGTTGTAGCTGAAGCAGTCGAGCACGCGGCCCGTCGCGTAGCGCGCGGCCGCCTCGCGGTTTTCGCGCTGGTCGAGGAAGAGGCCGGTCTTCTGGCCGTGCCAGCAGTCAACCTCGTACTGCACGGGCCCTTCGCGCACGGGCACGAGGGCCGGCACCTCGCCGTGGAGCAGGCGCACCTCCTGCGGCAGTCCCTCGAGGGTGCGCACCTTCGGATCATTGCGCGCCAGCACGCCGGTGGCGCCCGTCAGTTCGACGAGCAGCGGCACCAGCGTCGGCAGCAGGCGGTCCATGCCCTGCGAGAGGGCCTGCACGACAAGGACCTCGCCGTACTGATCGACCACCAGCGAGGGCAGCAGGTCGGCTTCGCCGTGCACGAGGCGGACGGCGGTGGCATCGAGCTGCAGCGAGCCGCGGAACTGGATGGCCTGCCGCAGCCGCGCCTTCCAGAACGCCTCGTCAATCGCACGTTCGTCGCGCGCGAGCATGCGCAGCGTGATCTGCGACTGATCGCTGAATAGGGCGCTGCCCAGAGGACGGTCTTTGACGCCAAGGACCCTCACCACGTCGCCGGGCCGCGCCTCAACCGCAGCGACGTCTGAACGGTAAATCCACGGGTGACCGGCGCGCACGCGCGCCTCCCCCTTCGGTGTGATGTGAACGACAGAGGACACAGGAACCTGTACTATAGCCCCGGTTTCCTCCCGTCCCATGCCCGACGTCCGCCCTGCTCACGCCGATACGCACGACGGCGCCTTCGCCTGGTGGCACACCGCCGACACCCGCGCACGACGGGCGTTCACGGCCGCCGCCCTCGGCTGGATGCTCGACTCGTTCGATGTGATGCTGTACTCGCTGGTGCTGGCGGCGCTCATCCAGGACCCGGTGCTGCAGCTGTCGACCGCGACGGCAGGCACGCTCGGCGCGCTCACCCTGCTGGCCGCTGCAGCCGGCGGCGTCGTCTTTGGCGTCGTGGCCGACCGCGTCGGCCGCAAGCAGGCGCTGATGGCGGCGGTGCTGTGCTACTCGGTGTTCACGGCCGCGTGCGGCTTTGCACAGACGGTGCCCCAGCTGGCCGTGTTCCGCATCCTGCTGGGCTTCGGCATGGGCGGCGAGTGGGCCACTGGCGCCACGCTGGTGTCAGAGACGTTTGCCCCGCGGCATCGTGGCAAGGCGCTGGCCTTCGTGCAGAGCGCGTGGGCCATCGGCTATGCACTGGCGGCGGTGGTGAACCTGCTCGTGATGCCCATGTGGGGCTGGCGGGGCGTGTTCTTCGTCGGCGTCATTCCGGCCCTGCTCACGCTGTGGATCCGCCAGCGCGTCGAGGAACCGGAGGAGTGGCAGCGCACGCCACCCTCGGATCGCGGCCGTATGGCACAGCTCTTCACCGAAGGACGGGGACGGCTGACGGTCCTGCTCACGCTCATGAACGCCTGCACCCTCTTCGGCTGGTGGGGCCTCAACCTCTGGGTGCCCGCCTACCTCAACCTGCCCGAGGCGCGCGGCGGCATGGGGCTGAGTGCCTCGACGATGTCGTGGTTCGTCATTGCCATGCAGGCGGGCATGTGGCTGGGCTACGTCAGCTTCGGCTACCTCGCGGACGCCGCCGGGCGGAAACGCAGCTACGTGGCCTTCGTCCTGATGGCCGCCGTGCTGCTGCCGCTCTACGGCCAGGTGCGCACGCCGGGTCTGCTGCTGATCCTGGGCCCGTTCGTGGCCTTCTTCGGCACGGGACACTTCAGCGGCTTCGGGGCCGTCATCGCCGACCTGTTTCCCTCGGAAGTCCGCGCGACCGCCGCCGGGCTCTGCTACAACCTCGGCCGCGTGGCCAGCGCCGCCGCGCCGTTTGTCGTGGGCGAACTCGCGGGCACGCGTGGATTTGGCGCCGCCTTCGCCGTGGCGGGTGCCGCGTTCCTGCTGGCTGGCGTGAGCTGGGCCTTCATTCCCGGCCGTCGTCAGGCCTAGACCTCCGACTCTCCACACCACGCAGCGCTGCAGGGCCTGCGTCCGTTCGACGCGAAGGTAAGACCAACGCCCGGGAACACTGCCACCGTTGCCGCGGACCTCGCGAGGCCCGCGGCCGGTGCCGCTCCTAGCCCTTCAGCGCGGCCGGCGTGCGCTCATGCCAGCGCGCCGCATCCTGATAGGCTTTGCCGAGCGCCAGAATCTCGCGTTCCCGGAAGGGCTGCGCGTAGATCGTGGCGCTCGTGGGCGTGCCGGTCTCGGCGAAGCCATTGGGCAGGTTGAGCGCCGGGTAGCCCGCCAGGTTTGCCATGTTGAAGTGGCGCTGCGAGGGCGGCTGGGGACGCGCCGGCTGCGGCTGGGGACGCGGCGCTCCCTCAGCTGGGGGACGCGGACCGCCCCCGCCGGTGCCCGTGCTGTTCGAGCCCATGAGATACACATCGACATGCGACGTGGCCTTCGCCAGCGCATCCATCATCATCATCCGCGCCCGCTGCGAACGCAGATACTCGACGGCCGGCACCACGCGTCCGGTCGACATTCCGCCGCCGCGGCGTGTCGACTTCAACCGCCCGGCCCGCACCACATCGTCGAAGAACACGGCCGACTCGACGCTGATGGCGCTGGTGTTGGCGTAGATGTCAGGGACTTCGACGGGAATGAACTGCTTCACCCCCAGGCGTCGGAACGTCTCGAGCATCTGCGCGGCATTGGCCTTCGCCGCCGGCGCCGTCAGTTCGTCGAATGACGACTGGATGATCCCGACGCGCAGCTTCGAGAGATCGAGGCTGCCCGTCCAGTTGAAGGGCACGTCGATCATGCTCATGTCGCGGTCATCGGGACGGCAGATGGCCTGCAGCACGAGCGCGCAGTCTTCGGCATAGCGGCAGATGGGGCCAAGCCGATCCTGCGTCCATGACAGGGCCATGACGCCGTAGCGGCTCGTGCGGCCGAAGGTGGGGCGCAGCCCCGGCAGCCCGCAGCGTGCCGACGGGCTCAGGATAGAGCCGCTCGTCTCTGACCCAATCGCAAACGCCACGCCCCCGGCAGCGGTGGCCGAGGCCGGTCCGGCCGACGAACCACTCGACCCCTGCGTCGGATCCCACGGGCTTTTGGTCTGCCCGCCGAACCAGTTGTCGCCGGCGGCCAGCTCGCCGGTGGTGAGTTTCGCGATCAGCACGGCACCCGCCGCACGCAGTTGCTCGACGATGGTGGCGTCGTAGTCGAACTGCTGATCCTTGAAGGCGGCCGATCCCCAGGTGGTGGGGTATCCCTTGACCGAGATGATGTCCTTGGCACCCCACGGAATGCCCTGCAGCGGCCCCTTGTAGCGCCCTGCGGCAATCTCGGCGTCGGCACGCCGGGCCTCGGCGCGGCCCAGATCGTCGAGGAACGTGACGACGTTGTTGAGCGTGGCGTTGTGGCGGTGCAGCCGCGCCAGATACATCTCGGTGAGCTCAAGCGACGTCACCTGCCGCGTGCGGATCAGTTCGGCCAGGTGCCGGACGGGCCAGAACGCAACATCCTCGAGCGATGCGGGCCGGCGGACGCGCGGGGCCGGGCTCATGGCGAACGGCATCCGTGTGCGGTCGACCTTCAGCCCGGGGACGAGGGGACTGAAGTGGAAGGGCGGCGACACATCATTCGGAATCTGGAGGTCGCGCAGCTCACGATACTGCGTCAGGTTGCGATTGGCCGACTCGACCAGCGCCTGCTGCTCTTCCTGCGGAAGGTCGACGCCCGCCAGGCGCAGGGCCTCAGCCACCATGGCTGGCGTCAGCGCCTGGGTGGCGGCATCCTGCATCCGGGCCCAGAGGACACCGGGCACCAGGGTCGAGCCGAGACCAGCGCTTGCGAAGACCGCCATGAAGCGGCGGCGTGATTCGTGAACTGTGGACATGCGAGTCTGTTCCTCCGTGCGCGCCTATAATACCGGCCATGCACATCGCACTGGGGGCCGATCACGCGGGCGTCGAGCTGAAGGACGCGCTCAAGGCGCACCTCGAGTCTCGCGGCCTCACGGTTTCCGACATGGGCACCCACAGCAGCGCGTCGGTCGACTATCCCGACTTCGCGCGGCAGGTGGCCGACGCGGTGCGCGAGGGCCGGGCCGACAGGGGCGTGCTCGTCTGCGGCAGCGGCATCGGCATGGCCATCGCCGCCAACAAGGTCGCGGGTATCCGCGCCGCGGCGATTGGCGACGTGACATCCGCACAGCTCGCCCGCGAGCACAACAACCTCAACGTGCTGGCGCTCGGGGCGAGGCTCACGCCGCCAGAGACCGCGCGTGCCGTCCTCGACGCTTTCCTCGACACGCCCTTTGCCGGCGGTCGCCACGAGCAGCGCGTGGCGAAGATTCACGCCGGCGAAGCGAGCTAGCCCCCGGTGCCGCCCCGTGCCGCCGGGGTGTCACAGCGGTGTAACAAAGTGCTATAGTCCGGCGGTTATCGTTCCATCCCCAGTCCGGGGCCCGCAGGCCACCGGAGGAGGCGACCGCATGCGACCCAGTTTCCCCCGCGCTTTCCCGGCCACGCTCATGGCCCTGTTTCTCGTGCTGGTCTCCGGCCTGACGCCGGCGGCGGCGCAGACCGACACCGGTGCCATTGTCGGGTCGGTGACCGACAGTTCCGGAGGCGTGCTGCCCGGCGTGACGGTCACGGCCACCCAGGACGCCAGCGGCACCGTCTCGACGACGGTGACCAACGCAAACGGCCAGTTCATCTTCCCGAGCCTGCGCGTGGGCGGCTACACCGTCGCAGCCGAGCTGCAGGGCTTCAAGCGCGCGGTGCAGGCGCAGGTGCGGCTCAGCGTGCAGGATCGGCGCGAGGTGAATTTCACGCTCGAAGTGGGCGCGCTCACCGAGCAGGTGGTGGTGACTGGCGCGGCGCCCCTGCTGCAGACGCAGACGGCCGACATCGGCGTGGTGGTCGACGAGCGGCAGGTGAATGACCTGCCACTGCTGGGCCGTCGCTATTCAGAGCTGGCCTTCCTCGTGCCTGGCGTCGTGGCGGCCCCGGCCGGCATTGCGAGCCGCGGCGAAGACACGTTCTTCAACTCGAACGGCAACTACGCCACGTGGAACAACTACATGCTGGACGGGGCGGACAACAACTCGTTCTCGACCAACCTGCAGGAACGCAGCCCCCAGGTCGTGCAGCCGCCGGTCGATGCGCTGCAGGAGTTCAAGGTGCAGACCCGCACCTACTCGGCCGAGTTCGGCCGGTCGGCCGGCGCGGTGATCAACGCCTCGGTCAAGCAGGGCACCAACGCCATCCGTGGCAATGCGTATGGGTTCTTCCGTGACGAGGCCCTGAACGCCAACACGTGGGACAACAACCGGGCGGGCCGCCCCAAGGGGCCGTTCGATCAGCAGATTGCCGGCTTCACGCTGGGCGGGCCGCTGTCGAAGAACCGGCTGTTCCTGTTCGGCGACTACCAGGCGACGCGCACCAATCGCCAGCTGTCACAGACGGCCACGGTGCCCACGGCGCGCATGCGTACGGGTGACCTGTCAGAGCTGACCGGCACGCTCAATGCCACGAATCAGTTCGTGCCGGCCGGCTGCGTCGACGCGGCCGCCCGGCGCATCCTGCCGGGCTGCATCGACCCGGTGGCCGCCAAACTCATCAACCTGTATCCGCTGCCGAACGTGCCGGGCACCGGCTTCTTCAACAACAACTTCATCTCGAACGGCATGCTGCAGAGCAACATCGACCAGTTCGACGTGCGCAGCGACTACAACGCCGGGGCGAACGACAAGGTCTTCGTGCGCTACAGTTTCCAGAACACCAACCGCACCGAGCCGCCGCTGCTGGCCGACCCGGTCGCCTCGGGCGACTTCGCCAGCGACATCCTGATTCGCGGCCAGAACGGCGTGGCCGGCTGGTCGCACATCTTCGGCAATTCGGTGTTCAGTGAGTTCCGCGCCGGCTACAACCGCGTGCGCTCCGACTCGGTGCACCCGGCCTTCGGCGTCGACTCCAATGCCGAGTACGGCATCAAGGGCGTGCCCAAGGATTCGCGCTTCTACGGCGGCCTGCCGCACATGCCCATCGCGCGCTTCGCGCGCCTCGGCGGGCCGTTCTTCCGCCCGCAGTTCCAGACCTCGCAGGTATTCCAGTTCGCCGAGCACCTCACGTGGAACAAGGGCACGCATACCTTCAAGTTCGGCACCGAACTGCGCCGCGACGTGGTGCGCTACATCGACCTGCGATCGCTGAACGGTGAACTCAACTTCCCCGACGGCCGCTACACCAACCTGGGCCTGGCCGACTTCCTGCTGGGCCTGTCGAGCGTGCAGCGCCTGACGCTGTTCCACGAGCCGAACCTCTACACGAACGGGTACCAGTTCTATGGTCAGGACTCGTGGCAGGTGAACGATGTGCTGACGCTGACCTACGGGCTGCGCTACGAGCACTTCACGCCGATGTTCGATCGCAATGCGAAGCTGACGAACATCGACCCGGCCACTGGCGCCATCCTGACGGCCAAGTCGTCGGGCAGCACCTACGAGCAGACGCTCATCCGCCCCGATCGCAACGATTTTGCGCCGCGCGTGGGCTTTGCGTGGAGCATGACGCCGACCGTCGTGCTGCGCGGCGGCTATGGCATCTTCTACCAGCAGACCGACCGCTACGGCTCGGAAAGCCAGCTGGGCCTGAACCTGCCGCAGCTGGTCGACGCCGCCATCTCGGCCAACTCGGGCAACGAGCGGCCGGCGTTCACCTTCGCGCAGGGCTTCACCTCGCTGGCGCCCGAGAACGTGAACAAGGCCATCGTGCAGTGGCGCATCCAGGACCCGAACCAGCGGACGCCGATGGTGCAGCAGTTCAGCGTGGGGCCCGAGTGGCAGTTCGGCTCGAACATGGTGGCCGCCGCCGAATACGTCGGCAACCGCGTGACCCACGGCCGCCGCATCCGCAACCTCAACCAGGGCATCATCGAACAGGGGCCGACCGGCCCGCGCGTCGTCTATCCCTACGCGCAGTTTGGCTACAACAACGCATTCCTGCAGCAGATCGTCACCAACGGCAACGCCGACTACAACGCGCTGCAGATGCGCGTGCAGCGCCGGATGTCGGGCGGTCTGGGCTTCACGATGGCCTACACGCTGAGCAGCGCCAACGGCGACTTCCTCGATCACCTGAGCGCGGGCGGCGGCGCCACGGGCAACACGCCGCAGAACGCCTACAACATGGGCGCCGACTACGGTCCGCTGCCCTTCGACGTGACACACCGCATGGTGACGAGCTTCATCGCCGAGCTGCCGTTCGGCGAGGGTCGCAAATTCACGCCGAAGGGGCTGGCGGGGGCGCTGCTCAATGACTGGTCGATGAACGGCATTCTCACGCTGAGCTCGGGCCTGCCGTTCACCGTCAGCGCGGCGGATCGCGCCCTCACCGGCCAGGGCCGCAACCAGCGCGCCGACTGCGTGGGCGACCCGGTACCGCCGGGGTTCAGCCCGACGCTCGACAAGTGGTTCGACACGTCGGCCTTCGCCGTACCCGCGCAGTTCACCTACGGCAGCTGCGGCTACAACACCATGCGCGGCCCCGGCTTCAAGACGATGAACCTGTCGCTGTTCCGGTCGATTCCGCTGCCGGGTGATCGCCGCATCGAGCTGCGCGCCGAGACGTTCAACCTGTTCAACTGGGTGAACTACGGCCTCCCGGCCGCCAACGTGTCAAACCTCAACACGTTCGGCACCATCACCAGCAGCCGCGGTGACCAGCGCGAAATGCAGCTGGCCATCAAGTTCTACTTCTAACCGGAGCCGCACTTCATGCCCCACCGGTCGTTCATCGCTCGTCTCCGCCGGGTCGGCCTGCTGGCCGTCCCGGCTCTGGCCATCGCGGGCCTCGCGCTGCAGGCGCAGGGACCCGCGGCCCCGGCCACGACCGGGGCCAGCGCCACCTGGCACTGGCTGCAGAAGCTGGGCACCACGGCCAGTGCGCTGCATACCACCGCGCACCCGGACGACGAACACGGGGGCATGCTGGCACTGCTCAGCCGCGGCGTCGGCGCGCGCGTGTCGCTGATGACGCTCAACCGCGGCGAATCGGGCGACAACGCGCTGGGCCCGCAGCTCTTCGACGGCCTCGGGCTCATCCGCACCGAAGAGCTGATGGTCTCGAACCGCTACTACGGGGTCGACCGTCAGTACTTCACGTCGGTCGTCGACTATGGCTTTTCGAAGCGCCTGGAAGAGGCCTTCGACAAGTGGGGCCGCGACAACGTGCTGCGCGACGTCGTCCGCGTCATTCGCACCGAGCGCCCGCTGGTCATCGTGTCGCGCTTCCAGGGCAACCAGCGCGACGGGCACGGCAACCACCAGACCGCCGGGCTGCTGACGCAGCAGGCCTTCGAAGTGGCCGCCAACCCGATGATGTTCCCCGAACAGATCCGCGAGGGCCTCAGGCCCTGGCAGGCCCGCAAGCTCTACATCGGCGGCATGCGCGAGGACGAGGACTGGACCGTCCGCGTCGACACGGGTCAGTACGACAGCTGGCTGGGCGAGTCGTACGACAACATCGCCCGAACCGGCCTCAGCTTTCAGCGCTCGCAGAACAGTGGCCGCCTTGCCCTGGGCACCGGGCCCAACTACGGCTTCTACAAGCGCATGGGACCCGGCGTGGCCGCCGGCAGCAGGGAGCCTGACTTCTTCGACGGCATCGACACGACCCTGCCCGGGTTGTTCCGCATGTTGGGACGCCCCGAGCCCGCCGGCGCTGCCGCGCAGCTGCAGACCATCGACGCCGCCATCCAGCAGGCCCGCCGCACGTTCGACGGCCGCGATCCGTCGGCCATCGTGCCAGCGCTCGCGCGCGGACTCGCCGCCACCCGCACCGCCATCACGGCCTTCTCTTCGGAACCCGATGCGGTGCTGATTCTCGAGCGCAAGGCCGATCAGTTCCAGCACGCCATCAACGCCGCCCTCGGCCTCGACCTCACGGCCGTGGCACAGCCGGCCGGCCTGCCCGAGCCCACAGGCCCGGGGGCTGGCTTCGCCCAGGCACCCACCATGCCCGCCGTCGTCCCCGGACAGACGTTCGAGGTGCGCGTGGCCATGAGCAACCGGTCACGGCTGGGCATCACGCCCGAGTCGATCAGCATTGACGGCGATCGCGGCTGGACGGCCACCGCCGCAGAGGCGGCCGCCCTCCCGGCCACGCTCGGCCGCGGCGAGGTCATCAGGCGCCGTTTCTCCGTGACGCTGTCGGCCGACGCGCCGATCAGCACGCGGCTCTACTTCTCACGGCCGTCCATCCAGGAATCACGCTACGACTTCTCTGACGCTGCCGAATTCAGCAAGCCCTCCACCGATGCCCCGGCCGAGGCCCTGGTCCGTTACCGGGTCGAGGGCGTGCCCGTCGAGGTGCGCAGCATCGTCAGACGACGCGAGTCGAAGGCGCCGTACGGTGTGGTGCTGCGCGAACTCCGCGTCGTGCCGGCCGTCTCGCTGACCGTCTCGCCGACGACGGCGGTGGTGCCGCTGAAGGCCGAGCGCAAGCGCGTCACGGTCGACGTCGATGTGCAGAACAACCACCCGGCGGGCAGCCAGGGGGACGTCACCGTGCGGGTCCCCGCGGGTTGGACCGTGGAGCCGGCGAAGGCGCCCTTCCGGTTCCAGCGCGCCGGCGAGCGCGCGTCGTACCGGTTCACGCTGTCGATGCCCGACATCGCCGCGCAGCTCTACGACGTGAAGGTCGTGGCCACGAGCGGCGGGCGCGAGTACGCCGAAGGGTTCGAGGACATCGACTTCCGCGACCTCGAACTGCGCCACCTCTACCGTCCCTCGACGCTCGCCGTCCGGGGCATCGACGTGGCCTTCGTGCCGGGCCTCAAGGTGGGCTATGTGATGGGCCTCGGCGACGCCGTGCCCCAGGGCATCGCGCAGCTCGGCTATGCCGTGACGCTGCTCGACGAGCGCGCGCTCGCGAGCGCCGACCTGTCGCAGTTTGATGCCATCATGACGGGCACGCGCGCCTATGCCGTGCGTCCCGACCTGCGCACCTACAACCGTCGGCTGCTCGACTATGCCGCCGCCGGCGGGCACCTCATCGTCCTCTACAACACGCAGGAGCTGGTGCCGAACCAGTTCGCGCCCTTCCCGGGTGAGCTGACACAGCGCGCCGAAGAGGTGTCAGAGGAAGACTCGCCGGTCGAGATCCTCGCACCGGACGCCCCGATGCTGCGCTACCCGAACGTGATCACCCAGGCCGATTTCAACGGCTGGGTCGAGCAGCGCGGCTCGAAGTTCTGGGCGACGTGGGACGCGGCCTACACGCCGATCATCGCCACCTACGACAAGGGACAGGCGCCGCAGCGCGGCGGCTGGCTGTGGGCGCGCACGGGCAAGGGGCACTACACCTACTTTGCCTACGCGTTCCACCGGCAGCTGCCCTACGGCGTGCCCGGGGCCTATCGCCTGCTCGCCAACCTGCTGGCGCTGCCGCGCGCGAACACCAGGTAGGCCACCACGCCGGCCGCCAGGAACGCGAACGAGAACACCACGCCCTCGCCCGGGCCCTGGACGAAGAGATACAGCCAGAGGCCCAGCGAGAGCACCGCCGGCACCGGATACAGCCACATCGTGAACGGCTGCGGAATGTCGGGGCGATAGCGCCGCAGCAGCATCACGGCCGCGCACTGCCACACAAAGCGCAGAAGGATCTGCACCTGCATCAGCCAGCTCACCAGCTGCCCGAGCGAGAAGAAACAGAAGGGCAGCGAGATGAGCGTGATGACCACGAGCGACACGTGCGGAAAGTGCTTGGTGGGATGCACCCGGGCAAACACCTGGAAGAAGTCGCCGTCGCGCGCCGCCGCAAACGGCACGCGTGAATAGCCGAGAATCGTGGCATACAGTGACGCCGCCGCCACGCCGAGGATGAGCGCCGTCATGGCAAAGCCGGCAATCCGCCCGGTCGCCGGGTCGGCGAATGTGCGCACGATGAACTCGGACGCGATGGTGCGCAGCGTCGCCGCTTCCTGCCAGGGAATCAGTCCCAGCACGACCACGGTCATCGCCATGTAGAGGGCCGCGACAATCGCAATCGACAGCACGATTGATCGGGGCACCGTGCGCCCGGGATCAACGATCTCCTCGGCAATGTTGCACACCTGGTTATAGCCACCGTAGCTGTACATCGCCAGCACGGCCGCCGCACCCACGCTGGTCGCGAGCGCCCCGTCCATCACGAAGGCTTCCGGGGGGAAATCGAACGCCATGGCCGGCGAGAAGGTGAAGAGCCCCACCCCGATGACCCAGCCCACGGTCACCAGCACGCCGACGAGCATGACCACGGCCAGCCGCCCGATCGACTCGATGTCACGCCACAGCAGCGCGGCCGTGCCGACGCAGAGGCCGGCCGCCAGCACGTTGTGCTGCAGGGGTGTCATGGTCGTCCAGACGAACTGGAGGTAGTCGGACACGCCCACGGCACCGCCCGCAATGGACAGCGGGGCCACGAGAATCGTCTGGAAGATGAACAGGAAACCCATCAGCCGACCGAGGCCGAATGGCTGGAACGCCTCGCGCAGGTAGAGGTATCCGCCGCCGCTGCCCGGCAGCGCCGCACCGAGCTGCGCATACACAAGCCCGTCGCAGAGGGCCAGGATGGCCCCGGCGATCCATGCGTACAGAATGTGCGGCCCGTTCATCGCCTGCACCATGAAGGGAATGGTGAGGAATGGACCCACGCCGACCATGCTGATGATGTTCGTGGCGGTGGCCTGCAGCAGGCCCATGCGGCGATCGAGCTGTGCGGTGGCCATGGCGGTGCTAGATGCCCAGCGTCGACACCAGCGCCGCTGCCGTCTCGCGTGACGGCACCAGCGGGTTGAGGGCCAGCGCGTCGACGAGCGCCTCGCGCGTGCCTGCCGCCACCGCATCGATGGTGGCGCGCTCGAACTGCTTCACGCGCAACACCAGGTCGAGCACCTGCGTGGGCAGTGCCCCCACGTGCAGCGCCTGCGGCCCGTTGGCATCGACCACACACGGCGCCTCGATCACGTCATCGTCCGCGAGATCGGGGATGTTGCCGCGGTTCAGCACATTGAGGGGAATGATGGCCCGCGAGTGCTGCACCATCGCCTGCATGGTGTTGAGGGCGATCTTGTCGTAGCCGGTGAGGTGCGCCCACGGAGCCGGGGTGGCATGCCCGGCATGGCCGCCCGACTCGAGCTGCATGTAGCCGGCGCTGCGATCGGCCAGATAGCGCTCGTAGCGCGCGACCGGATCGGGGACACCGGCTGCCAGATCGGCGAACAGTCCGTGCGTGAGTGCGGCAATGACGCCGCCACGGGTCTGGCCGGCCGCCTGCAGGTTCGCCAGGGCCCGTGCAGGGTCGTCATAGTAGAAGACGTACTCGGTCGGCAGCAGCCGCAGCGCCCGGAGACGTTCGGGGGGAAAGAGCGGCGTCCGATAGACCCTCGCCAGGCGCGCCTCGTCCGCCCACAGCCGGTGCAGTTGCGGCCGCCCCTGCCAGTAGACCTCGCGGATGAACCCGAGATGATTGAGTCCCACGTAATCGAAGCGGCAGTCCTCGGCCGGCAGGTCGAGTGCGTGGGCAATCTCCTGGAACACCTCGGTCGGTGTATCGCAGATGCCGACGACGCGCGCACCCTCGACACGGGTCAGGGCCTGGGTGACGAGCCCTGCGGGATTGGTGAAGTTGATCACCCAGGCGTCTGGCGCGTGCGCGACGACTTCGCGCACATACTGCTGCAGCACCGGAATGGTGCGCACGGCCATGGCAAACCCGCCAGGGCCGACCGTCTCCTGGCCGATGCAGCCGAGCGACAGGGCGGCCTGCTCGTCGTGCATGCGGGCATCGATGCCGCCGACGCGGATGCTGGTGATGACAAAGCGCGCGCCCTCGATGGCTGCGCGCGACTCACGATGCGTGGTGACCCGCGCCATCCCCGAGCGCCGCGCGGCGAGCGAGGCAATCACCCGCTGCCTCTCGTGGTCGGTATCGAACAGCGCAAACTCGGTGATGCCGAGATCGGCGCCTGCGAGCCCGTTCACCAGCAGCGGCACGCGCACACCGGCGCCGCCAATCACTGCGACTTTCATGCCTTGCGTTCCTTTCGTGGCGCCTCGTGGCGCGCCAATTCCTGTCTCAGGACGTTCGCGGTCGGCAGCCCGTCGAGGCCACCGGCCTGCGCCGTCGACAGGCTGCCCGTCAGCACGCCCCACCGCATGCACTGATCGAGCGGGCGGCCTGCCAGGCGGGCCGCCAGAAATCCCCCATTGAATGCGTCGCCGGCCCCGGTCGTGTCGACCACGGTGACCGGCACCGCCGGCACGCGCAGTTCGGCACCATCGGCCAGCAGGACGGCTCCGCGGGCCCCGCGCTTGATGACGACGTGCGGCGCCAGCGTGGGCCAGCGCGACAGCGCCCGGGCCCACTGCGTGGTGCCGGCGTAGTGCAGCGCCTCGCGCTCGTTCAGGAAGACCCAGTCGATCTGCCGCAGCAGGTGGGCGAAGCCGGTGCGCCTGGGCAGGTCATCGTGCCAGCCGAAATCCCAGGAGGTGGTGAGGCCGCGGGCGCGCATGCGCTGCAGCAGCGGCACCCAGGCCCCGGGATCCTCGGGCCCGAGGGCGACATGCACATGCGCCGCACGCGGCAGGCGCGTACTGAACCGTGTGAGCAGGCGGGCCTGCAGCAGCGCGTTGGCCCCGTCGAACGTCACAAAAGCCCGGTCGCGCCGCGTCGACAGGGCCACCGACACGGCATGCGGCTCACGCGGCGTCCGGAGGTTAACGGAGGCCACCTGTTCGGTCGCCAGCCGCTGCTCGGCCTCGGCCGACAGGGCCGACACCACGGTCACCGGCGTGCCCAGTCGGGCGGCGGCGACGGCCGTGATGAGCGTGCCTCCCCCGAACGTGCGATGGAACCCGGTCGTGCGCAGTTCCTCGCCCGGGCGCGGCAGCCGCGGCAGGCCGTGGAAGATGACGTCCTCGAACGCCTCGCCGATGGAGACCAGCCCCTGCGCCATCAGGGCCGTCCGTCGAAGTATTCCACCAGCAGCCGGGCCACATGCCCCATGCGGTCTTCGGCCTCGCCGTAGGGCTCGCGAATCGCGTTGAGCAGGAACGACACCACGACCGGGCCCGACCGGGTGTAGATGATGCCCACGTCGTTGGCCACACCCGGGGCGAAGTCACCGGTCTTGTGGCCCACCGGCACGGTGATGAAGTGCGGCAGGCGCCGCGCCCCCGACTGCTGCCAGAGGAAGAACCGCCGCATCTCATCGGCCGACGCCGCCGAGGTCAGCCGACCCGTTTCGATGGCCTCGAGCAGCCGCCCGGTGGCGGCCGGCGTGATTTCCCCCAGCCATGACGAGGGCTCTTCGCTGAGGCGCCGCACGTTTTCGGCCTGCACCTCGGGGCGCTGCATGCCGGCCATGATGCCCTCAAGCCGCGCGCGCGGCGAGGTGCCGTAGGACAGGTCGCCCGACCCGAGCGCGTAGACATCCTCCGGCGTCAGCGTGGCGGCCTGGGGATCGGCCAGCCCGAACCGGTTGCGGAAGGCCTCGAAGATGGTGCCATTCAGCCTGAGCGCCGGAGCATAGCCCTCGCGCGCCAGCCACGCATTGACGGCGGGCACGCCGCCGACCTTCGCGATGGCCAGGTCCGTGGCTGTGTTATCGCTGGTGATGATCATCTGCATCACCACGTCGCGCAGCGTGGGCTGCAGGCCGAGGTCGTGGTAGCGCAGCACCCCCGATCCGCCGCGGCGGTCGGCCTTTCCGATGGGCACGCGCGCCTGCAGGTCGAGCCGGCCGGCCTCGGCCATCTGGTAGGCCATCACCATGACCGGAATCTTGATGACACTGGCACTGTTGAAGCGCTCGTCGCCATTCACCGAGGCCTGCTCGCCGGTCTTCAGGTGCCTGACCCAGATGCCGGCCTTCGCCGGAATGCGCGACAGCTCGGCATCGAGCAGCCGCTGGAGGGCGCCGGCCTGGGCTGGGGCCTGGCCGGGGGCCGGGGCCTGAGCGCGCAGGCCGCCAGACAGCCACGGCACCAGCACGGCCGTCATGGCCACGAGCAGCACGAGAGGTACCGGGCGGTGTGTCAGTTTCATGGGGAAACGCTCCGCATTCGGGCTGCATCATAGCAGCCCCGCCGAGTACAATCGCGGCTATGTCACAGCCTGCCCGCCCCGCCACCCTGCGCACCCTCGCCGAGTCTGATCCGGAGATTGCCGCAGCCATCGCGCACGAGCGTGAGCGGCAGGAACTGGGCATCGAGCTCATCGCGTCCGAGAACTTCGTCACCACCGCCATCATGGAGGCCGCCGGCTCGGTGATGACGAACAAGTACGCCGAAGGGTATCCGGGCAAGCGCTACTACGGCGGCTGCGAGTATGTCGATGTGGCCGAGTCGCTGGCCATCGAGCGGGCCAGGGCCCTGTTCGGGGCCGAGCACGCCAACGTGCAGCCGCACTCGGGCGCGCAGGCCAACATGGCCGTGTTTCTTGCCGTGCTCTCGCCGGGCGACACCATCCTCGGCATGAACCTCGCCCACGGCGGCCACCTGACGCACGGCCATCCACTCAACTTCTCGGGCCGCTTCTACCAGGTCGTGCCCTACGGTGTGCGGCAGGAAGACGAGCGGCTCGACTATGACGAGCTGGAACGGCTCGCCATGGAACACAAGCCGAAGCTCATCATCGCCGGGGCCAGTGCCTATCCGCGCACCATCGACTTCGCGCGCATCGGCGCCGTCGCCCGCGCCGCCGGCTCGATGCTGCTGGTCGACATGGCCCACATCTCGGGCCTCGTGGCCGGGGGCGTGCATCCAAGCCCCGTTCCGCACGCCGACTTTGTCACCACGACTACCCACAAGACGCTGCGCGGTCCCCGCTCTGGTCTTATCCTCTGCCGCAGCACCTACGCGAAGGACATCGACCGCGCCGTGTTTCCGGGCGTGCAGGGCGGGCCGCTCATGCACATCGTCGCGGCCAAGGCCGTGTGCTTCCGCGAGGCGCTCGATCCGTCGTTTGCCGAGTATCAGCGCCAGGTCGTCCGCAACGCGCAGCAGCTGGCCGCCACCCTCTCCGCCGACGGCTTCCGCATCGTCAGCGGCGGCACCGATAACCACATCGTGCTGCTCGACGTCTTTTCGAAGGGCCTCACCGGCAAGGTGGCCGAGAAGGCCCTCGGCGCTGCGGGGATCACGGTGAACAAGAACGCCATTCCCTTCGACCAGAACCCGCCGATGGTGGCCTCGGGCATCAGGCTCGGCACGCCGGCCATGACGACGCGCGGCATGCGCGAGCCCGAGATGGCGCAGATTGGCCACCTCATTTCGCGCGTGCTGGCGGCCCCCGATTCGGCCGACGTGCACGCACAGGTGAAGGCTGAAGTCGAGGCGCTGTGCCGGACGTTCCCGCTGTATTCGACGCACCGGATCTGATCGCGCAGACGCGGCACGTCTTCTCAGACGAGGGGCCGCTCGCACGCGAACTGCCCCACTTCGAACCGCGCGACGGACAGCGGCTGATGGCCGAGGCCGTCGCCTCGGCCCTCGACTCGGGCGGTGTGCTGCTGGCCGAAGCCGGCACGGGCACGGGCAAGACGCTGGCCTATCTCGTCCCGGCCATCCTGAGCGGACGCCGCGTGCTGGTGTCGACCGGCACCAAGAACCTGCAGGAGCAGATCTACTTCAAGGACCTGCCCATCCTCGAACGTGCACTCGGGGTGCCCTTCACGGCCACCTACATGAAGGGCCGCGCCAACTACCTGTGCCTGCACCGGCTCGACCAGCTGGTCGCCACCGCACCCGAGTCGGCCCCCCACGTGGCCGCCATCGCGCGCTGGGCCGAGCACACCGAGACAGGTGACCGCGCCGAGCTCGAAGATCTGCCGGAAGGCGACCCGCTCTGGAATGACCTCTCGGCCACGGCCGACACCTGCCTCGGCAGCGAGTGTCCCCAGTTCCAGGCCTGCTTTGTCACGCGCATGCGCCAGCGCGCAGCGGCGTCAGACCTCGTGATCGTGAACCATCACCTGCTCTGCGCGGATGCTTCGGTCCGCCGCAGTGCCTTCGGCGAAGTCATCCCGGCCTGCGGCTATGCCGTCATCGACGAAGCGCACCAGCTCGAGGATGTCGCCACGCAGTACTTCGGCATCGCGCTCAGCAACATCCGCATCGAAGACCTCGTGCGCGACACGGAACGGCTGCTGAACACCGGCTTTCTCGCCGACGATGCCGGCAGCGTGCGGCGCGAGGTGCTGGCGGTCGACTCGATGGCGCGGACGTTCTTCGGGGGCATTGCCCTGGCGCGCGCCTCCCGTGGCGCGGGCGACCGGCTGCGCATCGGTCCGGACTGGTTCGGTCCCCTGCTCGAGGAGGGCGTCACCCTCGGCCAGGCCCTGGTCGAGCTGCAGACGCAGCTGACCGCTTCGGTCTCGCTCGCAGCCACGGCCGAAGCCGCCGAAGATGCCGGCGCGCTGGCCCAGCGCGCCGACGCCCTCCGCCACGATCTCGAGCTGCTGCTGTCTGCCAGCGACTTCCGGTATGTCTTCTTCGTCGAGACCCGCGGACGTGCGGTGTATCTGAGGGCCGCGCCGATCGACGTGAGCCACCTGCTGCAGGAAATGCTTTTCGACCGCATGACCACGACGGTGCTGACGTCGGCCACGCTCACGGTGGAAGGGTCGTTCGACTATGTGCGCGACCGGCTGGGCATTCCCGAGGCTGAGACGCTGACGGTGCCGTCAGAGTTCGACTATCGCACCCAGGCCGTGCTCTATCTGCCGACGCGCATGCCGTCGCCGAAGGCTCCTGCGTTTGCCGTCGAGGTGGCACGCGAAACCCAGGCGATTCTCGAGCAGACGCGGGGCCGCGCCTTCGTGCTGTTCACCAGCTACGGGGTGCTTCGCGAGGTGCATGCGCAGCTGCAGGCGACGCTGCCCTATCCGCTCCTGGTGCAGGGTGAGGCGCCCCGCAGCCTGCTGCTCGAGCGCTTCCGGGCCACCCCCGGCGCAGTGCTGCTGGCCACCTCGTCGTTCTGGCAGGGCGTCGACGTCGCCGGCGAACAGCTGAGCTGCGTCATCATCGACAAGCTGCCGTTCGCCTCGCCGGGCGACCCCATCACGGCCGCCCGCGTCGAGGCCATCACGGCCCGGGGCGGCGACCCCTTCCACGAATTCCAGATTCCACTGGCCGTGCTGACGATGCTGCAGGGGCTGGGCCGGCTGATCCGGCACCGGGACGACCGTGGCGTGCTGGCCATCCTCGACCCGCGGCTCCGCACCATGGGCTACGGCCGCCGCTTCCTCGATTCCTTCCCCCCCGCCCCCATCGTCCATGATGTCGGGGCGCTCGGACGCTTTCTCGACGGGTAAACTGGGTACACTGTTGGAAGGGATGAGGGCGCGCCCGTCAGCCGGGTGCATGGAGACACAGATGCTGAACAGACTGATGACGGCGTTGTCGGCCCTGGTGGCGGTGGTGCTGCTGAGTGGCACCGCGGCAGCCCAGTCGACGATGATCAAGGGCAAGGTGGTGGACGGCGAGGGCAAGCCCGTGCAGGGCGCCACGGTGGCCATCGAGTTCAAGGGCGGCGTGGCCCGCAAGTTCCAGACGAAGACCGACCGGCGCGGCGAGTATGTGCAGCTGCTGACCGAGACCGGCGAGTATGCCGTGACGGCCACGGCCGACAAGCTGGGCACCCAGACAGTCGGCGTGCGCGTGCGCCTCGGACAGGCGGCCGAGGCCAACATTGCGCTGTCGCCCGACGCGGGGGTCGACCCGGCGGCCGCCAAGCTGCGCAAGGCCTTCGAGGAAGGCGTCGCGGCCAGCAAGGCCAATGACCACGACGGGGCCATCGCCAAGTTCACCGAGGCCTCGACGCTGATTCCCAACTGCTACGACTGCTTCTACAACATCGGCGTGTCCTACACCCAGAAGAAGGACGAGAAGCAGGCCGAGGCCGCCTTCCTGAAGGCCATCGAGCTCAAGCCCAACTACACCGAGGCCATGAATGCGCTGGCCACGATGTACAACAACCAGAAGCGGTTTGACGAAGCCGCCGCCATGAGCGCCAAGGCCTCGTCGGCCGGTGGTGGCGGCGGCAGCGCCGACAGCATTTACAACCAGGGCATCATCCTCTGGAATCAGGGGAAGATCGCCGACGCAAAGGCCAAGTTCGAGGAAACCCTCAAGGCCGATGCCAACTACGCCGATGCGCACTTCCAGCTCGGCATGGCACTGCTCAACGAAGGCAAGCTGACCGAAGCCGTGGGGTCGTTCGAGACCTACCTCAAGCTGGCGCCCTCAGGACAGTTCGCCACGCAGGCCACCGCCCTGGTGGCCCAGCTCAAGAAGTAACGCCGGCTGGGCCCGCACGCATGCCGTGCGGGCCCGGCACTGCACGGTGCGCCATGACAGGCATTGCCGCACGGCTCGCAGCCGTTCGCGACCAGATGGCCGAGGCGGCCCTCCGTTCCGGGCGCCGTCCCGGGGACGTCTCGCTCATCGCCGTCTCGAAAACCTTCCCGCTCGACGCGGTGCGTGAGGCCTATGCCGCCGGGCAGCGCCTGTTCGGCGAGAACAAGGTGCAGGAGCTGCTGCAGAAGGCAGGCGACGGCCACGACATGGCCGATATCGAATGGCACCTCATCGGCCACCTGCAGTCGAACAAGGCGCGGAAGGCCGCCACCGCCGCACACGTCATCCACGTCGTCGACAGCCCCGATCTGCTGCAGCGCATTGACCGGGCCGCCACCGAGGCCGCGCGCCAGGTGCAGGTACTGGTGCAGGTCGATCTCGCGCTCGAGGCCACCAAGTTTGGTGCATCCGTCGACGCGGTGCCGGCCCTCATCGAGGCCGCCCGCCACTGCACCGGCGCCCGCCTGTGCGGGCTGATGCTGATTCCACCCGCCGTCGACGACCCCGAAGAGGCGCGGCCCTGGTTCCGTCACCTGCGCGAACTGCGCGACCGCCTCGTCGACGCCGGTGCACCCGCCGACATGCTGACGCACCTGTCGATGGGCATGAGCCACGACTTCCCCGTGGCCATCGAGGAAGGCGCCACGCTCGTCCGCGTCGGCAGCGCGATCTTCGGCGCACGGCACTACGCCACTGCCGCCGGCGCGGGAGATGCCCCCGGCATCTGATGGCCACCGCCGCCCCCTCGTGCCGGCTCAGCGTGCGGGTGATTCCGCGAGCCGCCCGCCCCGGCATCGATGGCATGCGGGCCGGGGCCCTGCTGGTGCGACTCGGATCGGCACCGGTCGATGGCGCCGCCAACGCCGAACTCATCGACACGCTCGCCGATGCCCTCGACCTTCCGCGACGCGAGGTGGCCCTCGTAACCGGTGCCACGGGCCGCACGAAATGTGTCCGCATTGATGGCCTCACCGAAGTGGCCGCACTTCAACGACTTGGAGTGTCTTCATGATCGACGCCGACTTCCTCATCGATGAAGCCGACCTCGTCGCCACGTGCGCAGGGACGGGTCCGCGTGCGGGTTCGGCGCAGCGTGATGCCGGACTTCGTGAGCGCACATCCGTGGCCTCATCTCGTGGTCGCATCGTCTGGGTCGGTCCGGCTGACGAGGC
>Ga0315902_10002671_pt1 | contig 27457 bp, 40 predicted proteins | sample LakEriMetagenome_9_FD_203523 | JGI IMG/M metagenome (GOLD analysis project Ga0315902, IMG submission 203523) | Freshwater fungal communities from buoy surface, Lake Erie, Ohio, United States - Buoy 12 MA117 | ecosystem: Environmental > Aquatic > Freshwater > Lake > Lake biofilm | place: USA...
ATTCCTTTGAGGAATACCTAGAAGTAGTAAACAAGTCTGCTAGTCCTCGTGCAGGATATGATTACGAGGATGATGATTATACCTTTCAACAATGGTATCAGCATCAAGCAGAAATAGAATATCACAACATTTGCGAAATAGAATAAAAAAAAACTTATGAGCCTAGTAAAAATTCAACAAGAACTTAAAGCACCTAAAAATCAAGTAAACTCCTTTGGTAAATATAAGTACCGAAGTGCTGAGGATATTATCGAAGCGGCAAAACCTATTTGTCATAAATATGATTGTTCATTTACTATTAGTGATGAAGTAGTTTTAATTGGGGATAGGATTTATGTAAAAGCTACTGCAACTTTACATAAAAATGATGGTGATTATATTGCTACAACAGGTTATGCAAGAGAGGAAGAAGTAAAAAAAGGGATGGATTCTGCACAAATAACAGGTGCGGCTAGTTCTTACGCTAGAAAATATGCCTTGAATGGATTGTTTGCAATAGATGATACTAAAGATGCTGATGCAACCAATGAACACAAGGATGAAATAGGCGAAGAAAAAAGAATGTATCTAATTACTTTACTAGAAAATACGCATTTTGATGATGAAACAAAACAAAGACAAGCTATTAAAATAAGTGCATATACAAAGCAAGAGCAGTACGAAAAAGCACTAAAAATTATCCAAGCAAATGAAATACAGGATAAAGATAGAATAGCTATGGGATTGAATTATAATCAAAGTGATATTGTAAAAGCCTTAAAATAATATGAAAGACCTATTACCTTACGAACGACAAATGTTACTAGCGGAAGTATATCACTACGCTTGGTATTCGGATGAAGCCTATACTGAATTAACTGCTTTTATAAAAAAGTGGGAAACTAAAATAGAAAAACCTATATTCTTTAATCTAAACAATGAAATAAATGAGCAAACAAGCACAGGTGCTTAACCACCTACAAAAAAGTAGCATCACTCCATTAGATGCGTTAAGAAAATATGGAAGCCTAAGATTAGCCGCATTAGTTTTTAATCTTAGACAAGAAGGTCATAATATTGTAACTAAAAATGTGAACGTAGGTACAAAAAAGAAACCGACCTATGTTGCTCAATATCATTTAATCAAATCAAAATAAAATCAAATGAAAGAAGAAACAAAAAAAGAATCAATTGGTGCTTGGATAAACAAAACAAAAGAAGGCAAGGAAGTAATTAAGTTTACTATTAATGGTCAAAGGTATAACATGTGGGTTAATCAATACAAGGATAAGAACTCACATCCTGATTACAAAATTTACGAGGATAATTGGGTAATGCCTGATGAAAGAAAGGAGGAAAATTTTAAACCATTGAACATAGATGACCTATAATGAAAGTATCTAGTCAAGAATTGTTAACTATTTATATGCAAATGAAAAGTTCCTTTCAAAAATTACATGAAGTTATCGAACAGGAAGATTTAAGTATTAGTCCAATTATTTTTAACGCTGACCCAAAAAAGGTAACTGCAAGAAGTATAATAGATTTAGTAAATATGGAATTTGAGTTAGATATAAGAACAAAATCTAGACAACAAAGTATTGTTATAGCTAGGCAAATAGCTTGTTATCTAATTAGAAAATTTACTAACTTATCTTATTCCGAGATAGCCGCACATATTGGTTTATCTGACCATACAACAATTATGTATTCAGTTAAGAAATGCCAAGAGTTAATGGATTTGGAACTAGTGTATAAAGAAAAGGTAGAAAAACTTAGTAATGAATTACAAGAATATTTACTAAATTTATCCTAAAATTAAAAGATGTCGCATATCTTTGTAATGAATTATTTATTTATCCCTTTACATGAAGTAGTAATGCGACTACTACGGATTGTAAGGGGTTTTTTATTTTTATGAAAAAAGATGCTTACTACTTTCCGCATGATTCAAATGCGAGGAATGATGAAAAGATTTTGTTCTTAAGGAGCAAATTTGGGTTACAAGGTTATGGAATGTATTGGGTGCTAATTGAATTGATGCATGAAAGCCAAAGTTCTTGGCTATCCTCTGCATTAGTCGAAGGTATTGCCCATCAGTATGGTATGAATAAGGAACAAATAGAAGCATTTTTAGAAGTATGCTTTGAAATAGATTTATTTGTGCAGGAGGATGGCAAGTATACTAGCATACGAGTACTTAGAAATAAGGATGTTAGGGAGGAGAAAAAGACACTTAGAAGCAAGGCAGGAAAGATAGGAATGGCTAATAGGTGGAATAACAATGTTATAACAAACGATAACACACCGATAACAGAATATAACAAAGGAAAGGAAATAAAAGGAAATGAAATTAAAGTAAAAGAAATAAATATACCATTTGATGCTTTTTGGTTAGAATATGATAAAAAGGTAGGAGATAGGAATAAATTAACTAAGAAATGGGAAAATCTATCTGATGAAGAAAGAATAAAAGCTATTGAACACATAAAAGTTTATAAATTAGCGGTAGAAGATAAACAATTTAGAAAAAATCCTGAAACATATTTGAATAATAAATCTTGGAACGATGAAATCATTAACCGAACTTTTGCCACAAGCAGTACAAGCGAACAAAGAATTGACCGCCTCAAAAATTGGGTCAATAGTTGATACTGATAAACAAATAGAAGAATCCTTTGAAGGAGAAAAGTTATTGACTATTGATGTTTCAACATTGAAAAGTACTTTAGCCTATATTTTTCAGTTAATTGGATTAACAAAATTACCTGAGAAAGAAGAATTTTTAGTTATTGAGGACTTTATTAGGACTACTTACCCTAATTTTACAATCAATGAATTTAGGTTAGCATTCAAACTTGCCGTTCAGCGTAAATTAGAATGCGATATAGAGCATTACGAGAAGTTCTCGCCTAAATATATTAGTCAAATAATGAGTGCCTATAAGGGCAAAGCAGTAGAAGTAAGAAAATATATGAGTTATAGACCACAAAAAGAAATAGAAGCACCCAAACTAACTGATAATGAGATAGTTAAATTTACACAGGATGCTTGGTTATCTAGTAAAAGAGATGATTTCAATAAGATTATCAATGCTGATAAGGTGTTTCAAATACTATACAGCCAAGGCAAAATTAAACTATCTAATACATTTATTGAAGAAACTATAAAAATAGTTAAGGCTGATAATGCAGAAAAAATTAGTAAAATGAATATTTTTGACGCAAAGGAGTATTCAATGAAATGTAGAGATGATTTCTTTATTGAACAACAATGTAAAAAACTAGCACTTGTCAGATACTTTGAAAATATACCAAATTAGATATAGCCATTATGGAACTACCAAATGGTGCTATACAACTAACTTTTTAGATTACTATCCTAGTTATGTGGAAGCTCAACAAGCCAAAAATCGTATCGACTTCAAAAAAGAATTTTACGAAAAAATGCAACAAATGCTTGAAAGTCAAAAATTATTATGAATTTTACATAAATAGAGAAAAACCTGATGGCAGAGTAATAAATTGTATAGAGTGTACAATTAAGAAAAACAAAGGGTATCAATGTAAAATTAAACAAGGTACTATACCTGCATTCTAATGGATATAACTGCAAATGAACTAACACAATGGGCAAAAAAGAACTTAGAATTTATAGGTTACAGGCTTAATCGTGTCAATAACATACCATTTGGCAGAAGGAAAGGTACTATTCAAAAGGGTTGGGCAGACCTGCAAGGATACTCCTCAACAGGTACCTATGTAGCAGTAGAAATCAAAAAAATAGGAGACAAAATAAGTAAGGAACAGAAAGAAAGATTAGATGATATCTATAAATGTGGTGGAATTGTTTACATTTGTACTGAAGTAGACAAAAAAGCAACATTAATTGAATGGTCAAAAATGAAATTCTAACTGAATATTGGGACCTTAAGGAGGTCAATGATGCATTTTCAAAGATGCAACCTGAAGAATTACAATATGACCTGAAGGCAGAAGTTTTTTTAGTTCTTTGTGAGATGGATGAACAAAAGTTAATTGGCATGTATGAAAGGAATGAACTAAAATTCTATATTGTACGAACTATGTTAAATATGATAAAAAGCGATAGAAGTAGTTTCTATAAAAATTATCGTAATCATATTGAAATGGATAACAATACAATATCAAAAGAAATGAATAGATTGCATATAGAAACAACTGATATTGTAGACAAACTAGAAAAAAACTTAGAAAATTTACATTGGTACAATAAGGAATTACTAAAGTTATATGCACTTGATTTCAAAAAAAATGCAAAAGAACTAAGTAGAAAAACAGGAATACCTTATATGTCAATAGTTAGAACTTTGCATAAAACCAAAACCGAAATGAAAAAAAACATTAGAAAATGATACAAATAATTTTAACCGCAACATGTGCATCACTATTTATTAACGATATACATAACTTACCCTATAAATGGAAACTCAACTACAAGCCTTTTAATTGTGGAAGTTGCTTGGGTGCGTGGATTGGGGCAGTATTGTATTTCGCACCTCAACTAGTAGTAGATATTGCTAGTTGTTTATTCATTTCAGGATTTCTTGTACCTATCATATCAAAATTAATTTGGAAGTTATGGAGTTAGAACACAAACAATACCTAGAAGCCAATAAGGTTAATTGGGAAATGGTACAAAGTGGCTTTGTAAGAAATCTAGATTTGCCATTACTAAAAATGTATGAACATATCTATAGAAAATATCTTGATGCAAATTTTATTGTAACAATATGGTGTAGCAACTGCGTAATGGAAATGATTACTAGATTGTATACCTATTACGAAGGACTTCCTAAAGAAGAACCTGTAAAGAAAACTAGAAAGAACAATGGCTAATTTTATACACCCAACCGCCATAATTGGCGACAACGTTATTTTAGGCGACAACAATTACATTGGCGCGTATTGCATTATTGGCGACCCTGCGGAACATAAAAAATATTGGGGTCAGGAAAAAGGTAAGGTTTTTATTGGTGACAACAACATAATTACCGGATTGGTTACAATTGACGCAGGTACAGAATCACAAACTATAATTGAAGACAATTGTTTTATAATGAAACACGTGCATATTGGACACGATTGTTTTATTTGGAGTAATGTCACAATAAGTTGTGGCGCTAAAATAGGCGGACATTCAATTATTAATGAATATTCAAATATTGGTTTAAACGCAGTATTGCATCAATTTACAAGAATTGAACGCGGTTGTATGATTGGCGCAAGTGCATTCATAAAAGGCGAAACAGAAGAATTTACAAAATATGCAGGTGTACCTGCAAGACCAATAGGCAAAAATACACCACGATGAAAGTAGCAGTTATACTATTAACACAAAATAGATTTGATTTAACTACAAAGGTTTGTCAAAATAATTTTTACAATGCAGGATTAGATGCAGATTGTTTCTTAGTTGATACAGGTAGTGATGAAAACTTTGGAACTAACTATCCATTTGAAGGTTTTTATACATTTAAAGAAAAGTCAGGTATTGCGGCAGGAGTTAATGCAGGAATAAAACTAGTTAAGTCAAAAGATAACTATGATGGGATAGTATTAATGGCAAATGATATATTGATGCCTGATAATTGGTTATCTGATTTCATGTACTATGCAATAAAAATACCTAAAACAGGAATAATTGGAATACATTGTGTAGAAGATTTGCCTCCATTGGTAGATGGCATACATAAAACACATACACCTTTTGGTAACAATTACATATCTATGGAGTTAATAGATACAATAGGAGGATACAATACTGATTACGACCCTTATGGAATGCAGGATAGAGATTACGCAGAAAGAGCAATATTAGCAGGATTTACAAATTACTATATACAAGGCAGGAGTGAGCATATTGGGCATGATGTAGGGAATGGAACCGAGTATAGAAAAATGAAAGATGAAAGCCTACAAAGGGCACAGGCAGTTTGGGAAAAGTACCAAATTATATATCATCAAGAAAAAAATCTATACAGACCTATATGAGAATACTAGCAATAACAAGTAAAAATAGTGGGGTAGGTTATCATAGAATAATGATGCCGTTGGTAAATATGCAAAAGGATTACTGCATGATAACTGATAGTTTAAGTGAAGAAGTATTTGAAGCTAACTATGATTTAGTTATAATGAATAGAATGCTAGTAGGTATTACTCCTGAACAAATGATTGAATGGAGAAACAAATACAATTTCAAACTTATAGTAGACAATGATGATTATTGGAACTTAGAACCTAGTCATTTACTTGCTGAAAGATATGCCTTAAATAATATACCTAGTCAAATTGTATCTTGGATAAAAATTGCAGACCTATGCACTTGCACACATGAAAGGTTAGCTGAGGAAATATATCAATACAATAAGGTAGTAGAAATACTACCCAATGCCATACCTTATGGCGAGGAGCAGTTTCAGGATAACAAAATAGAAAGCGACCTTGTACGTTTATTTTGGTCAGGTTCAGGCACACATGAAAGGGATATTGACATCTTAAGAAACCCAATGAAAAGGATAAACTTTCCTGTAAGTACAATTATAGCAGGATACAATGAAGGAGAAAAGCATGTATGGGATAAAATGATAGGTGCCTTCACTTGTGGACTTAAACTTAATCCTAAGATATACAACTACAATGAGGTAACTAAATATATGGCGGCATACGCAGATAGTGATATCTGCATTATTCCATTGGTAGATAATAAGTTTAACTCAATGAAATCCAATCTAAAAGTATTAGAAACTGCTAGTAAATACAATCCTGCCATTGTTTCAAATGTTCATCCATACAAGGATATGCCTGTATGCTATGTAGATAGACAAAAGGATTGGTACTATTGGATGCACCTATTGGTAAATGACGAGGCGGCTAGGATAGATTTTGGGGAAAGGCTATTTGAATATTGCAATAAGAACTTTAACTTGCACGAAGTAAACAAAAAGCGATTTGCTATTTATAATAAACTAACAGGTAATGCCAGTAATTAAATGTTCAAATGGGAAATATAGGATAGGTTCAGGTGCTTGTATCTATGAAACTGAGGAATCAGCACATAAGGCATGGGCGGCTATCAGAGTATCAATGGCTAATTCTTATAATGATTACCCAAAGGCGGCAAGTGATAACGCTAAAAGAGCATTGAAAATTAAAAGCCAATATGGAACAAAGTGCGGAACACCTGTTGGATGGGCAAGAGCAAATCAATTGGCAAGTAGAGAAAACATATCTAGAGATACAATAGCAAGAATGGCATCATTTGAAAGGCACCGAGAAAATAGTAAGGGCGACCCTAAGAAAGATTGTGGTGCTTTGATGTGGTTAGCTTGGGGAGGAGATGAAGGTGTATCTTGGGCACAACGTAAACTTGAACAAATAGATAATGAAAAAACATACTAAAGTATATTTTGATTACTTTTGTATTGACCAATGTGATTTCGTTCCTTGTGAGATTTGCGGTAACAAAGCAGTAGACATACATCATATTGATGCACGAGGTATGGGAGGTAGTGATAAAGACCATGTTGAAAATTTGATGGCAGTTTGCAGGTTTTGTCATGAAAAGTTTGGAGATAAAAAGCAGTTTAAACAATATTTAAAGGACATTCATATTAAAGTTTTAAATGGCAAAAGTAAAAAGTGATTCCAAAAAGATTAACTTTGGTAAACGAAAGTGCGGCAAAGCACAAAAAACACATAACAAACATGACAAAAAAGAACGAAACTACCGAGGTCAAGGTCGTTAAGATTAGTGAAGTAAAATCTAATCCTAACAATCCTAGAGTAATTAAGGATGGCAAGTTTGCCAAGTTAGTCAAATCTATTGAGGAATTTCCTGAAATGTCTAAGGTTAGACCTATCGTAGTAAATACTGATATGGTTGTACTTGGAGGTAACATGAGATTAAAAGCTATGAAGGAAGCAGGTTGGACTGAAGTGCCTATCCAAATAGTTGATTGGAGTGAAGAAAAACAAAAGGAGTTTGTAATCAAGGATAACGTAGGTTTTGGAGAGTGGGATTGGGATATTCTTGCTAACGAATGGGATAACACAGAACTAGAAGAATGGGGTTTAGAAATAATTAGTAACCAAAATTGGGAACAATTAGATTACATTGATGAAAATTTACCTGCACCTGAAGCAAGAAAGGATAATGTAATTACAATAGTTGTACCTGATGCATGGCTAGGAGAGATTAAAGAAATAGAACAATTAATCAAGGATACTATTTCAACATCATATAGCGGTTGTGAAATCAAATAATACACACCTAAACATATTAGTTAGTTACGCATACTTAGGCAAGTCTAAGAAGTTATGCGACATTACATTTGGACCTAGTAGAGATGGCATCACAAATATCATGATAGATAGTGGTGCCTTTACTTTATTTAACAATACCAATGGAAAGATGGGATGGTTAAACATAGATAACTATTGCAAGTTTCTAGATGCATTTGGGCAATTTTCCGAGAAGTATGTAATGTTAGACGTTATCAATAACCATGAAGCAAGTAAGGATAACTATGAATTGATGCTTCAAAGAGACCTCAATCCAATGTTTGTGTTTACTACCTATGATAATGATTATACCTATCTAAAGGAGGCAGTAGCTAGAAATCCGCACATTTGCGTTGCAGGTGGTGTAACTAGTTATAGACAATGGATGCAAAAAAGATACCAAGACGTTTATAAAAACACACAGGCATTGATGCATGGCTTAGGTTTTGTTAAGTTCCCTGATATGTTGCAGTTACCACTACATAGTGTTGATAGTAGTAGTTGGGTACAGGCATCACAAGTATTTGGCATACTGCGTTACTTTGATGAAGGAATGAAAGGTCCTAGATATATTGATGTCTTAAAAAGAAAGGTTGAATTACCATATCAAATAAAACAATTACTAGATAAATTTAAGGTAACACCAAAAGAATTTAGTAATTTAGATAACCATAAAGGATTGTATAGTATAGCAACAATGTTAAGTATTGTAGCACATATTGAATACCAAAAGTATTGTAAGAAAAGAGGATTGAATTTATTTTTAGCCTGTGCCAAAGTATCTGACCTACGAGATATATTATACATAAACGAGGAACTAGAAAAAAACACACTAACCTATGAAAAATTTGCGAAAAGAAATCGTGATTAAATTACAGGTAGAAGGTATCCATAAGTGGGGTACTTGCGATATACCTGAAGTAAGTTTCTTAACCTACCCACACAGGCATATCTTTCATATTACAATGACAAAACAGGTAGAACATAATGATAGGGATATTGAAATCATAATGTTAAAAAGACAAGTACTTGAATACCTAGGTAAACAACCTGTAATGTTTGATAACAAAAGTTGTGAAAGTATAGCAGAGGAATTGTTATTAGAATTTGATGCAACCTCAGTAGTAGTATTAGAAGATAACGAAAACGGAGCAATAGTTTCAATATGAAAACAATATGGTACTTTGGCTTAGAGCCATTAAAAGCTAGATACACTTACCAATTATGTAAGGAGTGGATACCTGATACATTCAAAGAATATCCTGTAAGGTTTGTTGAGGTGGAAGGCAAATATGATAATGACCAACAAATCAAAGTAGGAGTAGTATTAGATGCAGTAGGCAGAGGTAAGTATAGTTTATCCCAATGTGATAACTTTCTAACTGCAATCGCAGAAGGAAATGTAAAGAATGGAGATGTAATTTATCTGCAGGACTTTTGGACTTCAGGTTTTAGTAGTGTACTATATGCACTTGACCTTTACCATATCAAGGTTAAAATTTACGCAATGGTACACGCACAATCCGTAGATGAATATGACTTTACCTATCCTATGGCATATTGGATGCGACATTACGAACTAGGTTTAGATAGAAGATTAGCAGGAATATTTGTTGCAAGTACAATACATAGAGACCAATTAAGGTTTGCAGGATTTGAAGCACCTATTCATGTTGTATCCTTGCCAATACACATAAAAGAAACTAGAAAGAAGTTGCCCTATAGTACAACAAAAAAGAATGTTGTTTTATTCAGTAGCCGTTTGGATAAGGAAAAGAACCCATACTTTATGTTGCAGGTAGCAGAACAATTTTTAGAAACCCATCCTGATTGGGAATGGCATCTAACTACCTCAGGCAAAGAATTTAGAAGTAGCCTACCAAATATAGTAAAGGAACTATATGCGTATAGCGTTATACAACCTAGATTTAAACTATTAGCAAATTTAACTAAAGAGGAATACTATAATGAATTGGCAGAATGTAAAATACAATTTAATTCCTCGTTACAGGACTATGTTAGTTGGACTGTTATTGAGGCTACAATCTTTGGTGCAGATATTGTGTATCCAAACTTTAGAAGTTTCAAGGAGTTTATCCCTAAGGACAGAGTATATACTCCTTTTGATTGCACAAATGCAGTACAGGTAATAGAAAATGCCATTGGTAATTTAAGAGAACATCCTGAAATAGGATACAAGTCCGACCTAGGCAGAAGGCTAGAAGGTTACATAATGGCTACTGATTATGAAGGAGCAGAACTAAACATTTGGCACGAGGAAGCATACATTTTAAATTTACTATATGATAATTGAGAAAAAATATCATTTCTATGCCGCACATAGAAACAAAAATGCAGGAGAGAAGTGTGGTAGAATACATGGTCATACCTATAATGTAGTATGCCATTTTAAATTTAATGAAATGAAGGATGGAGTTACTATGTTGTTTAGCGATATAGACAAAGTAGTAGAGCCTATCATAAAACAATACGACCATCACTTTCTTTTGTTTAGAGAAGATAGTTTATGTGATGTATTGAATATGGCTAACGAACCTTTCATTGAACTACCTTTTGAAACAAGTGCAGAGAATATGGCTATATGGATATTTAATCAAATCAAAACTCATTTGCCAATAGTTAAGATAGAATTGGCAGAAACAAAATCAAGTAATGTAATATATGAAATTGGCAGTTAGCGAAGTATTTTACTCAATACAAGGAGAAGGTAAGACAACAGGATTTCCTGCAGTATTTGTACGACTAGCAGGTTGTAACTTAATGTGTGGAGGCAAGGGAACTGAAAAGGATGGCAAATTACACGATGGTGCAACATGGAGATGCGATAGTATTGAGGTATGGATAAAAGGTAAAAGCAAACCTTACGCAGAAATACTACCTATTGAATGTCAGGAAGCAATTAGAAATGGAGCAAATGTTATCATAACAGGAGGAGAGCCAATGCTTCAGCAAAAGAATATAGAAGGCTTCATACAATACATAGTAGAACAAATAAACGATTTTCCTTTTATTGAGATAGAAACAAACGGAACTATCATGCCTAGTGATGATATGTTAAATTTAGTAGACCAATGGAATGTATCGCCTAAACTAGCCAATAGTGGTATGCCATTAGAAGATAGAATAAACGAGGAGGTTTTAACTAAACTATCTAAATACAACACACAATTTAAGTTTGTTGTTTCAAGCAGACAAGATTGGGAGGAAATTAAGTCAATTAATGGTATAGACAAATCATTAATTACTTTGATGCCTGCAGGTAGTAACCAAGAGGAACTAAAAGAAACAAAGGAACTAGTTGCAGAATTATGCAAAGAAAACTATTTAAGATTAACTAACCGATTACATATTGATATATGGAACAAGAAAACAGGAGTATAAGAGAATACCAAGAAGGCAGTCCTGAATGGCATTTTCAAAGTATTTTAGGACAATTAGGAGAAAATCCGCAAAGAGAAGGGTTACAAGAGACACCTAAAAGGTATATAAAGTTTATGAGGGAGTTCCTTGAACCAAAGGAATTTAACTTTACTAGCTTTGATGCCGAAGGTACGGATGAAATGATAGTGCAAAGCAACATACCTTTCTATTCCTTATGCGAACACCACACCGCACCATTCTTTGGAACAGGAGTTATTGCTTACATACCTGATAAAAAGATAGTAGGTCTAAGTAAATTGGCTAGAACTTTAGACCTTTTTGCAAATAGATTTCAAAACCAAGAAAGGATAACAAGCCAAGTGGCTATGAAAATATGGGAAGAACTAAGCCCAAGAGGAGTAGCAGTTAGCCTAAAAGCACAACACCTTTGTATGTGTATGCGAGGAGTTAAGAAGCACGACACATGGACTACAACTACCAAACTATTAGGAGTATTCAAAGAGGATGACAAAGCTAGGGCAGAATTTCTTAGATACATCTAAAACAGAACAATAACAGAATGAGCAAAGAACATTTGATACCATTTAAAAAAGGGCAAAGTGGCAATCCAAAAGGTCGCCCAAGAAAGTATGTAAGCCTTTTAAAGGAGCAAGGATACAAAGTGAGTGAGGTAAATGATGCCATCCAAGCAATGATGTCTATGACCTTTGATGAGTTAAAGGAAGTATTCAATGATGAGAGTGCAACCATATTAGAAAAAACTATTGCCAATGCTATGAAGAAGTCTTTGGAGAAGGGCAGTCTTTACTCATTAGACACCCTTTTAACGAGGGTATATGGCAAACCTAGGGAAACTATCGACACGAACAATAAAACCGAACTAAAGGGCAAAATAGAGGTAGTAGTGAGCAGAAGCGAAATTCCTTTATCAAACCGAGAAACGGATGTAGATGTTAGCAGATAATCAACTATTCAAAACTAGCGTTGTTTTTGAAAGCAACCGCAATTCATTGGCTGACATTGTTGTCAATCAGGGAGGCACATCAAGCGGTAAGACCTATAGTATCTTGCAGAACCTTTTCCTTCATGCCATTGAGGATGATAACCAAGTGATAACAATAGTAGGGCAGGATATTCCTAACTTAAAGGTAGGTGCGTTAAGAGATGCCCAAACAATACTAGAACATTCCGAAATACTGCAGGAGTTTATAGCTGACTATAACAAAAGCGATAGGATTTACTATTTCGTAAATGGTTCTATAATGGAGTTTAAAAGCTACGAGGATGCTCAGGATGCTAAGTCAGGTAAAAGGGATTACCTATTCATAAACGAAGCCAATGGTATCACTAAGGAGATATTTGATGAATTGTATATCCGTACTAAGCGTAAGACCTATGTGGATTACAACCCTAACATAGAATTTTGGGTGCATCACGAACTAATAGGTAAGCCACATGTGCAACTAATTATCAGTGACCACAGGCACAACCCTTTCCTTGATGATAAAATACACGAGAAGATAGAAGCGATTGAGGATGCAGAATTGTGGAAGGTATATGCTAGAGGACTGACAGGCAAATTAGAAGGAGTTATCTTTAGGGATTACAATGTTATTTCAAATGTAAGTACCGATGCCAAACTAATAGGATATGGATTAGATTTTGGATTTACCAACGACCCTACTGCCCTTATTGCAGTTTATAGCCAAAGCGGAGAATTGGTATTGGATGAATTGATTTATGAGAAAGGTCTTTTGAATGTTAAGATTTCGGACAGGATGCGAGAATTGTCAGTAGCAGGAAGAATCATTGCAGATTCCGCAGAGCCTAAAAGTATCTCGGAGTTGCAAAATTACGGATGGATGGTGGAACCTGCCTCAAAGGGAAGGGATAGTATTAAGCAATCAATCAATGTGCTTAAACGCTACAAATTGAACGTAACGCAAAGAAGCCACAACCTAAAGAAAGAACTCAATAACTATAAATGGAAGCAAAATAGGGATGGAAGGCTTGAAAACGAGCCTGTGGATTTCCTTAACCATAGTATAGATGCGGTGCGATATGTGTGCTTAAATGCCCTAAACAATGTATCTGAGGGCAGATATAGCTTTGTTTAAGCTATTGTAAATCAATAAGTTATACTTTTTTGGAACTTTTTGGTGCTTTTAGGCAAGACCTATGGCATTTCTATCTAATTTTAAGATATAAATAAAAACCTATATTTTATGAACATCAAAAAATTAGAACAAGACAATGTATTAGTTAATTCCTCAGTACAAAGCCTAAGCGAATTGACAGGATTAAAAACTATTTCAAGCAAGTCTAAGGCAATTATTTGCGAGGATGAAATAGTAAATGTAGTTAGTAATGCCTATGCTCACTTACCTAATGAGAATTTTTTCTTAGCGGTAGAGGAGAAGTTAATCAATGCAGACATTAAGTATTTAACTAGGTCTATTAATAATAACAATAGGCAGTTTGCAGTTGATTACATATTAGAGGATGAAAGCTACCATGTAAATGTAAAAAACAAAGCAGACAAAATCAAGCCAATGCTTAGGTTTGTAAATAGCTATGATGGCTCTTGCAAAACCACAGGCAATTTTGGTTTCTTTAGAGAAGTTTGCTCTAATGGTTTGCACGTTAGCCAAATTGATATAGGCTTCTCGGTTAAGCATATTGGGCAGATAGCTGAGGTGGTATTACCTAAGATGGATGAAATTATAGAAGTATTTATGAAAAACGAATACTATGAAATCCAAAAGAAATTTGAGGTATTAGCAGAAAGACCTATATATGATTTAGAGGAATTTGTGCAAATAACTGCAGAGCATTCCAACTTATTTAAGTTTGAAACAAGCGAAAAGAACCCTGAACCTAGCAAAAAGGCTCTTAGCGTAATGGAAATTATCCAAAATGAAGCTCAAAACCTAGGGGTTGCTCCTAATATGTGGCTAGGATACAATGCTTTTAACGAGGTCTTACATAGTATGAATATGAGAAATTTCGATGTCAAGAGAAAAATTGATGCAGAAATATTTGATTTCATAGTAGAGAATAATTAATTTTAAGAATGAGGGGGTTGAAATATATCCCCTCAATTTAAAAACCAAAAACAAACTTTATGGCAAACAGATTAAAAACTAAGGAAGAAAAGCAATTAGAACATTACGCAAGGATGAACGAGCAATACAAGAAAGAAAGCCTAGGAATGGGATGGTTCTTTGTAATTGTTATTGGAGCATTATTATTTACATCATTAATTGAAAACCTATAGTTATGGCATATTCATCTTGTTGCGGAGCAGAAACCGATATGACTGAAATTGATATTTGTCCTCAATGTTTAGAACATTGCGATTGGGAGGAAGAAGATGAGGAGGAAGTAGAAGCGGATAAAGAAGCAGAAAACCAAATTGACCAATCCAAAATCTATAAGCATGAATAGGCAACAAACTTATATTACTACCTTAGAACTAGAGAACGAAATACTAAGGGATAAGGTAAAAGCATTACAAGCACAATTGAAACCCTATTTGGATGCTGAAATAAAACGAGAGGAATATCTAAAAAAGAGAGATGAAATAGATGTAAAACTTGCTCAAATGTTAGGTAACTTCCATAATAAAATGAAATAAAAATATACCACCTCAAGAAATTTTTAATATTAAAAAATAACAAACGTAGTAATTTGGGGAACTTGGGGTGGTTTTTTAACTTATGAAAATATTAACCTTTATCTATCAACTAGCAAAATTTATACTTATAAGTATGCCATTGGCATTTTTATTGTATATATTTGCACATACATACTTTGAAATTAAAAGAATATGTGGCAACAAATAACCCTTTGGCAATATCAGCAGATAATTCCTATCATGACTAAACCTGATAAGGATTGGACTGAGATAGATGTGGACTATAAACTAATTTCTATCCTAACAGGTATGACACAATACCAAATAGATAGTTTGCCACTAGAAGAATTAAAAAAGGAAAGGGCAAAGCTAAAGTTTCTAAAGGAGGATATTACAGGTAAGCCTGTTAAATACATTCAGGTAAATGGTAGAAGGTATCGAGTTATTTATAACGTAAAGGATATGCCTTTCGCTAGGTATATTGAAAGCAAGGTATTTGGTAAGGATGTGGTAGGCAACCTGCATAAAATATCCGCTTCAATGGTTATGCCTCAAAAAAGGAATTGGCTAGGCAGATGGGTAGATGATAACTATGATGCAAGTAAACATGAACAATATAGTTTAGATATGCAGGAAGCCAAGTTTGTAGATGTATATCATACGTTGGTTTTTTTTTATCAAGTATACAGAAATTGGATAGAAGTTTCAAAGGATTATATGACGGAGGAGATGGCGAGGATGGGGATGACACAGGAGGAAGCGGATTCGGTGGTAACGCTTTTATACGCATCTTTGGATGGCAGTATACCGCAAGGCTTATTGCCGAGCAGGAAAATATCAGCGTTAAAGCAGTATTTGAAATGAGTACAATAGAAGCACTTAATACAATGGCATATATGAAAGCCAAAAGCAGTTATGATAGAGAACAAATGAAAAGATTAAGAAATTAAGGCTCCCTTACCTTGATGTTTGACATAGAGTGACCTCCGCTATTTCTATAGTGGGGGTTTTTTATGTGCGGTATTTCATACTTATTTGGCTATTTAAAGGTATGAGTGAAGCAAAGGCACAAGCGAAAGCAATAGCAGATGGATTTCTAGCATCATTAGGCGAGAAGTATGATGTCTATACTATAGGCGAATACCCAACCTTTGAGCAGTTAATGCTATACTATGGAGCATTGTTTAACCAAGTAGCAACTGAGGAGTTAGAAAAGGCAGGAGCAGTAGCCACAGGTGCAATTACTGAATTCCTATCTCCTAAGGTAACTAAGTTTGGTACTAATTATGAAATGGTATTAGGATATGATAAGAAAAACCCTGCGGCAGTTTACTATCGTTTTGTAGATAAAGGTGTTAAAGGTGTTGGAGGATTAAATGCAACACCTAAAAACGTATTGAATAGTCCTTATAAGTTTAGAAGTCCATATCCTAATGAGCAAATGATTAAGTCATTGGAGGAATGGTATAAATTGGGTAAGGTAAAGGTTAGAACTGAAAGTCAAAAAACAAAGCTATCAGCATCTCAAACTAAAAATAAAAAAATAAGTCAAATACCACAAAGACTAACTTTGCGAGATGTAGCTACAATGACTGCCTTTGCGATTAAGAGAGATGGTTTAAGGACAACTGATTTCATAGGTAAGGCTAAGGCTAGAGTATTTGATAAGGATTTTTATGAAACAATGACACTTGCATTCGCTAGAGATGTAGATTTACAAGTAAAACAAATGGTTAATAAAACAAACAATAATGGCTATAACAATTAGTAGTGTTCCTGCAACATACGCATCCATGCACGACGACCTTTGGTTTGTAGCATCCTCTAACAATAGTGGAACTACTAACTTTAAATTTGTATATGATGTATACATAAATGGCTCACAGGTAACTAGAAGTAAGGTATTCCCTGCTCCAAGTGGGGAGGGTTCTTATGGGGTATTTAACGCTTCTCCTATGGTAAGGGCATATATTAGCAATTACTTTGAACCTTCAGGCAGTAGCGTATTAGTAGCTTCTAATGATAAAATTAAGGTTGATTACCAAGTAAGAATAGGCGAGGAGGTAAGCGGTGCGGTAGTTGCGGATTTAGCAAGTGGTAGTTATTCTGCTTACAATTATTATGCTCCATTGTTCGGAGATATATTTACTGAGAATAATGAGATACCATTAGTTCTATCGGATTATTACGATAACTTACTAATTGAAAATTACACAGATGATTGGTTATGTGATAGAGATAATACTGACATACCTATTGAATATGGCGACCAATTTTTTATTAGCTTCCTTAAAATTACAAGTGGTAGTTATAAATTATGGGTAGAAACCTTAAATGAAAGTAATGCGGTACAGGCAACTGCAAGTGGAGATATAACAATGGCAGGTCAGTTTAACTTATTTAACTTTCAGGCAGGAGCAATAAATGAATGGTCAGGAACAACATTAATAACAGAAAATACATACGCATACAATGTTTACATTAGTCGTGGGGCGGCAGTTACTAGGGTATTACGATTCAGGCAAGTATGTAACCCCAAGTTTAGACAATATAACTTACATTTCCTCAACCGACTTGGTGGATATGATACAATGGCATTTCGACTTGTCAATAGGAGAAGAAGTGAGTTCCAAAGGTCAAGTTACCGAAGAAACCCTTATCAGTTATCAAATGGAACAATGACCAATATAGATACTTATAACAAATATAATGAAACAACTTTTAACTATGCTATTCAGCATACTGATTACTATCAATTAACAAGTGATTGGGTTAATGAAATGGACTATGCTTGGTTAGCACAATTAGTAGCTTCTCCTATTGTGTATATGGAAGTGCAAGGAGCATACTTTCCTGTAACAATTAGGAATACTAACTACCAATATAAGTATAAGGTTGCGGATGGATTATTCAATTTTGATTTAGAAATAGAAGTAGGTAAATATTTAAACAGCCAATTTAGATAATGATAAGGACTGAAATATATGTTGAAAATTACAAGTTAGATTTATTGCAGGATATAGGTACTGACTTTACCTATACTATTGATGATGTAGCTAGTTTTGGAACTAGAAATACCTCATTCAGTAGAACTATTACTATACCATCTACTGCAAATAACAATAAAATATTAGGTTTTGCATTTGATATGAATATGCACCATGACCATAATATGGATTTGCCTAATGTTAATACTAACTTTAGTCCTTCTCAAAGTGCTAGTTGCGAGGTTTATATAGATAAAATACAAATATTCAAAGGGGTATTACGCATATTAGAAATACAAAGTTTCAAAGGCGATATACAATACCAATGTGCAGTATTTGGAGAACTTAGCGGATTTATTACTGAATTAGGCAACAAGCGTTTAGAGGATTTAGATTTCAGCCAATATAATCATACATGGAACGTAACTGCTATCCAAAATAGTTGGAATACAATAAATGGCTCAGGGTACTATTATCCATTAATTGATTACGGAGATGTAAGTACAGGAAAAGATGACTTTCATGTTAGTACATTTAGACCTGCTTTGTATGTTAAGGAATATATAGAAAAAATATTTGAAGGAACTAACTATTCATTGGATTGTGATTTCTTTAATACTGATTTTTTTAAAACATTAATCATACCAAACAATAGTCAGGGAATACAAGGTACGAATGACAGGTTTATATTAGCAACAATAGATGCAACTAAAACAATTTTAAATAGTAATACACCAACGGCTAGAAATGCGGATTTGTCTTTTGATACTACGACTTTACTTAATTTTACAGAGAATTTGGCTAAAAGTCAATTTACATATACTGATGGTACTAAATCAATTAGAGCCTTAGCAACAATAACAGGTATATATCAAACGGATGCGGCATCTAGTATTACTGCAACATTATCAATTAATGGAGTAGCGGTGCAAACATTAACACAAAATACTTTTTCTGCAAATAATCCATTTACTTTTGCATTTGATTATACAGGCGAGATAGTTAATACTAATGTAGTTAAAATAAATATCAGCGTTCCTGCTACTGCAAATACCTATATTGTAAATGTGTCAAGTGCTAACTTTACTTTTACTCAATTAGCCGCACAATTAACTAGTGTTGCCTATAATGGTACTGTATCAATGAATGCAAACCTACCAAAAGGTATATTCCAAAAGGATTTCTTTTTGTCAGTATGTAAAATGTTTAACTTATATGTTTATCAAGATAACATTAATGATAAGCAAATTAACATAAAACCTTACATTGATTTTTACGATAACACAGGTGCAAACGCATTAGATTGGTCGCAAAAGATAGATACAGGTAGTGCTATGTCTATAAAACCAATGAGTCAATTAAACGCTAGATATTATTCTTATAAATATACTCCTGATAATGATTATTACAATGAGAACTATCAAAAGAAATATGGTCAAACCTATGGCGATTATTTATATGATTCCGAGTTTGATTTCGTAAAAGATACTGCATCAAGTCAAATTATTTTTGCACCTTCAGTATTGAAGCTACATACAGGACAGGATAAATACCATACTGATATTTATAAATTATCAAATAATAATACGCAGGAGGACCCTATGGATAGTATTATTCGTATTTTGATAGCTAAGAAAATAACAGGAGTTACACAATGGAAGATACAACAAGATGGTGGAGGAACATTAGCAACTATAACTGATTATGGTTATGCAGGACACTTAGATAATCCTGCTAATCCTACTATTGATATTAACTTCGGTGTACCTAAGGAATTGCAGTTCCCTGCTTCTACTTATCCAACTAATAATTTATTCAATACTTATCACTTACCATATTTACAGGAAATTAGTGATATGGAAAGTAAGTTACTAACTTGTAGGGTATATTTAACTCCATTAGATATTTATCAATTAGATTTTAGCAAATATATATGGATAAACGGAGTACTATTTAGGTTGAATAAGATAGAATCATATAGTCCAACTGATTATAGAACAACACAAATTAATTTATTAAAAGTAATAAATACTGACTAATGGCAAATGAGAATGAAGTAATCATTACGATGCGAACCGAGAATGATGAAGCAAATAAACAGATAGATGATACCAATAAGAAACTCGGTGAAACCAATGATAAGAATAAGAAGCGTCAGGAAGATGAAAAAACGTTAAAACAATTATACAAGGAATCAGTAGTTGAACTTGCTAAAGTAATTGAAAAATACGGAGAAGCATCTAAGGAAGCGGCAGAGGCAGGTAAAAAAACTGCGGAGTTAGCTGATAAGATTGACTTTGTAAACAAAGCGGCTAAGGCTTTCAACCCTGATGAGAAATTTAAGGCAGTAGCAGGTGCATTGACAGGTGTAGCAGGAGGATTTTCTGCGGTACAGGGTGTAATGGCTTTATTTGGAACTGAAAATAAAAAGGTTGAGGAAGCGTTATTGAAAGTTAATGCGGCTATGGCATTGACCTCAGGCTTAAACGCTATTGGAGATAGTGTAGATAGTTTTAAGTTATTAAATCTGCAAATACAAAATAGTACAACTTTTCAAACTGCAAACAATTTAGTTACTAAAGCGGCTAATACTATTCAACAAGCGTTCAATATGACCTTGGCTGAAACAAGTACAGGCTTTAAGGTATTGAAAGGTGCTATCATTGCAACAGGTATAGGTGCATTAGTTACATTACTTGGTACTGTTATCGCTCACTTTGATGATATCAAGAAATGGATAATGGATAGTCCATTAGGTAGTTTAGCAAAAGGTGTAGGAGAATTAGTTGAGAAATTTACTGATTTTGTAGGCATAACTAGCGAGGCACAAAGAAACTTAGATAAAGTTGCAAAGGCTACTGAAAGAGGTAACGAGGATATTGCTAATAGAATAAAAATATTACAAGCACAAGGAGGAAAAGAAAAAGAGATACATGAACTTAAACTTCAGCAAACTGAAAATGAGTTAAGTAAACTTAGATTAGCCTTAAAAACTAAGGGTGAATTATCTGATGAGGAAGAAAAAAAGTTTAGAGATTTAAAAACTGCACAGGCAGTTGAAAATGCAAGTTATAACAAAAAGGTTGCAGATGATGATAAGAAAGCTAACGATAAAAAGGTTGAAGAACAAAAGAAAACCAATGATAAGGTAGCGGCTCAAAATAAAAAGACACAGGAAGAAATTGCGGCTGATAATAAAAAGGCAGATGAAATGCTTTTAGATATGCAGAACGAAACTAAAACTGCGTACCTAAAAACTGAAGAAGAAAAAGCCTTTGAAAAATTAAAGATAGATAAGGATGCTAAGGATAAGGAAATTGAGGAGTTAAAAATTAGTGAGGCTAAAAAAACTGCACTAAAATTAGCAAATGAAGCAGAATATGAGGCAAAAAGAAAAGAAATAGATGATGAAACAAAGGCAAAAAGAAAGGAAAAGGATGATGAGTTTGAGAAAGAACTAGCAGATTTACTTTCTGAAACTAGAATAGCTAAGTTAAAGGAAGGCAAGGAAAAGGAATTAGGAACATTAGATGAAGAACTAGTAAAAGCGACTAAATTAGTTTTAGATAATGCTGATTATACCGAAACTCAAAAAACTTTATTAGTTACTGCATTAAAAGAAAAGCATGGTGCTGAGGTAACCGCTATAACTGCAAAATATGATAAAGAGGCGGCAGTTAAAGAGGCAGATAGATTAAAGGAATTAATAGGTAACGAAACATTAACCTTTAAAGAAAGAAAGAAATATACTGATGATGCCATAAGCCTAAATAAAAAGCAGTATGATGAAGGCAAAATTACTTTAGATGAGTATACTAAAACCGATAAGGCATTAGGAGAAACTAGAAAGGAATTAGCTAAGAAAGAGGCTGAGGTTAGAAGTGAGCAAATGACTAAGGTTGCCAATACATTAAAAAATGTATCTAAGGCATTAGGCGAACATACTGTTGCAGGTAAGGCTACTGCGATTGCAGCGGCTACTATTGAAACATATCAAGCGGCAGTATCAGCGTTTAAATCATTATCAGGTATTCCTGTTGTTGGTCCTGTTTTAGGTGCGGCGGCGGCTGCGGCGGCTATTGTTGCAGGTATTAAGAATGTTAAAAGCATTATGGCAATACAACCACCACCTGTCCCTGGCGGTGCAAGTGGACCAGGCTTTGTTGATATACCACCACCATCAGGAGGTGCGGCTCCATCAATGCCATCCCCACCTAGCGGAGGAGGTTCTTTACCTTCAATAGACACTACACCTGCTCCTGCACTAACTACAGGTGGAGGCGGTGGAGGTCAAAGTGGTCAAACTGCAGTTCGTGCCTATGTAGTAGAAAGAGATATTACTAGTTCACAAGAACGAGAAAAAGAGATACAAAATAAGGCAAATTTTGAATAAACGATAAACATTAACAATTAAACTATTTAGTATTATGAACTTAGATTTACCTGTATATATGCTTGACATCAATGAGGATTTACAAGATGATGCTCAGGTTGATTTCATAGCTTTAGTAGATAGACCTGCTATACAAAAAAATTGGAATGCTTTTAACAATAAACAAAAGTTTGAGATTGTTAGCGAAGATATGCGTATTATCAGTGGTCCTATTATGTTGGCTGATACTCCTATCTTCCGTAGTGATATTCATTATGGCGATTACTATGTTGCATTTTCTGCAAATACTATACTTAAAATTATGCAGAAGTATTTCCGCAAAGGCTATCAAAGCAATGTAAATATGATGCACAATGGGCAACTAACCTTAGAGGATGTTACCTTATTTGAATCATTTCAAAGTGATGAGAAAAGAGGAATACCTCCAATGAAAGGTTTTGAAGATACTCCTTGGGGTACATGGTTTGGTTCAATGGTTGTAAATAACGAGCAAGTATGGGAGGAGCAGGTTAAGACAGGCAAGTTAAAAGGATTCTCGGTAGAAGGTATGTTTAACTATAAGCCTAAGGAAGTAAATCAAATTTCTGCACTAATAAACGAGGTAAAAAATATTTTATCTCAGGTTAAGTGATAAACAATTAATTTTTTAACTATATAAAGCAAAAAGTATGAACGCACAAGAAGCGATATTAAAAATCAAAGGCTTATTTGAAGAAAATTTAGCCGTTCCTCCTGCAGGTGAACCAACTCCTGAAGTTGAAACTAAGGTTGAGATGAAAGAGTACGACCTAGCAGATGGAAGTAAAGTAGAGATTTCTGAATTAGCAATTGGTGGCGAATGTAAATACCTAGACGGAACTGCATGTTCTATGGGAGATTATACATTAGCAGATGGCACCGAGATTTCATTAGACGAGAACGGAATTATCGTTGAAATGGAAGCACCTGAAGCAGAAATGATGCCTGATGCAGAACCTGCTGAAGAAGCACCTGCGGATATGGCAAAAGATTATGAAAAAAAGATGAAGGAATATGCTGAACAATTTGAAGCACAGGTTGCACAATTGAAAGCAGACAAAGAATCATCTGATAAAAAGGTTGCTGAATTAGAAGCAAAGGTTAAACAAGGATTTGCACAAGTAGCTGAATTAGTAGAGGCACTTACAAAGACACCTAACGCAGACCCAATTCAAAAACCAAATGGATTCAATGAATTTGTATCAACAAATGATATTAAAGAAAAAAGAATCGCAAGATTTAGAAACGCAATTTTAAACACTAAAAATTAATAACAATGGCATTTAATGTATCAGCATTAGCAGACTATACAGAACAAAACGCAGACCTTTTGGTTACTTCTTCTGTATTAGGCGCAAAAACTGCAACTTTAATCAAAAGTGCAGGTAACGTGATGGTTGGAGTAAAATCCGCAGAAACTATCAATATTATGGACACAGATGCAATCTTCCAATCAGGAGGTTCTTGTGGTTTTACTGCATCAGGTTCAACAACTTTTACTCAAAGAACAGTAACAGTTGGTAAAATCAAAGTAAACGAAGCACTTTGTCCTAAAGACTTAGAAGCTAAGTACTTACAAAAGGCTTTACCTACAGGTTCAATGTACGATTCTATTCCTTTTGAGCAAGAATTTGCTACAAAAAAGGCTGATAGAATTGCTTCTCAATTAGAGAAAACAATTTGGCAAGGAGATACAACTTCAGTAGACGTAAACTTAAACAAGTTTGATGGTTTAGTTAAGTTGATTGGTGCGGCTTCAGGTGTTGTAGCGGCTAACGCTTCTACTTACATTAGTGGTGCTCCATTAAGTTCTATTACTGCAGCGAATGTAGTTTCTATCTTTGATGGTATCTACCAAGCAATTCCTGCACAAGTAGTTTCTGCTGATGATATGACTATCTTCTGCGGTCAAGACTTATTCCGTACTTACACTATCGCATTGAAGAATGCAAATATGTTCCACTATTCTTTAGATGTTAAATCTGATAGTGAGTTCGTATTACCAGGTACTACTATCAAAGTTGTAGCAGTACAAGGTTTGAATGGTACTAACAAGGCTTACGCTTTACGTTTAAGCAACATGTTCTTAGGAACTGACTTGTTAAACGAAGAAGAGAAGTTTGAAATCTTCTACGCTAAAGAAGCTGACCAAGTTCGTTTCGTAGCTGAATTCAAAATGGGTGTGAATATCGCTTTCCCTGATGAGATTGTGAAATTCGTATTAGCATAATTTACAGGGGAGTGAAATACCTCCCCTTTTTTTAAAATATTAAATTAATTAACAATGGCGTGCGCATTAACACAAGGATATACTTTAGATTGCCGAGATAGCTTAGGTGGTATCGTTGAAGTGTATTTTACTGAAGCCTCAAACGTAACTGCCTCAACTGAAGCAAGTGGTGTAATTACTGCTTTGACTAAGGCTGCAGGTAAACGTTTTTGGAAATATGCTTTAGTGAAAGATACATCAATGTTTAACCAAACTATTACTGCTTCGGTAGCTAATGGTACTGTATTCTACACACAAGAATTACAAATAATTCTTAATAAGTTGCAAACTAATACAAGAAACGAAATCTTGTTATTAGCACAAAATAGCCTAGTTGCTGTTGTAAAAGATAGCAATGGTATCTATTGGTATTTAGGTAAAACAAGAGGTATAGATTTAACCGCAGGTAGTGCCGCTACAGGAACTGCACAGGGAGATAGAAGTGGTTTCACTTTGACTTTCTCAGGTGCTGAACCAGCAATGGCTCCAAGCGTAAACCAATCGGTTTATTCTGCTTTGGAAACACCGGGTTCTTAATTTGTTTTCATAGGTTTATAGGTTTGCCGCCGTTCGTTAATTCGTTCGGCGGTTTTTTTTATGTTTTAAAGTAAAGGCAAAACTTTACTAAAATTGACATAAAGTAAAGCCAAAACTTTACATTTATTCGTACGATAATGTGTTATAAAACGCACAAATTGGTACTATTTGTCCACTATATGCAACAAATTGCATTTCCTGCTATTTAAAGGTATGATTAGGCTAACAAAAGGACAAACTCAAAATATTATTCTAACCTTAACTGAAAAGCAGTTATTGACCAATCCAAACTATTTGTTTATATTTACAAATAGAAGTGCCAATACGGAAGTTAAATTTGTTAAATTAAACGCTACCGATATAAGTGCTTACAAGGATAGATACAATGAGTTTAGTATAGTAGTCAATACTAATTTTGCTTCATCTTTGAATGGTCAATATGACTATGAGATATATGAGCAAACTAGTACTACAAATACTAATCCTGCAGGTTTAAATATGGTTGAATCAGGCATTATGGAATTAGTAGGAACTACTTTGACCTATGCGGAATATAACACAAACGATACATTTACAATTAGACAATAATGGATAATATACTAGTATTAACATTCGCAGAAGCTAAACAACCTGAATACAGGGAGAAAAAAGGAGTAGGCTACATACAATATGGAGATAGAAACGACTATCCTAACTACTTAGTTGATTTATTTAACAAATCAGCTAAACATAACGCTATTGTAAAAAGCAAAGTACACTATATTACTGCAAATGGTTGGAGTTCTAGCGAACAGGCTAAAACTTTCGTTGAAAAAGTAAATAGAACTGAAAGCCTAGAAGATATTACTCGTAAGGTTAGCTTAGATACCGAGATATTTGGTGGCTATTTTTTAGAAATTATATGGAATGACTTAGGTCAATTAGCTGAAATATGGCATATTGATTATACTAAAATACGCACAAATAAGGACAATACGCAGTTTTGGTATAAGGAAGATTGGAAGGATAACAAGGAAGAAGCTAAGGTCTATACTGCCTTTAATCCTAACGCAGAAAGCAAGGTTAAACAAATACTATACGTTAAGGAATATCGCCCAAATATGGGCATCTATTCGCTTCCTACATACTTTGGAGCATTAAATTACATTGAAAGTGATATTGAAATATCTAAGCATGTATTAGGAAACGCACAAACAGGTTTCTCTGCAAGTAAACTTATAACTTTACCAAACGGAGAACCAAGTGATGATGAGAAGAAAAACATTGAGCAAAGGTTTACTAAAAGATTTAGTGGAAGTGATGGCAAGAAGTTTATCTTATCATTTGTTACTGACCCACAAAGAAAACCTATCATTGATGACTTAGGTGCAAGTGATATTACTAAGGAAGATTTTCAAAAGGTAGATGAACTAATACAAACTAATATTTTTAGTGGGCATCAAATTACTACCCCATCTATTTTTGGTATCGCAACACCAGGAAAATTAGGAAGCCGTAGTGAAATGAGAGATGGTTACGAGATATTTAAAAATACCTATGTAAATAGCAAACAAATGCACTTAGAAGGTGTATTCAATATGTTAGCTAAGTTAAGAGGAATACAGGAACCTGAATTAAAAATTATTCCTACTGAAGCTATTGGAATAGAATTATCGGAACAAATATTACAACAAATTGCTCCTAAGGAATGGTTACTTGAAAAGGCAGGTATAGATATTACTAAATATCAACCTGTTGCAGAACCTGTACAACAAGCACAATTTGCAGAACAAGATTTTAGTTTGTTTTTTGAGTTCGGAGAAGCAAAAGATGGATTTCAAGTTTGGAAACAAAAAAAGAAATTCAATGATGATAATGAATACGAGTTATTTGCAGATGTAAGTCAATTACAAGCTAATGTATTAGACCTAA
>Ga0315902_10002672_pt1 | contig 27457 bp, 24 predicted proteins | sample LakEriMetagenome_9_FD_203523 | JGI IMG/M metagenome (GOLD analysis project Ga0315902, IMG submission 203523) | Freshwater fungal communities from buoy surface, Lake Erie, Ohio, United States - Buoy 12 MA117 | ecosystem: Environmental > Aquatic > Freshwater > Lake > Lake biofilm | place: USA...
CCGCGTCTGCCGCCGCCACGACCTCGGCTTCGGCGGCCGCAAGAGCCGCCTCCGTCTCGGACATCTCGGACTGGAAGCGCCGGATCAGGTCATCCAGGGACTGCCGCTGGGCCTCACGGCGCGTCGCCTCGCGATCGTGCCGCTCCCGCGCCTGCCGGGCCAGGGTCACCCCCTGCTCAGCGGCGGCGGGGCCACGGCGGGCCTCCCGGACCCGGGCCTCGGCCTCGGCCAGGGCGCCTGCCGCGGTGGTGAGGGCGGCGGCGGCGGCTTCGGCCTCAGGGCGCAGGCCGGCCAGCTGGTCTTCCAGTTCGGCCAGCCGTCCGCGCTGGGTCATCCGGACGGCCGAGGCCCTCGGGGCGTCCGCCCGCGCCACGAAACCGTCCCAGCGCCAAAGGTCGCCCTCTCGGGAGACAAGGCGCACACCCGGCGCGAGGCTCGCGGCCAGTTGATCGCCTCGGCTGCGGTCCACCAGCCCGACCAGGGCGAGGCGGGCAGCCAGGGCCTGGGGCGCCTTCACCCGGCCCGCCAGGGGCTCGGCGCCCGGGGGCAGGGTGCTGAGGGGGGCTGGCGCGCCCTTCCAGAAAGCGTTGGCCCGGGGGTCCAGGGCCGCGTCGAGGTCGTCGCCCAGGGCGGCGGCGAGCGCCGCCTCAAGCCCGCGCTCGGGGGTGATGCTGTCCACCGCCGGGGCGAAGCCGTCCTCAGCGGGGTCTTTGAGCAGGCGCGAAAGGCCCCGCGCCTCGGCCTCAGCCGCGTCGAGGCGGGCGCGAACCTCGCGCGCGGCGTCCTGGGCCGCGCCTTCTGAGCGCGCCGCTTCGGTCCTTGCAGCCTCAGCCGCCTCGAGGGCGGAGCGGGCGGCGGAAAGCCCGGCTTCCGCCGCGGTCAGCGCCTCGGCGGCGGCTTGCGCCTCGGGGCCTTCGGCGCTGCTCAGGGCCTCGCGCTCGCGCACGGCCTGCTCCAGGGCCCGGCGGGTCCGGGCCGCCCGGCTGCGGGCCTCTTCCGCGCGCGTCTCCGCCGCACGGCGCTGGGCGGCCTCGGCGGCGACCTGGGCCGCCAGGGCTTCCACCTCGGCCTGGACCTGGTCGCGCTCGACCTCCGCCAGGCGCAGGGCGGACTCCAGTTCGGGGCCCCGGGACGGGGCGGCGGCGACCTCCGCCTCCAGGCGGCTGATGTCGGCGGCCAGGCGGGCCAGGGCCTCCTCGGCGTCGGCTGTGATCTGGGTCTCGCGGGCCCGGTCAACCTCGATTCGGGCGATGTCGGCCTCGAGCCTGCGGACCTCCTCGGCCAGGGCCTCGGCCTCTCGCTCCAGCCGGTCGCGGTCGATGGCCAGCTTGTTCAGGACGGCCGCGGCCAGGGTCTCGGCGTCCCGCAGGGCGGGCATGGCGGCCTCGGCCCGGGCCGAGCGGGCGCTGGCCGCCGCCGCCGCCCGAGCCGTGCCCTCGACCCCCCGGATCGCCTCTTCGGCCTCGGCGGACAAGCGGCGCACCGACTCTCCTGCCTCGGCCCAGCGGGCGTAGAGCACGGCGGCCTGGAGGGTGCGGATCTCGCCGGAGAGCCGGCGATAGCGCTCGGCGTTCCTCGCCTCCCGCCGGAGGCGGTTCAGGGCGGAGTCCAGCTCCCGGGCGATGTCGTCCAGGCGGGACAGGTTGGTCTCTGCGGCCCTGAGGCGGAGCTCGGCCTCGTGCCGGCGCGAATGAAGGCCCGAAACTCCTGCGGCCTCCTCCAGGATCATCCGGCGGTTCTGCGGCTTGGCGGCGATCAGTTCCGAGATCTGGCCCTGGCGCACCAGGGCCGGGGAGTTGGAGCCCGTCGAGGCGTCCGCGAACAGGAGCTGCACGTCCCGGGCCCGGACTTCCCGTCCGTTGATCCGGTAGGTGGAGCCCTCGCCCCTGTCGATCCGGCGGACCACTTCCAGGACCGGGCTGTCATTGTAGGCCGCCGGCGCCCGCCGCTCGGCGTTGTCGATGGTGAGGACGACCTCGGCGTGGTTGCGGGAGGTCCGGCCGCCGGACCCGGCGAAGATCACGTCGTCCATGCCGCCGGCGCGCATGGCCTTGGCGGAGTTGGCGCCCATCACCCAGCGCAGGGCTTCCAGAAGATTGGACTTCCCACAGCCGTTCGGACCGACAATACCCGTGATTCCGGGCTCGATGCGCAGCTCCGTCGCATCGACGAAGGACTTGAAGCCGGAGAGCCTGAGTCGCTGGAACTGCACCTGTCCTCCCAGCCCCGCCTACTTTGAGGCTTCTGCGACGGCCTTCTCCAGGGCCTCCAGGGAGATCTCGCCGGTCCCGACCGACTTGCCGTTGATGAAGAAGGCCGGCGTGCCGGTGATCCGGTCCTGCTTCACCGCCCGCTCGACCCGCTCGTTCAGAGCCTTGAGGGCGGCTTCATCGGTGATGCAGGCGTTGAACTGGGCCTCGGTCAGGCCTGCCGACTGGGCGACGCGGAGCAGGACGCCGCGCATGTCGCCGGTCTGGAAGATCTCCTGCTGGCCGCGGAAGATGGCGTCCAGGACGGTGAAGTACTTGTCCTTGCCGGCGCAGCGGGCGGTCAGGAAACCCGCGGCCGCCAGCTCGTTCGGCGGGGTGAGGAACTCCTTCAGGGTGTAGTGCACCTTGCCGGTGTCGATGTACTTCTCCTTGAAGGCGGGGAAGACCTCGTTGTTGAAGGTCGCGCAGTGGGTGCAGCTGGCCGAGGCGTACTCCACCATCTTCAGGGGCGCCTTGGGATCTCCGAGGGTCATGTCGTCGGCGGCCGGAGCGGGGCCTCGGCTGCAGGCCGCGAGCAGGAGGACGCCGGCCAGGGCGACCAGGGCGAGGGGCTTGAAGCGGGACATGACGCCTCCAGGAAACAGTTAAAGAAGGAATAGAACGCGATTCTCGGTCGTCGGGGACGGTGGGCCAAGGGCCTGTCACGGACTTCCGGGCGGGTTTCTGTGGACGGACCGTCCGAGGCTGACCAGCGCGCGCCGCAGGCGATCGGTCCTCGCCGTTTCGGCCTCCCGTGCAAGCTCCGCCTCAACGGCGGCGTCGAGGGGCGGTGGGCGACGCCGACCGGCCAGCTGGGCGGGCGCCTGGACGGGGCGCAGCCGCAGGGGCCCCTGGACGACCCGGAGCCGTCCCGCCGATCCCGCCCCGAGGAACAGGTTGACCCGCTCCAGGATCTCGGCGCTGCGGTGCTGGATCAGGGTCGCGGACGGACCGGCGACGCGGATTTCGAGGACGCCGGGCGTCCCGCCCCGGGGCAAGGACAGCTTCACGGGCTCGGTCCGGCGGGCGAGGTCGGCCCCGACAATCTCCGGCCACCGGGCCTGCAGGGCTCCGGGACCTTGCCCGAACCGCTCGTCCAGCGCCTTGAGGAGGGGCGTCAGGCTACGCCCTGCAGGGGGCGCCGCCCGCCGCGCAGGCCGGGTCCGGCGGCGGGCGAGGATCTCCGCGGCTTCGGCGAGGGTGGGCAGTCTCCGGCTCGGCATGCGCCCAGTCTACAGCGGGAGGCGCGGGCGGAGCGAGTCCCGGTCGGGCGAAGCCGGTCCTTTCCGCCTTGCGGTGAAACCTCGTAGTCTCGCTCCATGACTCCAGACCGCCTTCAGGCGCGCATCCGCGACTGGTACCACGCCAACGCCCGGACCCTGCCCTGGCGGCGACCGCCGGGCGACGGCGCCGTCACCCCGGACCCCTACCGGGTCTGGCTCTCCGAGGTGATGCTCCAGCAGACCACCGTGGTTCACGCCGCCCCCTACTACGAGGCCTTCCTGCGGCGCTGGCCCACCGTCACGGCCCTCGCGGATGCGGAGGACGCCGAGGTCATGGCCGCCTGGGCGGGCCTGGGCTACTACGCCCGGGCGCGGAACCTGCTGGCGTGCGCCCGGGCCGTCCGGGACCGGTTCGCCGGTCGGTTCCCGGATACGGAGGCGGCCCTGCTCAGCCTGCCCGGGGTGGGCCCCTACACGGCGGCGGCGGTGGCCGCGATCGCCTTTGACCGTCCCGCGAACGTGGTGGACGGCAATGTCGAGCGGGTCATGTCCCGGCTTTTCGCGGTGGAGACGCCCCTGCCGGCGGCGCGGGCCCAGCTGCGGGACCTCGCCGCAGGTCTCGTGGATGGCGCCGCCCCCGGCGACTGGGCGCAGGCCTTGATGGACCTCGGCGCGACGATCTGCCGGCCGCGTTCGCCGCGATGCGATCTCTGCCCGGCCGCTGACGCCTGCGCCGCGCGCGCCTCGGGCGCTCCGGAGGGCTGGCCGCGAAAGACGGCGCGAGACGCCCGGCCCGATCGCGCCGGCGTCGCCTTCGTGCTGCGTCAGGGGGGACGGATCGCCGTCGTGCGGCGACCGCCCCGCGGCCTGCTGGGCGGCATGCTGGGCTTGCCGGGGACGGCCTGGACGGCGGGGGGCCCCGGGGCTGATGAGATCACGACCTCCGCCCCTGCAGATCTGGACTGGCGGGAGGCCGGTTCGGTGGATCACGTCTTCACCCACTTCCGGCTGACCCTGCGGGTGCTGACGGCGGAGGGCGACGCTCCGGGTTCGGAGTGGCTGGCGGAAGCCGCCCTGGGCGACCTGCCCAGCGTCTTCCTCAAGGCGGCCCGGCGGGCGCTGGGGATGTCCGCCGTGGAATGAGCAGGGTCGTCATGACCAGCCCCGCGACCGAGATGCCGATGGCCGACAAGGGAATGCCCGGTACGCCCACGGTGGCGAGGGCGAAACCGCCGACCGCCGATCCCAGCGCCTGCCCCATGGAGTTGACGGAGCCGTTGACCGCCATGGCGAGGGGCGCGCCCTGGCTCGTCTGGATGATCCGCGAAGACAACACCGGCATGAGCGAGAACAGGGAGGTAGAGGCGATGAAGATGGCCATGGCCACCATCAGCTGGCTGGGAAGGCCCGGAGGCGTCAGGTGGCTCGTGGCGGCGACATGGAGGCTCATGGCCAGGAGCTGGCCCAGGAAGCAGGTGATCAGCCATTCCCGGCCCTCGCCCCGGTCCCCGGCCCTCCCGCCGAGGGAGAGGCCGACGATGGAGCCCAGCCCGATCACCATCTGAAAGACGCCGACCCCGGCCCCTGTGACCCCGGCGCCCACCCGGACCACCGGGGCGATGAACAGGTTCACCGTCATGTTGGCCGCAAAGCAAAGGAAGCCGCCGGCGTAGAGCGGCAGCAGCGGCCCGAGGGCGATCCTCCCGCCCGCCGAAGGGGGTTGCGGCCGTACGGAGGGCATCAGGGTGACGACCCCGGCGAAGGCGAGCGCGGTCAGGGCCCCGGCGAGGACGAATGTGGATCGCCAGCCGAAGTGCGCGCCCACGAAGCTGCCAAGGGGAATCCCGATGACGAAGGCCATGGTCATTCCGCCCATCACCATGGCGACGGCGGATCCCCGGCGTTCGGGCGGCACGAGGGCGGCGGCGGCGACGCTCGCCGTGGGCCCGGCGATGGCGGCCGCCAGGCCGACCAGGGTCCTGAGCGCCAGGAGGGACTGGAAACCCGGCGCCATCGCACAGGCCAGGTTGGCCAGGGCGCCGAAGCCGAGGGCCGCGGCCAGCACCACCTTGCGGTCCGCCCTGCCCAGCAGCCAGGCCAGGGGCGGCCCAAGGAGGGCTGAGACCAGGACGTAGGAGGTCTGCAGCTGGCCGGCCACCGCGGTCGCCACCCCCAGGTCCTGGGCCATGGTTTCCAGGACGCCCGCAAAGATGAAGGCGGTCGACCCGAACGCGAAGGTGGACAGGGTCAGGACCAGGATGCGCGGGTTCATCGGGCCAGCTTAGCCCGGAGCCCGCAGTCGCAAAGCGAAAACGCGGGCCGGGGTCAGCCCGGCAGGCGGCTGCGGACCTGGGCGCGCAGGACGTCGATGGGGGCCAGGCCCTTGTCGGTGCGGAAGTGCCAGTAGGTCCAGCCATTGCAGGCCGGCGCCGACTGCACCATGGCGCCGACCTTGTGAATCGAGCCCGTCAGGTCGCCGGTGGCCAGGGAGCCATCGGCCCTGACGCGGGCGGCGCGCTCGCCGCGGGAGCAGTAGAGGACGTCGCCGGGACGCAGCAGGCCCGCCTCGAGGATCTGGCCGAAGGGCACCCGGGGCTCGGCGCGCTTGGAGCCGGTGACCTGCAGGTCCTCCGGCGCCACCGGCTGGACGCGGGCGATGCGCTGCCGGGCCAGGTCGACATATTCGGTCTCGCGCTCGATGCCCAGATAGCGGCGTCCGAGGCGACGGGCGGCCGCGCCGGTGGTGCCCGTGCCGAAGAAGGGATCGAGGACCAGATCGCCGGGCTTGGTGGAGGACAGCAGCACACGATGCAGCAGGGCCTCTGGCTTCTGGGTCGGGTGGGCCTTGGCGCCGCTCTCGTCCTTGAGCCGCTCCTCGCCGGTGCAGAGGGGGAAGGTCCAGTCCGAGCGCATCTGCAGCTCGTCGTTCGCCATCTTCATGGCGTCGTAGTTGAAGGTATAGCGCTTGGCGCCCCGGCCCTTGGCCGCCCAGATCAGGGTCTCATGGGCGTTGGTGAAGCGCGCGCCCTTGAAATTCGGCATGGGGTTGGTCTTGCGCCAGACCACGTCGTTGAGAATCCAGAAGCCGAGGTCCTGAAGGATCGTCCCGACCCGGAAGATGTTGTGATAACTGCCGATCACCCAGATGGCGCCATCGTCCTTCAGGACCCGCCGGCACTCGGCCAGCCAGGCCCGGGTGAAGGCGTCGTAGGCTGAGAAGCTCTCGAACTGGTCCCAGTGGTCGTCGACGGCGTCGACGCGGGAATTGTCCGGGCGCAGCAGGTCGCCACCCAGTTGCAGGTTGTAGGGCGGATCGGCGAAGACGAGGTCCACCGAGCGGTCGGGCAGGCTCTTCAGAACCTCGATGCAGTCGCCCTGGAGGATGGTGTCGGGGGTCACGCCCAGCCCTTCGCGGTCGAAATCCGGAAGGGGAATCTTCCTCTCACGTGGTTGAAAGACTGTTTCCGAACATGGTGAACAGCGAATTAAACCTTTGAATCCAAAAGGGCCCGGATCGGCGCCCAGGTCATCCTGTGAGCCGGGCAGGGGCCCAGCCGGCGAAGCGCCTCGACATGCCGGGGCGCGTGATAGCCCTTGTGCGCGGCAAAGCCGTAGTCCGGCCAGTCCCGGTCCAGCTCGACCATCACCCGGTCCCGGGCGGTCTTGGCCAGGATGGAGGCGGCGGCGATGGAGACCGAAAGGCTGTCGCCCTTCACCACAGGCCGGACGGGCGCGGGCAGGTCGAAGCGCCAGGATCCGTCCACGAGGATGAAGGCGGGCGGGATGGCGAGGGCCTCCACCGCCCTGCGCATGGCCAGTCCGGTGGCCTGCAGGATATTCATCCCATCGATCTCCGGGACGCTCGCGAAGCCCACGCCCCAGGCCAGGGCGGCGGCCTTGACCTCCGCCTCCAGGGCGTCGCGCCGGCGCTCGGAAAGGGCCTTGGAGTCGTCCAGGCCCACCGGGACCCGGTCCGGGTGGAGGATCACCGCCGCGGCGCTGACCGGTCCGGCCCAGGGTCCGCGGCCCGCCTCGTCGACGCCGCAGACCGGCGCCGGGGAGCCCGCCTCCAGGGCATAGTCCGGGCCGGTCCCGCGACGGGTCACCCCCCCATCTCCAGGACGCTGGCGTGACGGTGGCAGGACACCAGGTGGTCGTTCACCATCCCCACCGCCTGCATGTAGGCGTAGACGATAACGGGCCCCACGAAGCGGAAGCCTCGGGCCTTCAGGGCGGCGGAGATCTCCCGGCTGAGGGGGGTCTCGGCGGGTACGTCCTGGAGGCGCTCGGCAAAGGTCTGGATGGGTCGCCCGTCCGTGAAGTTCCAGAGGAAGTCGGAGAAGTCCTCCCCGGCCTCGCGCATGTCGAGGAAGATCCGGGCGCCCGAGATGGCGGCGTCGATCTTGGCGGCGGAGCGGACGATCCCCGCGTCGGCGAGCAGGCGGGCCCGGTCCGCCTCCCCGAACCGCGCCACGGCCTCGGGATTGAACCCGGCGAAGGCGGTGCGGAAGGCCTCGCGCTTGCGAAGTATGGTGATCCAGGCCAGCCCGGCCTGGAAGCCGTCGAGCACCAGCTTTTCCCAGAGGGCGACGGGGTCCCGCTCGGGCACGCCCCATTCCTGGTCATGATAGGCTTCGTACAGCGGGTCACCCGCCATGCCGCGCCAGGTGCAGCGAATCAGGCCGTCAGACATGGGAACGAACTTCGCAGGCCGCTCATCACCCCGGCAAGGGCGCCTCGGCCGACACAGACCGTCCCTCCACCGAAAGGGCGCCGTCGATCCGGTCCAGCCGCAGGAGCGCGAGGGCCAGGCCGTCGACGCCGGACCGGACCTCCCCCGCCCTCAGCTCGCCCTTCAGGACCTCGGAACCCCGGGCCGGCGGAGGCCCTTCAAAGCGGATCGGGACCAGGCGGGTCTTGACCTGTCCACGCCGCTTCATTCGAGAGGTGGTCTCCTGCCCGACAAAGCAGCCCTTGGCGAAATCGATGCCGCCGACCCGGTCGAAGTTCAGCTCCACCGGGTAGTCCCGGTCAAAGTCGAAGTCCTCGGCGTCGCCGACCCCGAAGGCGAGCCGCCGCCCGCGCCAGTCCTCCAGGCTCCCCGTCACGGCCGGAGGGGCTGCAGGTCCCCAGGCGCGCCAGGCCAAGCCCTCCCGACGGGGGTCGGGAACCCAGCCCGGTCCCGGGGGCTCGGGCCAGCAGGTCCAGACCCCGGCGTCCAGGGGGCGGATGTCGACCCTGGCCCTCAGCCGGTAGATCTTCAGTCGGGTGAGGAGGTCGTCCCGGCGCGCCGCCGCCACGTCCAGCCAGATCGCCTCCGGACGCCCCACCATGAAGAGATCGAAGAGCAGCCGCCCCTGGGGGGTCAGCAGGGCGCCGTAGCGGGCTTCCCCGGGGGACAGGGCCTCCAGGGACTGGCTCAGAAGGCCCTGGAGGAAAGAGACCCGGTCCTCGCCGGTGACCTCGACGAGGGCGCGGTCTGTCAGGGGGACGCAGATTGTCATGCGGTGAACCTTCCGGCGGCTGGAGCCTAACCTAGGCTCCGATTATGTATCCGCAATGCTGGCCTCGCCCTTTCCGATTCTCTTCATCACCGCCACGCGGATCGGCGACGCCGTGCTCTCCTCCGGCCTCATTCACCGCCTCTCGGAGGAGATTCCCGGGGCCCGCTTCACCATCGTCGCCGGCCCGGCTGCCGCGCCCCTGTTCCAGGACGTGCCCGGGCTGGAGGCGATCATCCCCTTCGAGAAGTCGAGGGACGGGGGTCACTGGTTCCGCCTCTGGAGCCGGGTCCGCCGGCGGTCCTGGGGACTTGTGGTCGACCTGAGGGGGTCGGCCCTGAGCGGCTTCCTGAGGCGCCGGCGCCGCGCGGTCTATCGGCGGTCCCTGGGTCCGCCGATGCACAAGGTCGTCGAGGCGGCCAAGGTCCTGGGTCTCCAGGACGATCCGCCGGCGCCCCACATCTTCGTCGGGGAGGCCGCCGCCCGGCAGGCCGCAGCCCTGGTGGCTGGCGAAGGTCCGATCCTCGCCCTTGGGCCGGCCGCCAACTGGGTCGGCAAGACCTGGCCCGTCGAGCGTTTCGCCCAGGTCGCCATCCAGTTGCTGGGGCCGGGCGGGGCCCTGGCTGGCGGGCGATTGCTGGTCGCGGGCGGGCCCAACGACACCGCCGTTCTGCCGACCCTCAAGGCGGTGACCCCCCGGGACCGGTTCATCGACCTGGTGGGCAAGGTGGACCTCGTGACCCTGCACGCCGCCCTGGGCTCAGCCCGGCTCTTCATCGGCAATGACTCCGGTCTCATGCACCTCGCCGCTGCGGCGGGCGCGCCCACCCTCGGGCTCTTCGGGCCGTCGGACGAGCAGCTCTACGCCCCCTGGGGCGATCACGGGCGGGTGCTGCGGGGCGCACGTTCCCTGGACCAGATCCGGACCCTCGATCCGGACCTCTCCCAGTCCATCTGCCACATGATGGACCTCTCCGTAGAGAGCGTCCTCGCGGCCAGCCGGAGACTGGTGTCTGAGACCGAGGTCTCCTGACCTGCGCTGATCAAGGGCTGAAAGCTCTGGACGCTGTAGCCGCCCCCTCTAAGCTGGGCCCCCGGCGGGGAGGAGTTGGGCGGATGGCCGACAACAGGGTCCTTCATACGAGGTTGATGCGGGCGGGACCGGGGTCGCCGGCGTCGCCAGTCCTGTTTGACGCCCTGAGGCGGCCCGCGAGCCGCGAAGTCATGATCCCGGCGGCTGCGGCGGTCGCCCACGCCGCCTTCGCCGCCCCCTGGCGGGTCCCGGAAATCCTGGATCACCTGTCCGGACTGGCGCCTTCCGCGCCTGCGCCGTCCCGGCCCGTACTGGAGGTTGGCGAGCCCCTGGTGGAGGCGCTCTGGGCGATTGTCGACGGCGCCGGCGGAGGGCGGTCGGCCCTTGAGTTCACCCAGGCCACGGCGGCCCTGGCGGGCCATCTCGATCCTGGTTTCCGGGAGGCGCTGCTTGAGGTCAGCCGAAGTTGGCCGGGCGTCGCCGAGGCCGTCGCCCAGGGCTGGCCGGAACCCTTCACCCTTGAGGCCCTGGCCGCCGCGCCGGCGGGGTCCCTGGCCGGTGAGTTCCACGACCTGATCGTCCGTAACGGCTTTGACCTGGAGGTCCTGGACCGGGACGCCCTGTCCCTGCGCGACCTGCCCCCGCCCCTCGACTATCTGAACGCCCGGATCCTGCAGGTGCATGATCTGTGGCACCTGGTCGGCGGCTATCACACCACCGGCCTGCACGAGATCGCCATCTCGGCCTTCCAGCTGGCGCAGTTCGGGCATGCCTATTCGGCCTCTGTCCTGGCGGTCACCCTGGCTTCGGCCTCCGTTGAGCCGGTTCGTTACGGCGTCCTGTCCGGGGTGATCGCCGCCGCCTGGGGGCACGGTCGCATCACGCCGCCCCTGCTCGGAGTCGACTGGCCGGCCGTCTGGGCCGAGCCGATCGGGACGGTCCGGGAGCGCCTGGGCGTGACGGCCTTCGAGTCTCCCTGGCCTGCGGACCTTTTCGAGCGGGCGGCCTGACCCCGTCCCGCCGTTGCCTCCGGCGGGTCGAGTCCCTACTTTCCGCGCAACGCGCCCAAGTGCGCTCTGAACACAAGACCTGGAGGGTTTCCCCATGCTCGGCAGAATGCAGGACTGGCCGCTGACCGTTGACCGGATTCTGGAACACGCCAAGACTTGGCATGGGGACCGCGAGATTGTCTCCCGATCCGTTGAAGGCCCGATCGTGCGCACGACCTACGCTGAGGCCTATGTACGGGCAAAGCGTTGCTCAAGCGCCCTCAAGGCCCTTGGCGTCCAGCCTGGCGACCGGGTCGCGACCCTCGCCTGGAATACCGCGCGCCACCTGGAAGCCTGGTACGGCATCATGGGGATCGGCGCCGTCTGCCACACCCTCAACCCCCGGCTCTTCTCCGAACAGCTCGTCTACATCATCAACCATGCGGAAGACCGGGTCATCTTCACCGACCTGACCTTCCTGCCGATCCTCGCCCAGATCCGCGACCAGATCCCGACGGTGAAGCATTTCATCGTGCTGACCGACGATGCGCACATGACCGACCAGCTGCCGGGCGCCCTGGCCTACGAGACCCTCATCTCGGGCCAGTCGGAAGATTGCGTCTGGGGCGGGTTTGACGAGAACACCCCGGCGGGCCTTTGCTACACCTCGGGCACCACCGGCAATCCGAAGGGCGTGCTCTACACCCATCGCTCGAACTTCCTGCATACGCTGGTGACGGCCAGCGCGGATGTTCTGGGGGTCAGCGGCAGGGACACCATCCTCCCGATCGTGCCGATGTTCCACGCCAACGCCTGGGGAATCGCCTTCTCTGCACCCGCCGTGGGGGCCAAGCTGGTGATGCCCGGCCCGAGGCTGGACGGCGCTTCGGTGCACGAACTCATCGAGGCGGAGGGCGTCACCTTCTCCGCCGCCGTGCCCACCGTCTGGCAGATGCTTCTGGCCCACCTCCGTCAGACCGGAGGCAAGCTGACGAACCTCAAGCGTGTGGCGATCGGTGGCTCGGCCGTGCCGGAGGCCATAGTTCGCGGCTTCAGAGACGAGTTCGGCGTGGACGTCACCCACGCCTGGGGCATGACCGAGACCTCCCCCCTCGGCACCATAGCGAACCCCTCTTACAGGGTTGCCGAGATGGACGACGAGGCCCAGCTCCGCTTCAAGCTGAAGCAGGGCAGGCCGCCTCTCGGGATCGATCTCAGGCTGCTGGACGACGAGAACAAGGAGCTCCCTCACGACGGTCAGACCTTCGGGCGTCTGATGGTCAAGGGGCCCTTCGTGGTGGGCGAGTACTTCAAGGGCGATGGCGGCGCGATCCTCGACTCCGAGGGCTTCTTCGACACCGGCGATGTCGCGACCATCGACGAGTACGGCTACATGCAGATCACCGACCGCGCCAAGGACGTCATCAAGTCCGGGGGAGAGTGGATCAGCTCCATCGAGATCGAGAACATCGCCGCTGGCCACCCCAAGGCGGAGCTGGCGGCGGTGATCGGCGTGGCCCACCCCAAGTGGGACGAACGGCCCGTGTTGCTGGTCAAGCTGCGCCCCGGAGAGAGCGGGACCAAGGAGGAGTTCCTGAAGTTCCTGGACGGCAAGATCGCCAAGTGGTGGACGCCCGACGACGTCGTCTTCGTGGATGACATCCCGCTCGGCGCCACGGGCAAGATCGACAAGAAGATCCTGCGCCAGCGCATGGTCGACTACGTCCTGCCGACCGCGGGCTGACCCGGCGGCGCGGTCTTGACCTCGATCAAGGCGGCGCCCGCCGCAGCGTGGAGGATGGGGGCCTCATCAGGAGGTTCACATGCCCCATCTTTCCCTCGCCGAGCAGGCGTATCTGCTGACCGCCTCTGGCGCCTTCGCCGTCTTCATACTGGCGTTGGGCAGCGTCTCGACCCGCATCATGCTGGGGCGCAAGGACCCGCCGTCCTAGGCCTGAGCGTCAGGGACGCCGGTAGGTCGCGCCGGGTCCGGGCTCGCCATCGCAGGCCAGGACGCCCCGGCGCACCAGGTCGATGGCATGGCCGAGCAGGGAGTTGGCCGCGGCCGGGTGCAGGCGCTTGTCCACCGCAGCGTAGAGCTCGGGCACCATGTCGGCGATCCGGCCGACCCCCTTGTCCACGCAGGCCAGGAACTGGGCCTCGCGACCGCGCCGGTGCGCGGCGTAGGCGGCGATGAAGGGGGCGACCTCGGTGATGGGCGGGCCGTGGGTCGGCCACAGGGTGTCGAACTTCCGGTCCGCCACCTTCTGCAGGCTGTCCATGTAGGCGGTCATGTCGCCGCCGGGCGGCGAGACCACCGTCGTCGACCAGCCCATGATGTGATCCCCGGAGAACAGGGCGTTCTCCTCGTGCAGGGCGAAGCAGATGTGGTTCAGGGTGTGGCCGGGGGTGGCCACGGCCTCCAGCGTCCAGCCCGGTCCACGGATGATCTCACCGCCCCGGATCACGATCTCCGGCCGGAAGCTCTCGTCCTCGTCCGCCTCCACCACGATCCCGTCCGCGGCGCCGATCCGGGACGGAGGGCAGCCGTGGATCCGCGCGCCTGTCCGGGCCTTGAGGGGGCCGGCGAGGGGCGAGTGGTCGGAATGGTGGTGGGTGATCAGGATGTCGGTGATGGTCTCGCCCTTCGTGGCGGCCAGGAGGGCCTCCAGGTGGTCGTCCAGGTCCGGACCGGGGTCGATGACCGCCACCTGTCCCCTGCCGATGATGTAGGTGCCCGTGCCCAGGAAGGTGAAGGGGCCGGGGTTGTTCGCCACCACGCGGCGGATCAGGGGCGAGACCTGGTCGCAGGCGCCGTACTCGAAGGTGATGTCCTTGACGAAGGGGATCATGGGTCTGCTCACATCGGCCGGGGCAGGACGGCGGAGAGGTCGTAGCCCGCCCCGGCGGCCAGGGCGACCAGGGCCTCCCGGTCATGGTCTCCGGCCCTGAGGGCCCCCAGGGCCCAGGCGGTGACCGACCGGGTGCCCGAACGGCAATAGGCCAGCACCGGGCCAGGGGCCCCCGAGACGGCGGCGAAGACGGCGTCGGCCGTTGCTGCGTCCGGCATGCCGGCGAAGGGAATGTGCACGAAATCCAGGCCCGCCGCCTGGGCGGCCGCCTTCATCGCCCCGCCCGAGGGCTGGCCGGGACCTTCGCTGTCCGGCCGGTTGCAGACCACCCGCACGAAGCCCTGCCGAGCGGCGGCGGCCATGTCCTCCGGCGCGAGCTGGGGTGCGACTGAAAGGCGCTCGGTGACTCGGTGGAACTCGGACATGGACCCATCCTCCTGACTCCCCGCCCCTCGGATTGCGGGCGAGTGCGTTGACATCATCGGGGGGGGATGGAAGTTTCGCAATCGTCAGGCCCGCAAAAAGACCTCGTCACGGCTCCCCCATGCTGCGCTTCATCGGTCGACGTCTTCTCGTGGCGGGGCCCACCCTCCTGGTGGTGATCACCCTGGCCTTCTTCATGATGCGCGCGGCCCCGGGCGGGCCCTTCGACTCCGAGCGGCGCCTGCCGCCGGCGGTGGAGCAGAACCTCAAGGCCCGCTATGGCCTCGACCGGCCCCTTCCGGAGCAGTATCTCGCCTACCTCGGCGGTGTTGTGCGCGGGGATTTCGGTCCGTCGCTGAAGTACCCCGACAAGACCGTGGCCGACATCCTGAAGCAGAACGCCCCCGTCAGCCTGAAGCTGGGGCTGGCCTCCATGATCCTCGCCCTGGCGGTGGGGGTGTCGCTGGGCGTCCTGGCGGCCCTGCGCCGGAACGGGGTCCTGGACGTCGGCGCCATGGGTCTGGCCATACTGGGGGTCTGCGTACCGACCTTCGTCACGGCGCCCCTGCTGATCCTGTTGTTCGGGTCGACCCTGCAGTGGCTTCCCAACGGCGGATGGAACGGCGGGGCCCTGCCGAACATGATCCTGCCGGTCATCGTCCTGGCCTTGCCCCAGGCGGCCATCCTGTCGCGCCTCACCCGGGCCGGGATGATCGAGGCCCTGGCCGCCGGCCATGTCCGCACCGCCCGGGCCCGGGGCCTGCCCGAGGCCGCCGTCGTCCTGCGCCACGCCCTGCGCCCGGCCCTCACTCCCCTCGTCAGCTATCTGGGTCCGGCGGCCGCCGGCCTGCTGACGGGCTCCCTGGTGGTGGAGAAGATCTTCAACCTGCCGGGCCTGGGGAAGTTCTTCGTCATCAGCGCCCTCCAGCGGGACTACACCGTCGTGATGGGCATGATCGTGGTCTACGCCGTCCTCGTCCTGGCGCTGAACCTGCTGGGCGACCTGATGCTGGCCGTGGTCGATCCCCGGGTGCGCCTGTCATGACCGACCTCGCCACCCATCCGACGCCCGCCGCCCGCGGCCGCAGCCTGACAGACGACGCCATTGCGCGGCTTCGCGCCAACCGCGCCGCCACCCTCAGCCTGGGGGTCCTGGTCCTCCTGACCCTGTTCGCCCTCTTCGGCCCCATGCTGAGTCCCTGGCCCTATGACCAGGTGAACAAGGACCATGTCTGGGTCCCGCCCCTGACCGACGGGCATCTGCTGGGGACGGACGCCCTGGGCCGGGACCTGCTGGCGCGGCTGGCCATGGGCCTGCGGGTCTCGCTGGCCATCGGCCTGGTCGCCACCCTGGTGTCGCTGGTCATCGGCGTGGCCTGGGGGGCGACGGCCGGCTACATCGGCGGCGCCGTGGACGAGGCCATGATGCGCATTGTCGACGTGCTCTACGCCCTGCCCTTCATCTTCTTCGTCATCCTGCTGATGGTGGCCTTCGGGTCGAACATCCTCCTGATCTTCGTGGCCATCGGCGCTGTGGAGTGGCTGACCATGAGCCGCATCGTGCGCGGCCAGACCCTGTCGCTGAAGCAGAAGGAATTCATCGAGGCCGCCCGGGCCGCAGGCCTCGGGCGGATGTCCATCGTCGCCCGGCACATCATTCCCAACCTGCTGGGACCGGTGGCGGTCTACGTCACCCTGACCATACCGGCGGTGATCCTGGCTGAGAGCTTCCTGTCCTTCCTGGGGCTGGGCGTCCAGCCGCCCATGGCCTCGCTCGGCACCCTGATCTCGGCGGGCGCCCAGGACATGGAGATGGCCTGGTGGCTGCTGGTCTTCCCGGCCCTGGCCATGGCCGCCACCCTGGCCGCCTTCAACTTCATCGGCGACGGCCTGCGCGACGCCCTGGACCCCAAGGACCGCTGAAGGCCTATTCCTCGCGGCGGACCCGGATGGAGCGCTGGCCGTCCACGCTCAAGAGGAAGCTTCCCATGGCGGCGGACCTGATCACCACCCGCGACCCGGCCCTGGGCGGGCGAAGTACGCTCTCCGTGTCCGTCTGCCGCCAGACCGATCCGTTGTCGAGGGACAGGACCCACTTGCCGTCGCGGCCGAGGCGCGCGGCGACGACCCCCGCCTCGACCTGCCTGAGGGCTTGATCGGACTCCGGCCCCGAACCCGCTTCCGACCCCGGGCCCGATCCGGATCCCGAGCGCCCGCGCGGTACGAGGTCGGCGATGGAGGGAATGGAGAATCCGAAGGCCTGCCGCCGTACCGCCTCGACCTTGGCCCGGTCCATCACGACCAGAGCGCCGCCCGCCTCAGCCTCGGCCAGCCCGATCGTGACCGTCGGCGCCGAACAGATCCGCCAGCAGCAGACCCCCGAGGCCGAGAAGATCCTCCGCCTCCTGCCGGGCGTGGTGCCCGGCGACGGCGACGCCGCCAACAATGGCACCGATGGCGTGTCCACCGTGAACCTGAGGCGCCTGGGCGCCCAGCGGAACCTGGTCCTGCTGAACGGCAAGCGGATGACTCCCTACAACGTCGATGGCCAGGTTGACCTGTCGACCGTGCCCACCGCCCTCCTGGAGCGGGTGGACGTCATCACCGGCGGCGGTTCGGCCGTGTACGGTTCGGACGCCATCTCCGGCGCCGTGAACTTCATCACCAAGAAGAACTTTGAAGGCTTCGAGGCCGACGCCAACTACTCCATGACCGGCGAGGGCGACGGCAAGATCACTTCCACCGCCTTTACGGTCGGCGCCAACAGCGGCGATGGCCGCGGCAACGCCGTGGTCAGCGTCAACTACTCCAAGCGTGACGGCGTGCTGTTCTCGGCCCGTCCCTTCGGCCTCCTGGGCGTGGTGACGGCGAACGGCGCCAACCTGGGCGCCACCACCCCGCCCGCCCCGCCCGCGGGCTGCGGCGGCCCCGGCGCGGTCGCGGCCGGCGGCTCCACCACCACCGTGCCGACCCGCACCGCCATCACCGGCGTGGGCGGCAGCCTCGGCCAGTTCCGGGATGACGGCTCCATTGGCGCCAACTGCTCGGTCTTCAACTTCAACCCATTCAACTACTACCAGACCCCGCAGGAGCGCTGGGGCGGTTCGGCCTTCGCCACCTACCAGGTGATGGACAATGTCGAGGCCTACGCCAACCTGCTGTACTCGAAGACCAGCGTGCGCCAGCAGATCGCCCCCTCGGGCATCTTCGGCGAATCCTTCTTCGTGCCGATGAGCAACCCCTTCCTCACGGCGTCCGCCCGGAACACCATCATCACCGAGGCCAACGCCGCCCGGACGGCTGGGACCCTGCTGGCCAGCAACTGGCGGGACCTGAATGCCAACGGCGTGGTCGACGTGGCCGACGATGTCAGCCTCGTGATCCGTCGCCGGACCGGCGAACTGGGCGAGCGGTCGACGACCTACCAGAACACCGCCTTCCAGTTTAACGCCGGGTTCCGCGGCGAGATCCTGGACTCCTGGAACTGGGACGTGTTCGTCCAGCACGGCCAGTCCGACCGGACCAATATCGACGCCGGCTATACCAGCAAGACCGCCTTCGCCACCGGCCTGGACGCCATCCCCGGCCCCGACGGTAAGCCGGTCTGCCGGTCCGGCAGCAGCTGCGTCCCGATCAACGTCTTCGGCGGGTACGGCACCATCTCCGGGGCCCAGATCGGGTATGCCGGGGCCACCGCCCTGGAGCAGCAGACCTACCGCCAGACCATCTTCGGCGGCTCCATCACCGGGGCCTTGGACTCCCTGAAGATCCCGACGGCGGCCCTGCCCGTCCAGTGGAGCTTCGGCGCCGAGTACCGTGAGGAAGTCGGCGAAACCGTTCCGGACGAGTGCAAGAAGCTGGCTCCCACCAGCTGCCTTGGCGGCGCCGGCGGCAACGTCCTGCCGATCAAGGGCGGGTTCGACGTCTACGAAATCTACGCCGAGACCATTGTCCCGGTCCTCAGCGACGCTCCCTTCGCCAAGTCTCTCGACATCGAGCTGGGCGCTCGCTTCGCCGACTATAACCCCTCCGGCTCGAACACGACCTGGAAGGCTGGCGTGACCTGGGAGCCGGTCGACGGCGTCCGCTTCCGCGCCATGCAGCAGCGGGCGGTGCGTGCGCCGAACGTGGGTGAACTGGCCGCTCCGATCCGCACCGGCCTTGCGAACGCCACCTTCGACCCCTGCTCGGTCTTCAACGCCACGGCCCTGGCGGGTAACGCCACTCTGCGGGCCCGTTGCGTCTCCACCGGCATGACGGCGGCCCAGGTCGGCACCGTCCAGGACATCGTCTCGGCGCAGATCACGACCTTCGAGGGCACCAACCTTCAGAAGCTGCCCAAGCCCGAGACCGCGGACACGACCACGGTCGGCCTTGTCTGGACCCCGGACTTCATCCCCGTCGTCTCGCGTCCTTTCGTCTCGGTGGACTACTACAAGATCCGGGTCGAGGACTGGATCGACACCTTCGGCGCCCAGGAAGTCCTGGACTCCTGCTACGGTCAGGGTGTGGTCGGCCAGTGCGCCAAGATCTCCCGTCTGAACGGCGACCTGGCGACCCCGGGCTCCGGCGTCATCCTGCTGACCGAGAACCTGGAGTACATTGAGAGTGAAGGCGTCGAGTTCACCGGCGGCTTCGGTCTCTCCCTGGCCGACCTGGGCGGTGAGGAGTCCTGGGGCCGGCTGCAGGTCAGCCTTTCGGCCAACTACTACCTGACCAACGAGCGCCGGTCGGATCCGAGCCTGCCCAAGATCGACTGCCTCGGTTACTTCGGTAACCAGTGCTTCAACCCGACCCACGAACTTCGGTTCGTCCAGCGGACCAACTGGGCCGTCGGCGACTTCAATGTCGGCTATCAGTGGCGCTACCAGGACGGGACGAAGATCGAGGAGGCCCAAAAGGCCGCCACCTTCTCCAAGTTCCAGCAGATCGACGCCTTCCACTACCTGGACCTGAACGGCTCCTGGGCGGTCAACGACGCGATCCGCCTGAGCGCCTCGGTGAAGAACGTCTTCAACGAAGAGCCGCCGATCGTCGGCAACGAAGCTGCTGACACCACGTCCAACAGCGGAAACACCCTGCCCCAGAACTACGACACCCTGGGCCGGGTCTTCGCGGTGGGCCTGAACGTCCGCTTCTAAGCCTTACGGCGACCAACCTACTGGGGGGCGGCGGATCCTATCCGCCGCCCCCTTTTGCTATCCGGAGGCGAAGGTGCAGGCAGTGCAGTGGGCCGAGGCGGCGCGGGCCGCAGCGCGGACAGGGCGGTGGCTCGAGGCCGAGGACCTCTGGCGCAAGGTGCTGGGCGCAGACGCCCGCCATCCCGAGGCCCTGTACAGCCTGGGGGTCCACGCCTTCCAGGCCGGCCGGCTGGAAGAGGCCGTCCTCCTCCTCCGGCGGGCCTGCGAGGCCGCCCCGGGGGAGGCGACGGTCTGGGTCTTCCTCTCCGCAGTTCTGAAGGCCGCCGGCCGGGCCGAGGAGGCCTGGGAGGCTATCCAGGGGGCCCTGGTCGCTGACCCCTATTCCCTGGCCGCCCTGCTGGCCAAGGCCAGCCTCCTGGAGGAGACCGCCGGGGCGGCGTCAGCCGTCGTCAGCTATCGCAACGCCCTCAAGGTGGCCCCACCCTCCCAGCACTGGCCCGCCCACCTCCGGGATCAGCTGGAGCACGCCTCCCGCCTGGTGGAGGCCGAGACGAAGGCCTACCAGGACTATCTTCTCCGGAGCCTGGACGGCCTGGTCCGCCAGGCCCAGCCCACCGACCGGTCGCGCTGGCGGGAGGCCTTGTCCATCATGGCCGGCGCCAGCCGCCCCTACCTCTCCGACGCCAACCAGCTCTATGTGCCGCGGCTGCCCGCCATCCCCTTCTTCGACCGGAGCCATTTCCCCTGGATCGAGGCGCTGGAGGCGCAGACCGACGGGATTCGCCGGGAGCTCGAGGCCGCCCTCGCCACGGCGAAGTGGGCTTTCAATCCCTACATCACCTACGCGCCCGGACAGCCGGTGAACCAGTGGGCGGAGCTGAACCACTCGGACCGGTGGAGCACCCTTGACCTCTGGAAGAGCGGCGCGCCGGCGCTGGAAAATCAGGCGATGTGCCCGGCGACCACCGCCGCCCTGGCCGAAGTGGACCTGGCCCGGATCGAGGGCCTCTGCCCGAACGTGATGTTCTCGGCCCTGGCGCCCCGGACCCGGATTCCGCCCCATCATGGCGAGACCAACGCCCGGGTCATCGCCCACCTGCCGCTTGTCGTGCCTGAGAACTGCGAGTACCGCGTCGGCTTTGACCGGATCCAGTGGCGGCCGGGCGAGGTCATCGTCTTTGACGACACCCTGGAGCATGAGGCCTACAACGGCAGCGATTCCCTCCGCACCGTCCTGATCTTCGACGTGTGGAACCCGCTGCTGTCCGAGGATGACCGCGCCATCGTCCTGGCCATGGCGGCAGCAGCGCGGTCCTACGGCGTCGGCTAGAGCCTCCGGGTCAACAGGGTCGCAAGGCTACGGGTTCCCTGCGGGAACCCGGACCGCCGCCGAGCCCGGTGGCATCCGGCTCCAGGCCATCTCGTCGAGAATCGCCTGGGCCCGAGGATCCCCCAGCAGCCAGGCCGAGGCGGCGAGCGTCCGCGCCGAGGCGGCGGAGATGCCGAACAGGCGTTCAAAGGCCTCGAAGGGCGAGCCCTCCGACGCCATCCACTTCAGGCGCATCTCCTGGTTGACGCCGGACAGGGCCCGCGCGCGGTCGACCGCGTCGTAGAAGCCCCCGATCTGGTCCACCAGTCCCAGCTCCCGTGCCTGGGCGCCGGTCCAGACCCGACCCTTGGCGAGGGACTCCACCCGCTCTATGGGCATGCGGCGGCCCTCTGACACCCGGCCGATGAAGCGGGCGTATATCTGGTCCATCCAGCGACCGAAGGCCGCCCTCTGCGCCTCTGTCAGGCCCGATCCCATGGCGAAGGCGGAGGCGTAATCCGAGCCCACGCCGACCTGGCGCAGGTCCACGCCGACCCGGGCGAGGGCCTCGCCGAGGGCGATCTTGCCCCCGAAGACGCCGATGGAGCCGGTCAGTGTGGTGGGCTGGGCGACGATGGCCGAGGCGTTGGAGGAGATCCAGTAGCCGCCGGAGGCCGCGTAAGGGCCCATGGAGACCACGACGGGCTTACCCGCCGCCTTGGCCGCCTCCACGGCGCGCCGGATCTGCTCGGAGGCGGTGTCCGATCCCCCGGGCGAGTTGACCCTCAGGACGATGGCGCGGACGTCCTTGTCCTCGGTGGCGGCCCGGATGGCGTTCTCCAGGAGGTCGGAATAGATGGCGCCCTCTGCGGCGAAGGGGTTGGCCCCGCCGTCCCCGCCGGTGATGATTCCGCCCTCGGCGGTGACCACGGCGATGGCCGGACCGGTCAGGGACTTCAGGTCCCTCTGGCTGCGGGCGTAGTCGCGCAGATCCCGGAACTGGGCGTCCTTGCCGGCGCGGTCCGTCAGCTGCTTGCGGGCGGCGTCGAGGTAGTCGACCCGGTCGATCAGGTTGAGCCTCAGCGCCTCCTCGGCCATCAACGGCCCGGACTCCAGGGCCGCCTTCAGGGTGGCGGGAGACTGCCGGCGGTCGGCCGCCGCCCGGTTGAGCGCGGAGCCATAGATCGACTCCAGCATGGACTGGGTCGCCTCGCGGTGGGCGGCCGTATAGTCGGACTGGAGGTAGCCGTTGACGGCGTTCTTGAACTCCTTGCGCTGCTCGTACTCGGCGCGCACGCCGTAGCGGTCGAACAGGCGCTTCAGGAAGATGTCCTCCGAGACCAGGCCCGTGGCCTGGAGGGAGGCGCCGGGCTGCATCCAGACCTGGCCGCCGGCCGCCGCCAGCATGTAGGTCGAGGGGGTTGCGCCGGCGGGATAGACCCCCTGGCTGAAGACGATCACCGGCTTGCCGGTCTTGCGGAACCGTCGGAGCGAGTCGGCGATCTCGTCCGCTGTGGCCGGCTGCATGCCGGCCTCCGGCAGGCGGACCAGGAGGCCGCGGACATGGTCGTCGGTCTCGGCCCTCCGCAGCGTGGTCACGATCTTCAGGACCGACAGGCTGGGCTGGCCGAAGCTGGCGAAGGGATTGGTGCTGTCCTGGTCGGTGATGACCTCGCGCAGGTCCAGCTCCACCACCGTGCGCGCCGGGGTCGGTTCGGGCCCCGAGGCGCCGGCCGCGATGGCGATGAGCAGGATGGGTATGCCGACCAGGAAGAGCAGCAGGCCGGCGAAAACGCCGCACATGGTCAGGAGGAAGTGTTTCATTGCACGCCCGGGGAGGGATCAGGAAGTCAGACCCTATCCCGGGACGCGGCGCGCGCCAATGGACCCCGCCACGGTTCCGGACGGCCGGAAACCCTCAAAGGAACTGGGCGAGGCCGAAGACGCGCGTGAAGTCCCCGGCCCGGGCGTCGGCCTCCCGAATCCAGAAATAGAGCCGTCCGTTCTGGATCCAGTCGAAGCCTGCACCGGGATCGCTGTCGACCTGCAGGAGGAGCCGCCAGTCTCGCGCGGCCTCCAACTCCGCTGGGGTCGGATCGTCCTCGCCGACCTTGCGCAGGTCGCCGCCGTGGGCGGCGGCAACTGCGCATTGGACCTCCATGTCATCTCCCTGGAGGTTCCCGGGATAGCCGCCGATCTGGTGGGCGGGCTCGGGCGACAGGAAGCCGAGTATCGCGGCGTCCAGGGTCCGCTCCTCGTCACGGGTCAAGCCCCTCCAGTCGATTTCGACGCGCTCATCGGCGAAGGAGGTCCGCGGCTGGAAGGTGAGGGGAAAGGGGGCGATCCGGCTGCGGGGTTTCAGGTCCGCTGGCGGCTCAGGGGGCGCAACCTCGCCCGTCTCCCAGCGGACGACGCAGGCCCCCGGCTGTTCCGGTTCAAAGTCCTGCGCGCGGGCGCCCATGTCGAGGAAGACGTGCAGTCGTCCCTCCGCCGGCAACCAGTCCGGGCCGCCGGCGGCGCGCACCTCCGCCAGGTCGATCCGGGCCAGGTGGGCCATGGGGCGCCCGCCGAACCGGGGCCAGTCGCCGGTAATCTCAGGCGCCCCTCCGAACCGGGTCTGTCCCCCGCCTCCGGGAACCAGGTGAAGGCAGGGGCGAGACTCAGCACGGATCTGGTCCAGGATGGCCTGGACCCGCTCGGTCGGCGGGAGACTCTCCCGCGGCTGGCGGGCGAAGAGCCCGCCCAGAAAACTGAAAACGCCCGCCATTCCGGACTCCCTCGTTGATCCTACCGCCACGACCTTTCGTTCCTATTCTGTTCGAAATGCGGCGCGACGCTACCCTCATTTCGATTTCGGGGTCGAATTCCGGCTGGAGTTCTCGACGCTGTCGGCCGTCATGGAGGCCCCCGAGGTCGGGAAGGCCTTCTGCCAGTCGGTTGTCCCGTACCAAATGCGCCGGACGGGATCATACCGGGGCTTTCCCGCCCAACTGCCATGCAAGCGGCGGTGAACCTCCTTGGGAAGGACCTTCAGGAAGAGGTAGTGATTCCGCCAATCCTGGACAGATCGGCCCACGCCATCGAGGGGAATGGAGTGGTGGACCTCCTTTCCGGGTCCCGTAAGGCCCGCCTTCTTGATCATCTTTTGCGCTGCGCCGGCGGTCACGGACCCCTTCTTTAAGACCCCAATGCCAAGTTTCGCGGCCTTGGCGCCCTTGATCAATGGCCCTGCAGGCGTCGCATCCGCGATGGCCAGCGCGGTATTCACGCCGGCGCCGACCAGGTTTCCTTCCTGCAAGTCCGCCGCCGCCTGCCAGGCCGGCCCGACGACCGGGATCAGTGACGCTACGGGGCCTGGCTGACGAATCCTGGGCAGGCTGTCCAGGATGTCCGGGTCAGCTTCGACAAGGTCCTGTGGAGGCGCCGCGCCATAGTCTTGAGTCTCCTGCATCCTCCGGATGCGCGCCATCTCGCGATCATAAAGCTCTCCCTCGGGGTCAGGGACCTCACGAGGCTGGCCCTTGGGCATCTTCGCCAAATCTTGCTCCGCTAAGGTTCACGCCGGATCGGGGCGGTCCCTCCGGGTCCCGATGGGTGTCTCACGGCGACCGGAGGCGGTAAAACAAAACATGAACATTTCGCGCGAGACCGGGTCTCGGGCGGTGATCGTTGGGGGCTGGGGGGAAATGGTCGGAGTGGCAGGATTTGAACCTGCGACCCCCGCGTCCCGAACGCGGTGCTCTACCAGACTGAGCCACACTCCGACTAAGGGGCCGGCTTATAGAGGACCGGGCGCCGGGTCGCAAGCGAGGCGGAGGCGTTGCATCCCGTCCGGCCTTGGGCTATTCCGACGCCCTCGCGCGGCCCATCTGCGTCGCCGTTCCTGCTGGGGAATGGTGTAATGGTAACACAGCGGTTTTTGGTACCGTCATTCTAGGTTCGAGTCCTAGTTCCCCAGCCACGAACTCCGGTCTTCCCGCCCTGATGCGCCTGGCTTTTCAGGGCCGCGCCTGGCCGTCCACCGCCCAGAGGGCGAAGGCGTACTCCACGGCTGTTTCCTTCAGGTCGTCGAACCGTCCCGCGGCGCCGGCATGGCCGGCCTCCATGTTCATCTTGAGCAGGACCGGACGGCCGCTCGTGGACGCCGGGCGCAGGCGCGCCACCCACTTGGCCGGCTCCCAGTAGGTGACTCGGGGGTCTGACAGGCCGCCCGTCGCCAGGATGGCTGGGTAGGGCCGGGCGGCGATGTTGTCATAGGGGCTGTAGGCGGCGATCGTGTCGTAGGCCTCGGGGTCGGTCAGGGGGTTCCCCCATTCCGGCCATTCGGGGGGCGTCAGGGGCAGGGAGGCGTCGCTCATGGTGTTCAGGGCGTCGACGAAGGGGACGGCGGCGACGATCCCGGCGAAGAGGTCCGGCCGCAGGTTGGCGACGGCGCCCATCAGGAGCCCGCCCGCCGATCCGCCATAGCCCACCGTATTGGCCGGCGCGCCGTAGCCCTGGCGGTGGAGGTGCTCGGCACAGGCGATGAAGTCCGTGAAGGTGTTCATCTTGCGCTCGCGGCGGCCGTCAAGGAACCAGCCGCGACCCTTCTCCGCGCCCCCCCGGACACAGGCGCGGGCCCAGATCCAGCCCCTGTCCACCAGGCTGAGGGCGCGGATGGAGAAGCTGGCCTCCTGGCTGATGCCGTAGCTGCCGTAGCCGTACAGGAAGAGGGGCGCCGATCCGTCGAGCTTCTGGCCCTTCCGCATCAGAACGAAGATGGGAACCTCGGTCCCGTCGGCGGCGCGGGCGTTCAGCCGGCGTGTCTCATAGCGGGCGGGATCGTGGCCGGAGGGGATGTCCTGGGTCTTCACCACGGTCCGGGTGCGGACCGCCATGTCGTAGTCCACCCAGCTGCGGGGGGTGGTCATGGAGTTGTAAACAAGGCGCAGGACGTCGGTGTCGTACTCGAGCCCCGGATCGAGATCGAGGGCGAAGGCCGGCTCGTCGAAGGCGACGGCGTGCTCCTCGCCCTGAGCGTTGCGGATGACGATTCGGTTGAGGGCGTCGGCCTTCTCAAGCCGCACCAGCCAGCGCTTGAAGGCCAGGATGCCCTCGATCAGAACCCCAGGCCGGTGAGGGACCATCTCGCGCCAGGCGGCGCGGCCGGGCGTCGCCTGCGGGGCGGTCACCAGCTTGAAGTCGACAGCCCCGTCCGCATTGGTGCGGATGACGAAGCGGTCGTTCCAGTGCTCGAGGTCGTAGAGCACCCCCTCCCGCCGCGGCTCCAGGGGAACCGGCGCGGCGGTGGGCTGGTCTGCCGGGATCAGCAGGACCTCACTGGTCTCCTGGTTGCCGCAGGAAATCAGGATGAAGCGGTCGGAGGCGCTGCGGCGGACCCCGATGAAGAAGCCCTCGTCGCGCTCCGTGTAGACGAGGACATCGTCCGCGGCGGTCCCGCGCACCGGACGGCGATAGATCCGCGCCGGCCGGCCGTTGTCGTCGCGCCAGGTCCAGAACAGCCAGGCGCCGTCAGGGGAGAAGGTGAAGTCGCCGGTCGAACTTTCCACCGGGGAGGGAAGGATCTTGCCGGTCGCCAGGTCGCGGATACGGATGCGGTAGACCTCCGAGCCCTGCTCGTCGACCGCCCAGGCGTAGAGGCGATGGTCGGGCGAATGGCCCGCCGCCCCGACGCTGTAGAAGGCCTTGCCCTTGGCCTCGGCCTCCTCGTCCAGGAGGATCTCCTCCGCCCCGCCGGCCCGGGGGCGGCGGACATGCAGGGGGTGCTGGGCGCCGGTGGCGTAGCGGGTGGCGTAGGCAAAGGGACCGTCGGGCTCGGGCGCCGAGGCGTCGTCCTCGCGGATCCGGCCCTTCATCTCCTGGAACAGGGTCTCCTGGAGCGGCTCTGTCGGCGCCAGGACCGCCCGCATGTAAGCGTTCTCGGCTTCGAGATACTGGCGGATTTCCGGCTTGAGGACCGAGGGGTCCCTCAGGACCTTCTGCCAGTCCGGATCCTTCATCCAGGCGTACTCATCCGTCCGGGTCCGGCCCAGCTGGGTGATCGTGACCGGGTCGCGGCGGGGGATGGGCGGGGACGGGGCGGTCATGGGGCGTGTCCTCCGTGGCGCCGCGGCCGAGGGGGCGGCGAAGGCCAGGGCGGCGGCCCCGGCGAGCCAGTCTCTGCGGTTCATGGCGCGCGTCCCGTTCAGAAGTGGGCCGGGGCGACGCAGGCGCCGCCCCGACGGATGGGCCTCAGCCCGCGTAGAGGATCGACATGGTCTCGGCCACGCAGGCGGGCTTGGACTCGCCTTCGATCTCGATCGTGCACTCGTTGCGGATCTGCACGCCGCCGGCCTTGGCTTCGACGCCGATCAGCTTCTGGCGCATGCGCACGCGCTTGCCGACCCGGACCATGTTGATGAAGCGGACCTTGTCGGAGCCGTAGTTGATGCCGCGGCTGACGCCCTTCACGGGTAGCATGCCGGCGCCGAGGAAGGGGATGAGCGACAGGGTCAGGTAGCCGTGGGCGATGGGGCCGCCCATCTCGCGGGTGGCGCGCTCGACGTCCACGTGGATCCACTGGTGGTCGCCGGTGGCCTCTGCGAACTGGTTGACCCGCTCCTGGCTGATTTCCACCCAGTCCGAGACGCCGACTTCCTGGCCGACGAGACCGGGCAGGTCCTTGATTTCCACGGGGTTCATGTCGCGCTCCCTCAAAATTGTTGCAATCGCGCCGCTAGCGATAGCATCCGCCGCCG
>Ga0315902_10002675_pt1 | contig 27443 bp, 19 predicted proteins | sample LakEriMetagenome_9_FD_203523 | JGI IMG/M metagenome (GOLD analysis project Ga0315902, IMG submission 203523) | Freshwater fungal communities from buoy surface, Lake Erie, Ohio, United States - Buoy 12 MA117 | ecosystem: Environmental > Aquatic > Freshwater > Lake > Lake biofilm | place: USA...
GAGGATGTCAAAACACTCATCCCCGCTTCTGTGAATAACAATAGTCAAAACATCAGTATTAAAGCTTTTCCGAATCCTTTTCATTCACGTGTTTCATTTGAGGTGAATGTAAAAGAAAGCGGTTACGGAACGCTGGATATTTACACGATTGGTGGACAAAAGATCAAAACCGTATATGCCGGACCGCTGAATCGAGGCAAGCAGTATTTTTCAACTACGCTTCCTTCCGGTTCGCATCAGTTGATTTATACGATACAAATCGGTAAAGAAAAAGTAAGCGGAAGGCTTCTGAGTGAATAGACCCTGGGATGTTTGGTATAAAGGGTATTCGTAAATGAGCGGATACCCTTTTTGCTGTGTTTTTAGGAAATTTATATTCTTCTATTTATAATGCCCTGGGTTCTTTAGTGTTTGGCATTTTAAAAAAATCGACGTTTTAAAACATTCCAGATTAAATGAAAGATAGCTCGGAGCGCAGCGACCAAAACTTCATGGGGTCTATCATATTGAAGATCATATTACCCTCGGAGTCAAAATTTGCTTTTACACAAAAAAGACGCTTCTCCCATTTATATCTTTTATCTCCCTCTCCGAGTTTTTTTGCCTGATAATTATCCCCTAAAACTTTTTTGAAGTCTTCCAGGGTTCCGCCCTGAAGCCTTTTACGAAGAAGCCATAAGAAAGCCCACATCAACATCTTATAGGATGTCCAGCTTGCCATTAAAACAGAAAGCAAATAAAAAAAGGGCGACATGACCGACAGGGTCTTTTGAATAAGATCCCACACGGCAACTAAGAACATTGGTTGAAATACCTTCATTTTTATTTTTTACCCCCGGATAAGTATAACAGCCCTTGGCTTGGTGTCAAAAATACTACCTATTCTGAAAGTTCGTATAAATCGGTACGTATTCTCATTCTTTATACGCTTCTTTTAAGAATCCGGATGGTTTGAAATTAAATCCTTAATTTACTTTTTTATACCGCAAGTTTTCTCTGATATATGATTAAGCCCCTTATAGAAAAGATTAATAAAATTGGTGTTTTGCCCGAGGACGATGCGCTGCAAAAAAATCAAAAAAACTTCGTGGTGTACGAGGCTGTGCTGATGAGTATGGGCGGCTTATTGTGGGGCGGTATTTGTTTTTCTATAGGTAAACATTTTCAATCTTCGATACCACTTGGATATGTGGTGCTTTCTTTTTTGAATATACTATTGTTTTCAAAAAATAAAAATTTTAGGCTGGCTCAGGCTTTTCAAACAGGAATCAGCTTGCTGCTTCCGTTTATTTTTCAATGGACAATGGGTGGGTTTTTAGCCTCCGGGGCTTCTATGTTGTGGGCGATTCTTTCTCTGGCTGCATCTCTCAGTTATTCCAGTATACGCGCCAGTATGTTCTGGTTATTCTTTTTTGTATTGCTAACGGTATTTTCCGGTATTTACGATTCAACCTTCAGTACTTATTTTCCGCCGGATTACGGGATGGATGTATTTATCGCTTTACTCACGCTGAATATTGCCATCATTTCCACGATCATCTTTTTCCTTATCATCTTTTACGTTTCTGAAAATGAAAAATCATATCTGAAAGCTAAGGACGCTCAGTTAATTCTTATTCAATCAGAAAAACTCGCCGCTCTCGGACAACTATCCGCGGGTGTTGCTCATGAAATCAATACTCCGCTCGGCGCCATCAAAGCCCTTGCGCAGGAAGCGGGCGATCTGCTGGATAATTTTACAAAAAACGCAGCTCCCCTGTTTGTCCGGCTTCCTGAAAATCAAAAACAACTGATCATTCAGATTCTGGAAACACACGAAATCAAAAAAGAATTTTTAACCACAAGGGACGAGCGACAAATACGCAGCCGGCTGACTGCTGAATTATCCGAGAAAAAAATTGAAGATCCGGAGCAGATTGCACGACAACTTGTGCTTATTGATTTCTTTTCCTTCGAAGAATCGTTGCAAAGATTGAAAGGCCCGCATTTCAAAGAATCTGTCCAGCTGCTTTTTCAGTTTTTTATTCTTCAGAAAAACAATCTTACCATTCTTCGTTCTGTAGACAAAGCTTCGAGGGTTGTAAATGCCTTAAAGATGTACCTCCATTCGTCGGAAGGAGTAGCGGCCGTATCTTATAGCCTCAGAGAAGTGTTTGATACCGTACTTACGATTTATGAAAACCAGCTTAAAAGAGGGGTACATGTATTGATTAATATTCCGGACGACTTAATGCTTACGGGATATGTAGAGGAAATCAGTCAGGTGTGGACGAATCTGATTGTAAACGCTTGTCAGGCAATGAATTTCAACGGAGATCTCTCCATTTCCGCGAAAGACTCCGGGAATAAGGTGATGGTGGAAATATCAGATAGCGGATGCGGTATACCAGAGAGTGTTGGAGATAAAATTTTTGATGCCTTCTATTCAACTAAAAAGATCGGCGAGGGGTCCGGGCTGGGCCTGAATATTGTTAAAAAGATTGTTCTGCGGCATCAGGGACGTGTTTACTATAAAAGCGCACCCGGAAACGGAACCACGTTTTATGTTGAGCTCCCGAAGCGGGTAGCTTCTGCTGAATAATTTTTATATTTGCGCCATTCATTATACCTTCATTTTAAATGCAAAAGGTTATTCTTTGTGTAGATGATGAGAAATCGATTCTCTGGGGTTTGCAACAGCAAATTGAAAGGGCCTTTCCTAAAAAATTTCTGATTGAACTGGCTGAAAGTGCCGAAGAAGCGATTGAAATTATCAAAGATCTGCAAACGAAGAGCCTGTATGTATCGATGCTCATCACCGATCAAATGATGCCGGGGATGAAAGGACATGAGCTAATCAAATATCTGCTCGCCGAATCTCCCCAAACAAAATGTGTGCTGCTTTCCGGCTATGCAGCAAACGAAGTAGTGGAAGAGGTTTTATTAAACAACCTCTGTAGGTTTATGAAAAAGCCCTGGAACTATGAAGAGCTTATACAGATTATTCAAACCTGCGGCGCTAAACATGGCATATAGCTATTATATTATTCCCTGCTGATATTTCATATAGAATCAGCTGTCATAAAACAGACCGGTTTTTATCGTTGGAATCTTCTTCGCTTTTGTCCTAATTTTAAACTCCTTAATTATCAACTATGATATTGCGCTTTTGTTTTTACGCTCTTTTTTATTTCCTCTTTTTTCAACAATTGCCGGCTCAAACCAATACGTCTGTTTTGAGGCCAACACCCTGGAATCAGGTGTTTCAGCCAATGAAATTCCGGTCTGTAGGGCCCTTTCGCGGAGGCCGTTCTGTTTGCGCCAGTGGTGTGCCGGGAAATATCACTACATATTTCATGGGCACAACAGGAGGCGGGCTTTGGAAAACAGATGATATGGGCATTACGTGGAAGAACTGTAGCGACGGTTTTTTTAAAACAGGAAGTGTTGGCGCCATAGCGGTATCGGAAAGCGATCCGAACATTGTTTATGTTGGCATGGGAGAACATGCTCCGCGGGGAGTAATGACGCATCATGGTGATGGTGTATATAAAAGCACTGATGGTGGAAAAACTTGGTTGCATACAGGATTGCAAACAACACAGCATATTGCGCGAATAGTAATAGACCCGAAAAATCCGGACCTGATCTTCGTTGCGGCACAGGGATCTTTGTATAGCCCGTCGAAGAATCGCGGCGTGTACAAATCATCCGACGGAGGTAAAACATGGAAAAATGTTTTGTATATAAACGAACAAACAGGCTGTGCTGAATTAAGTCAGGATTATAAAAATCCACGCATTATATATGCCGCTATGTGGGAACACGGTCGTAAGCCTTGGCAGGTAATTAGCGGCGGTGCCGGTAGCGGATTATACAAATCAACCGATGGGGGAGAAAGCTGGAATAAATTAAAGAAAGGGCTTCCGGAAAAACTTGGCAAGATGTCGGTTGTTGTTTGTCGTTCTAATCCGGAAAAAGTATATGCACTCATTGAAAGCGACAGCAATGAAGAGGCGGGCGGATTGTTTGTGAGCGACGACAGCGGAGACAACTGGAGCCGGGTTTCAGACGACCATCGCCTGATACAAAGAGCCTGGTATTATATAGAAATGGCTGCAGATCCGAATAATGATCAGGTGGTATATGTATTAAGCGCTCCCGCACTTCGTTCAAAAGACGGAGGAAAAAGCTGGGAGGTTTTAAATACGGTTCACGGAGATCATCATGATTTATGGATCAACCCGCAAAACTCCAATAATATGATTCTGTCAGATGACGGCGGGTCTGTAATCACGATGAACGGAGGCAAAACATGGAGCGCACAAAACAATATGCCAACTGCACAGTTTTATCGCATCAATGTTGACAATAGTTTTCCTTATTGTATCTACGGTGGACAACAAGATAACAGCTCTGTTCGTATAGCCCATCGCGAGTTCGGAAGCTATGGGATCGGAACATCGAGCTGGAGCGCTTCGGCCGGAGGAGAATCTGCTTTTCTTGCCTTTGATCCCAACAACCCGCAGTGGGTTATGGGTGGGAGCTATCAGGGCACCATTGAATGGATCGATACAAAAGCAAAAACTGGAAGCAACATCATGGCGGCGCCGATTCAATATCTGGGTAGGGATGCAAAAGATATGAAATACCGTTTTAACTGGAACGCACCCATCATACGAAGCATGCGCGAACCCAACAGCTATTTTCATGGTGCTCAGCTGTTATTAAAAACAACCGACTTCGGAAAAACCTGGAAAGAAATTTCACCGGATCTCACACGCAATGAGAAAGATAAACAGGGAACGCCCGGCATTCCCTATACCAATGAGGCGGTAGGTGCTGAAAATTATGGTACACTGGCTTATGTTCAGGAGTCGCCACATGAAACAGGCGTACTTTATACAGGCAGCGATGATGGTTTACTGCATCTTACCAAAGATGGTGGAAAAAACTGGCAGAATGTTACACCTGCCGGTTTAAAGGAATGTCTGATAAATGCCATTGATGTTTCGCCTCATGATAAAGCCTGTGTATATATTGCCACAACCCGTTATAAGTTTAATGATCACACTCCCGGCTTGTATAAATCAACCGATTATGGTAAAACATGGTTACCCATAAATACAGGTATTGCTTCCAATGCGTTCACCCGAGTTGTTCGTGAAGACCCAGTTCGTAAAGGACTGTTATTTGCCGGAACAGAGCTCGGGCTCTATGTATCTTATGATGGTGGAAAACAATGGGAATCTTTTCAACTGAACCTTCCCATTACTCCCATTACCGATCTGCGAATTCATCAGAATAATTTAATTGTTGCTACCAGCGGCCGCAGCTTCTGGATTTTGGATGATCTTGAATTGCTGCGGTCATATTCAGCAGATCCTCAAAAGCTGACGCTCTTTAAGCCAAAGGAGGTGATTCTATCAAACAGCGGAAGCGAACTGGATTATACCGATTCCTCTTTCAATGGGACGAATCCTTACCGCGGTGTGAATCCTGCTTCCGGAATGGTATTGTATTATTATATAACAGATCGCCATTTAAAAGATACCATAACATTATCTATTAAAGATGTGTCGGGAAAAATTATCCGATCATTTAGTTCTTTGAAAGATGCCTCTTTTGAATCGTACGATGGCGGCCCTTCTTCTGAGCCTTTACTCTCGGTCAATAAAGGAATCAATCGGTTCGTTTGGAATTTGCGCACTTCCACGTTGCCGGGCGTACCAAATGTTTATATAGAAGGAAGCTATGCCGGACATAAGGTTCCTCCCGGCTCCTATATCGTAGAATTAAAAGCCGGTGACGATTCTGTAGCTGTGACAGGCGTTGTTGTTCCCAATCCTTTGTATGTCACCGATGGAAACAGCTATGCCGATTATCATGTGATCATGTCCGATATGGAAATGCAGCTTGCTTCTATGCATACACTGATTAATCAATTATATAAAAAAAGAGCGCAGCTGAACGAACTGATCAAATCCGGTTTAAAAGATGAAAAACAACTTTCGCTGAAAAAGAAAGGAGAAGCCCTTTTAAAAGATTTAAACGCCTGGGATGAAGAAATGATACAGCGTAAATCAAAAGCCTATGATGATGTCGAAAATTATCCGAATAAATTTTCTGCTAATTATCTCTTTCTCATCAATCAGACAGAGAATGACCTCGGCCGCATCAACGCATCCGTCCTGTCGCTCAAAAAAGATCTTGATCAGCAATGGGAGGTTTTAAAAAATAAAGGCCTCTCATTAAAACAGCGGTTAATAGAGTACAGTCGTGAACTTATGGCTGCAGAGATTGGAGCTTTATGGAAGGATTAAATAAAAGAGTCCGTTGAATAAAAATAATATTATTATGAAGACAATAAAAAAATATAAGCTGACACTCTTAGGTGTTTTTTTGGGTGCGCTGGGTGGATATCTTTATTATACTTTTTACGGATGCCGTTCGGGGTCCTGTGCCATTACCGACAATCCGTTTAATTCAATTGCATACGGAGCTCTTGTTGGTGGTCTTTTGTTTTCAAGCATTAAGTCTGCTGAAAACAAGGAAGAAAAAGAAGGGTAGTTATCCTTCGTAATAAACTATTCACGATTACTTTATACATAAAAAAATCTGATGATTGCGTTGATAAAAAGGTGGTTGGGAATAACTCCGCCGGTTGACTTTAAAGGTTTGATTCAGAATGGCGCGCAAATTATTGATGTTCGCACAAAAGGAGAGTTTATGTCCGGCCACATAGAAGGATCCGTCAATATACCACTGCAGACACTTGCTGGTCAGCTTTCGAAAATCAAAAAAGGCAAGCCTGTAATAACGTGCTGTGCTTCTGGTATGCGCAGCAGTTCTGCAAAATCAATGCTGAAAGAAAACGGATTCCCTGAAGTTTATAATGGTGGTGGCTGGGCGTCTTTGCTGAAAAAGATTTCCTGAATAATTCAACTCCTATTGAAATGAGCGGAATCATTGAAAAGGAATATTCAAAACATAGATCCCGCAATATCGTAATATTAGTTTTACACCATCAGCATACGGAACTTCATTTCCGGTGTTGGGAGGATTAAAACAGACACAATTACTTGCAAAAAGGTAGTAAACTGTTGTATCCGGGAACCGGTATCTGCCGGTTCTTTTTTTATTTCAGCTGAAGTGTTTAATCAACAATTCTCAGCTTGGCATAATTCAGCATAATCTTTTTCTCTCCATTCTGGTCAAACTGAATCGTTGCAATCGGATTGTGGGAAGCCCCTTCCATTTTTTTAACGATGCCAAAACCAAATTTAAGGTGTTCTACTTTTTGTCCCTCCTGTAAATTACTCGTGTCGCTGGGCTTAAAGTCGGGATCCGGCTTGTGAGCAACCGTTTGTGGTCTTGGAGATGGTGGTATAAACGACGATGTGGTTGTTTTTTTGGCAGGAGGCGGACCATATTGAAATTCCGCCTTTTTTGCAGAACTGTTATGGGCTTCGCTTCGGCTCCACCCTTTTAATCGGTCGAATGCAGAGTTGTTTCCAAACGGAGATCCGGCTTGTCGCATTCCTCCGGCATAGCTTTTATCCGCCAGGTTTTCAGGTACCTCGTCGAGGAAGCGGCTCGGATCATTCTGAACTATTTGTCCGAATTTATACCTTGTGTTGGCGTAAGTGATCCATAGTTTTTTTCGTGCTCTGGTAATCACCACATAAAACAACCTTCTTTCTTCTTCCAGCTCTTCCCGGGTATTCAGGCTGAGCATATTAGGAAACAATCCCTCTTCAAGCCCAGCCGCAAATACACATTCAAATTCAAGCCCCTTCGCCGCATGAATGGTCATCAGCTTAACGCTATCGCTGTCCGGATCTTTATCATCAGCATCCGTTAGCAAGGTAATCTGCTGTAAATAGGCTCCTAACGTAACGGCCCCTTCTTGTTGTTTATTTATATTTTCAGCAGATTCAAACTGCATTTCCTGCTGAGTTCCGGTTTCAAAAGGATCTTTCGTTATTAACACCCCGTCTTCATCAATCTGCTCTCTGTTTTGAGTGTCATCTACCCATTCTTTGATTGAGTTTAGTAGCTCCTGAAGGTTTTCATAACGCTGCAGACCTTCCACGCTTTTATCATTGAACAGCTCTTTTACAAGGTTGGTTTGTTTGCCAACATGTATCGCTACTTCATAGGCATTTTTCGTTTTCAGCATGCTGGCGAAGCTGCGGATCATTGTAACAAACTGCTCGATGGCTTCCAGTGCAGCGGTACGAAATCCAAACTGTTTGGCGGAGACCAGCACTTCCCAGAAACTGATTTGTTTCTCATTAGCGTGGAGCAAACATTTATCGATGGTGGTTTTACCAATGCCTCGCACCGGATAGTTGATGATGCGCTTGAGCGCTTCTTCGTCGCGGGGGTTTACAATCAGTCGCAGATAGGCAATAAAGTCTTTGATTTCTTTTCGCTGATAAAAGCTCACGCCGCCGTAAATGATATACGGAATTCCCATTCGGCGTAAACTTTCTTCAAAAGCCCGGCTTTGTGCATTGGTCCGGTATAGAATGGCAAAATCTTTATTCTGATAATGATTGCGTAATTTCTGTTCAAGAATAGTATCTGCTACCAGCTTCCCTTCGTCGTTGTCTGTTTGGGTGCGAATCAGTTTGATTTTTTCTCCTTCTGCATTTTCTGTGAAAAGTGTTTTTTCAATTTGTTCTTTGTTGTTCGCGATAACCTGATTGGCGACATCCAGAATGGTTTTGGTACTCCGGTAATTTTGTTCCAGCTTCACCACACGAACATCATCGTAGTCTTTTTGAAACATCAGTATGTTTTCGATGGTGGCGCCCCGGAAGCTATAAATACTTTGAGCATCGTCTCCTACAACGCATACATTTTCATGCATGGCCCCGAGCAGCTTGATGATTTCGTATTGTGCCGGGTTGGTATCCTGATACTCATCAATGAGAATGTATTGAAACTTACGCTGGTATTTACTAAGGCTTTCGGGGAATTGCGATAACAATTCATAAAACTTCAGCAGCAGGTCATCAAAATCCAATGCTCCGTTTTTGTAGCATTTTTTGACGTAGAGCTCATAGATCTGTGTAATGGCCGGCCTTCCGGAGCGCATGTCTTCTTGTTGTATCTGCCAGTCATTCCGATATTGCTCTGCGGTTATCAGCGCATTTTTGGCAGAAGATATACGATTGTATACCGTTGATGTTTTATAGTGCTTGTCGTCCAGGTTTAATTCCTGGATGATTGCCTTCAGAACACTTTTTGCGTCGTCGGTATCGTAGATGGTGAAGTTGGTGGGATATCCGAGTTTCTCTGCTTCGCCTCGAAGGATGCGGGCAAAGACACTGTGAAAGGTTCCAATATACAGATTGCGGGCTTCCTGGTTTCCCAGCATTTTTTCTACCCGCTCTTTCATTTCCTTAGCCGCCTTGTTTGTAAACGTCAGCGCCAGAATCCGAAAAGAGTCAACACCTTTCGACAGCAGATGGGCAATGCGGGTGGTGAGGACTTTGGTTTTGCCGCTTCCTGCGCCTGCTACAATCATCAGCGGCCCGTCCATATGCAATACCGCTTCCTGCTGCCGCTCATTCAGTCCTTCGAGGATGTTGATCATTGATGCAAGTTACAACAGATGGTGTGGAGGCTTCTCTTTGTGAATAAATTTAATGACATCTTGCGTATTGCATCTGGGTTTCCATACAGGCCTTGCTGCCGCGTCATTTTTTGGTGACCTTGATTTTCAGAAAGAATTGTACATGCGCGCTATTCGGATCAGTTTCATAAAAGTCGAGCTGAAAGAACTGATCCGTTCCGATGGTCAGAAACTTGCTCGTTCCGGTAGCCATGGTTTCAATCTGGCCTTTATAGCTGCTCAGTTTCATTAACCGAAAATTATTTGCGCTCCCAAAACCATCTCCGGTCGAAGAGAAATTAAAAGCACAGGTTGTACATGGTTGATACCTGATGGTTGTAATTTCTTTATCATAGAGATATCCCCCAATAAGAAACTCGATACTAAGAGCCCTTGTTAACGTTAAATCTCTGAAAGCATAGCTTGCACCGGATCTGACCGATTGCCCGGTTGCTAACAAAAGAGGGTTCTCTTTTGGCTTGCTCCATAGTATGTTTCCGGTAATTGCTGAAGCTGTATATGAATTATAAAAATCAGGAGTGCCGTCAAACGGACCATATTTCTTTTTTACTCCGCTCGCATTATTCAGAACAAAAGACTCAATTCGGATTTCCCCAAACAGATCATCCTGAGTATCCGGCCACATTTCCACTGCCTTTTTACACAGGATCTTGTCGAGGATAACTTCCACATCATAAAGCTGAGCAGAAGCACTGCTAGCAAACGCAATAACTAGAATAATACTCAGCAAGAGCTGCTGAAAAAACCTTTTATATCGATTCATAATTATTAAATTGATTACTGATCGGATGAATCAAATATATAAAAACAAAGTGCAACATGAAAGAGTCGCATACTTCTTTTTTCGTTCTTACCCGATGAATGAACTCTTTTCTCTTAGAGCCTCGGACATCTGACCTTACTAGCAGAAGATTTATTGTTATTCAGAAATGACTTATAGGAAATCGTAGCTTCCATCCCCCCCTGCAATTTAGTTGCAGCGCTGAGTTTGCTGATATTCACATCATATGTAAATCCAAAACTCCATTTGGCATAATCCAGACGCGCCATTGGAATCACGGCATCCTGTAAACGGTGAAACAAACCAACGCTGATTGCGTAAGTCGGATCTTCCACCTCCTGTAATAGATGATGCGTATAAAGCAGGCCACCTTGAGCCAGGCGCGCTCCTCCCTGAATAAAATAATCGGCGTAGAAATAGAAATAATCGAAATCCGATACCGATGCTGATAATCCGCCATTAATACCAATTCGGCTATTTAACCTTACATCATTCGATGGTGTAAAAGCAACCTTCGGTCGGTTAAAATGTGCATAGGAAACACCGATATAGTAATTGTATTTCTCCTGTATTTCTCCTCCAACTGCCAGCCCAGCTGCTGCATCCAGATAGGTTACATTGGTGTTGTTGAATGTTTGCCGGGTTGGATTGAGTTGACTATAACTTCCATTTACAAACTGATCGTCCAGCCTAAGTTTGGATGCATCGAATCGCTGTTGCGCCACACCTCCCATAAATCCTGCAGATAAGTATAGATTTTTTTCCGGCAAAAGAAGCTTATGAAATGTAAAAGATGGAAGGATTTGAGTTTTACCGAGCCGCGCATCTCCTGCCGCATCGTTTGTAAGCGTCAGCCCCAGGCTGTAAAAATCATCGGAGTATTCATTGACTGCAGATTTGGTTTCTATCCCTACTCCGGTTGTCTGAAATTGTCCGAAGGCCGGCTGCCATTGTGAACGAAAGATTCCGGTGGCTCGAACATCTCCCTTAAAAATTCCTGCCAGCGCCGGGTTGCGCAATGCAGGCATCATATGAAATTGTGAAAAATTAATATCCTGTGCGGCCAGCACCTTTGCCAGCACGAGAATAAATATTGTTTGAAAAAGTTTTTTCATTTTTTTGATATTGGAGGGTATGTAATAAATCCGGTTTATTTAATCAGAGTTATGTTTCCTTTGTATGTAAACAAGGTTCCGTTTTCACATTCTACTTCTAAAGTATATACAAAAACGGATGGTATCGCCGGCGCGCCTCTTTGAGTTCCATCCCAGCCAAATGCCGGATCGTTAGGAGTAAAATTATACCGCTCAAAAACAAGCTCGCCCCAGCGATTGAAAATGCGGAATAATTTTACTTTTCGTACCCCCGTTGCGCGCACCATCAACAGATCATTAATTCCGTCGCCATCGGGCGTAAACCCATTCGGAACAAATACCTGTGCGTTTTCACAGAATGCTTTTATCTGAATGGTATCGGTTGCAGTACAGCCATATGCGCTCACAGCATTGACAACATAGGTGATATTGTTCTTTATCGTTGCTACCGGTTCCGGACAACGATTACAACTCAGGTCGGTTGCCGGCGTCCATTCCCAAATTTTAACCGGCCCGTTGGTTATGTTTGACTTCAGCGGCAGTTGCGTTCCGGTGGAAGCCGTAAGATCCTGCCCGAGTTTTACAATTAATGGTTGACCAACTGCTACTTCTACAAATGCTGTGTCCGTAAAACAATTGTAATTGTCGGATCCTACCACTCTGTATCGAGTTGTTGTAGATGGCGTTGCTGTAGGATTCGAAAGTGTTGTATTATTAAGTCCGATCGCAGGACTCCATAAATATTTATCTGCACCGAATGCAAAAATCTGAGTGCTGTTGCCAATGCATATACTGTCGGGGCCGCTTGTGTTTACATTAATCGGCTGTATAACAGAAATGTTCACCGTATCATAAACAACACATCCGTTGGCGCCGGTTCCCTTCACCACATAGTTGGTGGTTGTTTGCGGACGTGCAACAGGAGCCGCACATACAGTACAACTGAGCCCTTCGGAGGGATACCAGGTATAGGTTACCGCTCCACTGGCAGAAAGAGAAAGGCTTTGTGTTTTACACAATACCGCATCGGAGGACGCCTGCATAATCGGAGCTCGCAATACCGTATATGTTTTTTGTGTCGTATCGTAGCAATTATATTTTGTTCCGGCGATCAGGGTTACCTGATATGTGCCCTCCGTTGAGAATACATAATTAAATGTTTTATTAGATGATAAGGCTCCGTTCGATAATTGCCATTTATAAAAATTAATGCTGTCGACGCTTTGTACCGAAGCGTCAAAGCTTACCGGCGTTATGGTACAGGCATTAAACCCTCCGGTTATTTCTGCGGAAGGTATACTTTTCACAAAAACAGGAAGATTGATGGTTGCGGTATCGGTACAGCCCGATATGCCCTGAGCAACCATTTTAACTTCATAGGTTCCGGTACTTGTATAGCGATGCACAACTGCATTTCCGTTTTTTGTAGACCCGTCTCCGGGGAACCAGCGAACTGTACTGATTCCAAATAAAGAACGCGTAGTGTCGGTAAAGCGGATGTCTGTATACCCGCAAAGCTCTTGTTTTACTTGGGTGAATCCTGGACTCATCAGATCCACACGTATCGTATCGCCAGCAGGAAGCGTGAATACACAACCGCTGTTGTTTTTATAGCGAACAACCGGTACATAGGTGCCGGCTTTTGTATACGTATGAAACACTGTTTGCGGAGTAGTGGTAACAATGGTACCGTCGCCAAAATTCCATTCGATGATATCGGTGTTGTTGGCTGTAGGCGTAAACTGTACGGAGTTGTTTTTACAACGATATCCTCCGGAATATTGTAAAGATCCGGTTGGGCCCGCAACAGTAATGATCCGACTTCCGGTATACGTACAGCCTCCAGTAGTACGCACGATAACCCTTACTGTATAAACTCCATTGAGCTGATAGGTATGAGAAGGTTTTGGAAGAGAAGACACAATACCGTCTCCGAAATTCCATTCAATGGAGGCAAAGGGTGTGATGTCCTGATCAAACTGAACCGTAAACGGAGCACAGTTGCCCTGATCATTATTCACACGTATTGTAACCGGTAAGGTGTCGTTTACAATAACAGATGCGCGAGCTGTGTCGTAACAAACAATACCGGGTCCGTAGGTTTTTGCAGCAGAAAGCGCAACGGTATATATGCCCTTTGTATTATATGCAAATGAAGGATTGATAAGCGGCGACCGTGTGCCGTTTCCAAAGCTCCATACATAGGAGCTGGCATTGATCGACTGATTAGTAAAACGAATGCTGTCGCCCAAACAAACTGCATATTTATCAGCAACAAAAGACGCCACAGGTTTCTCGTAGACCTCTACGCGGGCCACATAAACAGACGTGTCAGAGCATCCGTTGCTGGAATACATACGAACATCGTACGTCCCGCTATTCAGAAACGTGTGGGTAACGATTTCTTTCCCGATCGTTCTGAAATCAATGGTGCCGTCTCCGAAATCCCATTTATAACTATTCGATCCGGATGATTTGTTGACAAACTGTAAGGTTAAAGGAGCGCAACCTTTGGTTCGGGTGCCGTCGGTTTCAACCTCCAGGCTTATCGTGTTGGGTCGTATCGTAATCGGAAGTGTCGTGGTATCATTGCCGCAGTGGTTCGAAGCCACAAGCGTGATAGTATATGTGGTTACCGCACCAGTTGAGTAAAGATGAACCACAGAATCTTTATTCGGCATGTCCAGCCAAGGGCTGCCGTCTCCGAAATTCCAGCGATACGTAGTGTTCAGCCCTGCCGATCTGTTTAGAAAAATTACCTGAACGGGCGAACATCCTGTATAACGGTTTGGAATAAACGAAGCATTCGGAAGCGAACGTACAAAAAGAGATCGGGTGAATGTTGTAGACTGACATTCATTCCAGACTCTGAGTGTTATCGTATATGTTGTATCTCCGAAAGAGGCTGCTGGCTGAAAACTTACCGCTGCCGGTTGATAAGATGTAGCAGTCTGTCCGTTTCCGAAATTCCACTCATATCGGAAACTCGGGTGTTGAGGACTGGTGTTTACAAAGCTAATTGTCGCAGGTCCACAAATTGAATCTGCTGAAATATTAAAAGAAGAGGCTGGAAGCGGTCTGGTATAAAACCATTGCGAGGTGCTGTCATCCAAACAGCCAAATTGATTCACTGCAACCAGTTTAATTAAAACACTGTCATTCACATTAGATATGGTTGTGCCGGGAAAAGCTCTTGTAGTACCGATGATTTGACCGTTGGCATACCAGCGAAAATCATTGCTTGCAGTAGCAGGAGAGCTGTTGCTAATCACGGTTTGATCGATCAGGAAGGGTGCACAACCCTGATTGGTGGTAGCTGATATCGCAGCTTTTGCATCGGGATTAACCGTTACAGTGATCTTAAACGGATTGCCAATACACTCGCCACTAGCGCCCGATTTCGGAGTAATAGTATAGGTAACTGTAGCAGGGGCATTCGTTAAATTGACAAGTGTTTGATTGATTCCCGCTTGTGGTGTTCCTGCAGAACCGGCTCCTGTAATCGCTCCCGCAGGAGTGATCACCGGCTGCGACCAGGTATAGGTTGTGTTCTGAGGAATAATCGTTGCGGGTTGATTATTGACCGGCTGAAAAGAAAAAGAACCTCCCGAACAAAGAACAAGAGATGTATCGAGTACCACCGGACGAGGAAATACAGTAACGTTTACTTTGAATGAGGTGCTGCTACAGACTCCGGTAGCAGGCAACACGGTGTATTCAACCGTAGCCGGAAGATTCGTTTGGTTTTGAAGTTGCTGGCTGATCGCCAATTGCGGAATTGACTGTGCAGAACCACCGGTTACCGCACCAGCCGGAATACTTACCGGATTCGACCAGATATAGATGGTGTTCACCGGTGTTCCCTGTGGTATAACGCTGAATATACCTCCGCTGCACACTTCTGCCATTTGATCCTGAATGCCCGGTTGCGGATTTACCAGAACCCTTACTTCAAAGGGTTCTCCTGTACAAACTCCAGCTGCAGAAACCGGTGTAACGGTATATACAACCAGTGCTGTTCCGGTTGTTGTATTGACGGGTGTTTGGCTGATTTCAGATTGCGGTACAGTCTCTGCTGTTACTCCGGTAACATTACCGGAAGGAGAAACAACGGGCGCTGTCCATATATACTTTGTTCCCGCAGGAACAATAGTAGAAGGAAGATTGGTGGAGGGAGATAATATAAACGGATTGCGGCTACAAACTGAAATGTTTTGAGTTGGAATAACAGGCTTCGGATTAACGTTTACAGTAATTCGAAAACTATCGGAAGCGCAGGCGCCTGAAATCGCCGACAATGTATACGTAAGCGTTGCGGTTTGATCAGTAGTATTGTTAAGCGTTTGTGTGATTTTGGTCCGGGGTGTGCCGGATGAAGAGCTTCCGGTAGCAGCTCCTGAAGGATTGCTGATGGGTGCAGGCCAGCTATATAATGTTCCGGCGGGAACAAGATCTCCGTCAACAGAATTTTCTCCAAACCATTCGTAAAGATTTCCCGTACATAACGTTACCGACTTGTCGGAAATAGCCGGACGGGGCTGTAGCGTAATGGTGAGAATAAATGGTATTCCGGGACATCCTGCAGCAATCGGAGTAACTGAATACGATACGGATTGCGTTACTGTTGACGTGTTTATAAGCGTGTCTTTAACTGCAGATTGTGTATTCCCTGCATTCGCACCCTGTACAGATGCTGGTACAGATGCAACTGTCCAGGTATATGTTGTTCCTGAAGGGGCGGATGGATGTGTAAAATTCAACGGCGCGTTGCTGCAAAGCGTAAGAGCTCGATTATTTAAATTAAGAATTGGGTTTACCAGAACGCTGAGTGAGGCTCTCGGACTTTCACAATTTGTAACGGGGTTGTATTGACTAACATAGTAAGTGGTAGTCCCTGGAGTAGAGGTAGATGGCGTTGGTGCACTTGTAGAGGGTGTTCCGCCTGTTGCGGTTGTATACCAGTATACGTTGTTTCCAGATAAAGCCGTTGCATTCAGCGGGCCGGAAGGATCATTCTGACAATAAGTAACGTTTGACACTACAGGAACGTCCGGCAACGGATTAACAGTAATAGTAAAAACTACCGGCTTCCCCGTACATCCGTTGGCGGAGGGGGTAATGGTAATATTTGCTACTTCAGGTGTGGTGCCGTTATTGGTAGCGGTAAAAGAAGGAATATTTCCATTGCCGCTGGCGGCAAGGCCAATAGAAACATTGGAATTTGTCCATGTAAATGTCGTGCCGGTTGGCGTTCCGGTAAGTGTTATGGCCGGAACCGTTGTATTATGACAAGCTTGTCGGTTATTCGGAGCCGTTACAACAGGTTCTGGGCGTACCTGAATGGATTTAGTTGAATCGGTAGTTCCGCACTCGTTGGTTGCAGAAAGTCGAATGGTATAAGCGCCCGAGGCGGTATATTCAACGTTATCTGCAAGAAGCTGATTAAATTGATTCGGCGTAGCGCCGTTTAGCAGCCAGGCATATGAAGCTCCTGTCGTATAGCAACTTGCTGTTGCCGTGGGGCGAAACCTTACACCCTGGCAAATCGTTGCTGGTGTATTTATATTTAAGACCGGCTTCCCTTTAACGGTTATCTGTAATTCAGTCGCTGTAGAAGTACAGCTTCCTTTCGGAGCATTGGTTATAAGCCTCAGCCTATAAACACCAGGATTATTAAAAACAATCTGAGGATTTTGGGAGGTGGCAGATGTTCCATTCACGTATTGAAAAGAAGACACAGAAGGACTACATCCTGTAGTTGGAGTATAGATAACGCTCCAGTTGAATGTGTTTTCTCCGCAAAGAGGAGTATTGGTAGTGGCCGATGCTGAAACATTTAATGGCGCACACCCCGTTTGTGTGTTCGTTGTAAAAGAGGCCGTCGGTTGCGGATTGACGCAAATGGTTTTTTCAATACTATCAGCACCGCAGAGTGTATTGTTGATCATTAAGAGTTTTACCGAATAGGTTCCAATAGCGGTAAATCGTACACCAAGATTTAATGTTCCGGCTACCCATAAGTTCGGATCACCAGAACCGAAATCATTGCCCAACGAGCCGCTGGTTATAGTCCAGGCACCTCCGGCAGAAAGGGCTTTAATCCTCCATACGAATTTAATTGTTGAACACACTCCGTTTTCGACATTCCGGGTATCTTTGGTAGTATTCTTAATGGTGGTTATCTGATTTACACATGTTGTATCATTCGGAGAAACAGAAATTTCTGCTTTGGGTTTATCGGACACATAAATCGGCAAAATAGACCCTCCCGCAGTGCCGCAGGGGTTAACAATCGAAAGAAATGCTCCATATGAATTTGGAAAACTATTTGTTCCGTTTGAGCTATTGGTTCCACAGCTTGTTTTTGGAAAAATATGGCTAACCGTGTCCGGTGCAGGGTGATAAAAGGTATCTTTTTTGCTACCATCATTATACGTCATGATGTACATAGTACCCGGAGGGTTGTTCGTAGTTCCTGCAATAACAAATTGCTGAACATTCCCGGAACAAATAGTAGATCCTCCAACCCCCACTAATCCGCCCGCCGGAATATTTCCAACAAATATTTTGTATTGCGCGCTATCTACACATGATCCTGAGTACACAATAAATGTGAGCGTTTTAATTCCAACTCCATATAAATGAGATATAGGCGCATTAAAAGTTGTTGCGTTAAAGTCTGCTGAACCATCCCCCCAGCGAATCACATACCTGGTATTTGTAGCAATGGTTAAAGAGGCATTTGTAAATGTAAAGTTCTGAGCATTGGCTGCACAGACTTTAAAATAACGATCGCCATTAATAACCGTTGCTCCGTTCCCGTTCAGATTCGCATCGGGCCGGTTCACATTAACCTGTACTCCATTTAGAGTATCTTTTGAATTGCCATCATCCAGTACAACCTGATACAATCCTGTTTGAGTGGCAATGAGCTGATTGTTGGTTTCTCCGGGCATCTCTGCAAGATTGTTCAGCCACTGAAAAGAAACTCCTGCCGGCGGATTGCTGACGGAAAGAGTTACTCTGCCTCCATAACAAAAAGAAAGCGGACCGTTGGCAACAATAGCCGGACTTTGAGCAGATGTATTTTGAATGGAAAAGAAAAGAATTGCAAAAATCAGGCAAATAAGCGCCTGGTTTTTTTTATACCAATCTGACTTATTACAGATATTGGAACGGTTATTCACGCTACGTTTGATTTGGTTTTCAGGATAAATAGATCTTCTGTTAGGAAGCTCCCTTTTGCTTGAAACAAAGCTAGATGAATATAGCCCACGGAACAAGAGTTCAGAACACAGAGTTCGGAATTTCATATAAATACACAAACTCCCAATTATTGCCGCTGCGGGAAACCATTAGTTCCCCTCAGTGTAAACCCTTAGCCGAAAAAGGGGGTTCATTCAGCTGGTTTCTCTCAATCCTGTACTTTTGCTGCTTCTAAAAAAGTACTTACTTAATTCTAAAACACATGAACAAGGGTCCGGTTTCTCAATTCATTCAACACCATTACCGACATTTTAATGCTGCCGCCCTACTGGATGCAGCAAAAGCCTATGAGACACATCTCTCAGAAGGCGGAAAAATGATGGTTACGCTTGCAGGGGCTATGAGTACAGCAGAGCTGGGACTTTCACTTGCCGAAATGATTCGTCAGGGTAAGGTAGATATCATTTCCTGCACCGGAGCCAATCTGGAAGAGGATGTCATGAACCTGGTCGCACACAGCCACTATAAACGCATTCCCAATTATAGAGATCTTACTCCGCAAGACGAGTGGGATCTTCTGGAAAATCACTACAACAGGGTTACAGACACCTGTATTCCGGAAGAAGAAGCTTTTCGCCGACTGCAAAAACACTTGCACAAACAATGGACTGAAGCTGAAGCAAAAGGGGAGCGCTATTTCCCGCATGAATTTTTATATAAAGTCGTTTTAAGCGGCGACCTGCAGCAGTATTATGAAATTGACCCAAAAAATAGCTGGATTGTAGCTGCAGCCGAAAAAAACATTCCGATCGTTGTTCCCGGATGGGAGGACTCCACCACCGGAAATATTTTTGCCAGCTATGTCATTAAAGGAGCGCTTAAAGCTTCCACCGTAAAAAGCGGTATTGAATATATGGTTTGGCTGGCCGACTGGTATCGAAAAAATTCAGCCGGTAAAGGGGTTGGATTTTTTCAGATCGGAGGTGGTATTGCAGGAGACTTTCCGATTTGTGTTGTGCCGATGATGTATCAGGATTTAGAATGGCATGATGTTCCTTTCTGGGGATATTTCTGTCAGATCAGCGACAGCACCACTTCCTATGGATCTTATTCCGGAGCTGTTCCGAATGAAAAAATAACCTGGGGCAAACTGGATGTCAACACTCCTAAATACATCGTAGAAAGCGATGCCACCATTGTGGCGCCGTTGATGTTTGCATGGATCCTGGGCTGGTAACCCTCCGGTTGTTTTATCTCTTCAGTGCCGGAAGCGGAAGATCCCTGATTAGTAGGTCGTTGCGATTCGCCATCTCCCAGGCTGTGTGAAAGATCAGTCTGGTTCTTTTTTCAAAGAGCGGCCAGTTGATTTTTTCAATGTCGTCTGTTGGTTGATGATAATCCCCCAATAACATCCCATCGTAAAAAAACAATACCGGCACTCCGTTCTTTGCAAAATTATAGTGATCGCTGCGGTAGAAAATTCGTTGTGGATCATTGGGTGAATCAAACTTATAGTCGAGCGTAAGGTTCGCCGACTGTACATTTACCCGCTCTAAAACAGCCGCCAGCTCCGAGCTTATTTTATCATGTCCGACCACATATACATAATTAAGCGTATCGGGCAACGCACGCTCTGTATCAACCCTTCCGATCATATCTATGTTCAAATCTATGCTGGTTTTGTTGAGCGGATAAATGGGGTTATCTGAATAATAACGGCTACCCAAAAGGCCCTTCTCTTCTCCGCTAACGGTCATAAACACCAGCGTTCTTCTCGGTCCGTTTCCTTCTGCTTTGGCTTTTGAAAACGCCTCAGCCATTGCAATAACGGCGCTGGTTCCGCTGCCATCATCGTCTGCCCCATTGTAAATCTCTCCGGCTTCTTCTCCCAGATGATCATAGTGCGCAGTTATGAATACATATTCATCTTTTTTGTCGCTTCCTTCAATTATGCCGATCACATTGGATCCTTTAATCGTGTCTTTCCGGATTACTGAAAAATATTGCTGATACCCGGAAAGCCCCTTAGGTGTCAGGAGGCCAATTTCAGAAAACCGCGCTTCGATATAGGCAGCCGTCTTTCGCTGTCCAATTGTTCCGGTTTCTCTTCCCTGCATCGTGTCGTGAGCAATAACTTGCAAATGTTTTTCCAAAAGTGATGAAGTAATGTGCCCGGCATAAATTCCGGAAAGAGAAGCCTGCGCCACAAGGATTCCAGAGAAGATTGTGCCTGTAATAAAAAGAAATAAAAACCGTAATGTAGCAATCATATGTTCCTTGTTTTTTTACTTGTCATTATAGAAAAGCCTAAATGATCATTTCGGGAGGTGTCGAATTTTCGTTATTGGTATTTTTTTATACTTCTTTCTAAAATTACTGACATGCGATTTTATGTACTCGGTTAGCATGTCTTCCTCCTTCAAACTGTGCTTCTAAAAAAGAGCGGAGAATATCAACCGCTTGTTCCTCGGTTACAAATCGTGCGGGAATACAAAGAATGTTTGCGTCATTGTGCTGACGCGCCAAAGCAGCTATCTCTGAAGTCCAGCAGAGTGCCGCACGAACTCCCTGGTGTTTATTGGCTGTAATTGCAACGCCGTTTCCGCTCCCGCAAATAAGCACACCAAATACTGCAGTCCCCTGCTCTACTGCGGCAGCAACCGGATGTGCGAAGTCGGGATAATCAACGCTTGAATCAGAATCTGGCCCAAAATCCCGTATGCTCAATCCTCTTTGAAGTAAAAAGTCTTTAAGCAATTCTTTATACCGAAATCCGGCATGATCTCCGCCGAAAGCCACAGGTTTGGAAGTGTCAAATATCATATGGTTTTATATTGTGTTGTTCGCTCTTTAATCCCATTGCTCCGGTTTTGCTGCTTCTGTCTTCCGATAAGCTCTGGAGCTCAGCAGAATACTGAATTCATAAAGCAGGTAGAGCGGAAGCGTTACAAGCGTAAGGCTGAACGGATCGGTTGAAGGAGTAATCGCTGCCGCCAGAATCAGAATTACAACAAAGGCGTATTTGCGAATATTTTTTAATGTCTGAGGGGTTACCATGCCGATCCGGGTAAATAATAGAATAACAATCGGTAACTGGAATAGTAATCCGACTCCTACGGTCATGTACAAAAGATTTTCAAAATAATCGCTGATGACGGGCCGGAATTCGATAAGTGGGCTCAAAGAATAACTGCTGTAAAAATTCACCATAAAGGGCGCAAGAATGAGGTATCCAAATACAACTCCTCCGAAAAAAAGAAGTGAAACCCAGAGGATAGCTCCGGTAGCATATCTTTTTTCTTTTGCTGATAAAGCCGGACTAATGAAAGTCCAGAACTGCCAAAATACGTACGGAAATGCGATTACGAACCCTCCCGAAAACGCCAGACTAAACGTCAGCATAAACTGTTCGGTCATGGCGCTGCTTAAAAATTTAATGGAAACATCACGCATACACAGATCGGCTATGTGTAATTTTTCTCCCAGTAAACAAAGCCAGTGATATGTAATAAACTCTTTGTGTGTAGGTCCCATTAGCACCTGATCCACTACGAAATCAATCTTCCAGAATATCAAGACCGACCCGATTAAAATAGCAATCAGGCTTTTTACAATGTGCCAGCGAAGCTCTTCGAGATGTTCCACAAAACTCATCTCGGCGGCGGGGTTGGCCTGTCGTTTTTGAAAGATCCGGCTAAAAATTCGGGATTGTTCTGCAGCCACAGTCTGAGCAGCGTTTAATGAAACAAAGGTAGGGTATTAAAAGATGTTTGAGGTCGTTGTGATGTAGCTACTTGTAGATGCTCTATTTATCGAAGGATTCTCAGTTTTACTGTTTCAATCCTTGTTTCACTCACTTTCAGCATTTCAAATTCATAGTTCCCTACGATTATCCGGTCTCCGCTAGTAGGAATCTTTTCATGGTGCTCTACAATATATCCGGATAGTGTTTCTGATTCCGACTCTTCCTCAAACAAGAGCTTATACTGTTCGCTGATGTAGTCCAGTTCAAGCCGCCCGCTGAAAATATATTCCTGATCGGAAAGCCGGCGCTCTACAAACTCTTCTACATCGTATTCATCTTTGATTTCTCCAAATAACTCTTCCAGTAAATCTTCCATCGTTACAATACCGCTGGTTCCTCCAAATTCATCCACAACCCAGGCGATGCTTTTGCGCTCCCGGGTAAATCGGCTCATCAAATCGGTGGCTCCCATACTTTCGGGCACCGCAGGTATCGGATGAATGATTTCTTTGATATTGCCGGGCTTACGAAATAAATCAAGCTGGTGCACATAGCCCAAAATATGATCTATGTTTTCTTCATAAACAATAAGGCGACTTAGCTGCGTTTCAATGAATTTGGATTGCAGAGCTCTGACAGTAGACGAAACCTCTATGCCAATGATTTCTTTTCTGGGCACAAGACATTCCCGAACCTTAACCTGTGGAAGCGAAAGCGCATTTTCAAAAAGTTCCGTGTTCAGTTCCGTTGGCTCTTCTCCGTTTTCGCGGCCCTGTTGCAGAAACTGTTCCAGGTCCAGGCGGGCTTGTTTTTCTTCCGCTTCCTGTATACGCACGTTGAAGAGATAGGTGAGTATCCAGTTGGCAATACTATTGTAAAAAGCTGCAACAGGTGATAAGGCACGAAAGAAAAAATAAATAAGGCGAACAAAAACAGAAAGTAAAAGATTGCTTTTCGCCCGAAAAACAGAAGTAAAAACAAAATATACCAGCAGCAATATAAAAACCGTAAACACCAGCTCGGTTAAAAGACGAATCAGCGGCGTATTCAGAAATGGAAGGGGTCTTGTCCAGTGAATCTGTATAAACCGATTTACCAGCAGTCCGAAAAGCGTCATAAATATAGCCATCCCCGCGTAATTCATACCCTGAAAACGCGCCGGTTGATTTTTTAAAATACTGAGCAGCCTTCCGCTAAGATGGCCCTGCTTCTTCTTCAGCTCTATCGAAAACCGATTCATAGAAGAATATGCAGCTTCCAGTCCGGCAAAAAAACCAAAGAGCAAAAGCGTAATAACGATTGAAAGCAGAAGCATATTCAGGCTTGGATATTTATATGTTTGGTCTTATTTGTGTTTCCTGAAGAAATTTTTCTACCAAAGATCCTGCTTGTCCACAGGCCTCTTCCAGGTTATCGTTCACAATTACTGCATCAAATTCGTTTATAAACGTCAATTCATAAGAGGCTTTCTCCAGCCTTCTAGCCAGAGAGGCCGGCGTTTCTGTTCCTCTTTTTTCTAGCCTTCGTTTTAGTTCCTCCATAGAAGGCGGCTGAATAAATAACGAGAGGGTGTTGCCGGAATAGCGTTTCTGAACATTAATGGCTCCCTGAACATCAATATCTAAAAGCGGGACCTGTCCGAGGCTCCAGATCCGGTCAACTTCGGATTTAAGTGTGCCGTAGTAAAGACCCTCATATACCATTTCATGTTCAATGAATGCGTCGGCCCCGATTTGCTTTTTAAATTCTTCTGTTGATATAAAGTAATAATCAACCCCGTTTTGTTCTTTTGGTCGCGGCAGTCTTGTTGTCGCGGAAACAGAAAATCGGAGGCGCGGAATGCGCTGCATCAGATAGTGTGTAATGGATGTTTTTCCGGCGCCGGAAGGTGCGGTAATAATAATTACCTTATGGCTGGGGTCGCTCATATACCTGCAAAGTAATACAAGAAATGCAGATCTTTAACCCGTTGTATAAGATCGTTGGTTATTCACCGTATACGCCGGCAAAAATCAGGCCGGCAATCAGGGCTTGTGAAAAACCATAAATCAACCAGGTAAAAACCACTGATGCAGGTACATCAATAGCACTGTATATTAGAATCATTGAGGGTAGGGTAGCAATCAGTAGATACAATATTCCCATTTCCACTCCTTTAAGAATCCAGCTCCCCTTCATCAGTGAGCGAAAGCGATTCCAAAACCAGGATAGTGAAAAAGCAAGTACTATAGGTTGAGTATAATATAAGTTGTTGCGAGAAGACTCATTGATAAACGCCGCCTGAAAATACGCTTCTGATATTTTTGGAAACAGAACGGGCATGAGCTGTAAACAAATAAATGAAAACACCAGTAAAACAACGGCGGCAATCAACCCGGCCTGAAAGGTTTTAGTCATAACGAAATGGAAAAATATTCGTTGCTAAAGTAAATGTATCGGGATGGTTGTAGGCTGACAGAGATCAGTTGTAAAGGTGGGGCTGATCACCTCCTCTATAAAGAAAAGAGAAATCGGAGGTTTATACTCTTTTAATATCTGCTCCGATAGCGCGAAGGCGCTCATCGATGTACTGATATCCGCGATCGATTTGCTCAATATTCTGGATCACGCTTTTTCCTTCTGCACTGAGTGCTGCAATGAGCAGTGCCACTCCGGCACGGATATCAGGACTGCTCATGGTGATGCCTCTGAGTTTCTGTTCTCGCTCGAGTCCGATTACCACTGCCCGGTGCGGGTCACATAAAATAATCTGCGCGCCCATATCAATGAGTTTGTCTACAAAAAACAAACGGCTTTCAAACATTTTCTGATGAATGAGTACGCTTCCTTTTGCCTGGATAGCTGTTACCAGCACAATACTTAATAAATCCGGAGTAAACCCAGGCCAAGGGTGGTCATAAATCGTCAATACCCCTCCGTCAAAATAACGCTGCACTTCATAAAGGTCCTGTTCCGGTATATGTATATCATCTCCTATTATCTGGAGCTGAATTCCCAGTTGTCTGAATTTCTCCGGGATTACTCCAAGATGATCTACTCCTGCTCCCTGAATCAGAAGATCGCTTTGAGTCATTGCTGCAAGGCCAATGAAAGATCCTACTTCAATCATATCCGGAAGAATAGTATGGGTTGTTCCTCCCAGCCGATCTACTCCGTGAATAATCAGAAAATTGCTTCCAACACCTTCTATGCGAGCGCCCATACGGTTCAGCATCCGGCACAATTGCTGAATATAGGGTTCGCAGGCCGCGTTATAAATAGTGGTTGTGCCATTCGCCAGCACTGCTGCCATTACAATATTGGCCGTTCCTGTAACTGAGGGTTCATCGAGGAGCAAATAGGCGCCCTTAAGTTCGTTTGCCTGTAAATGAAACAACCCGTCTTCGGGGTGATATTTATAAGAAGCTCCAAGCTGACTGAATCCTACAATATGTGTGTCGAGGCGGCGGCGGCCAATTTTATCTCCGCCGGGCTTGGGTATAAACGCTTTTTTAAATCGCGCCAGAAGTGGTCCGGCCAGCATAACGGCTCCCCTGAGTCTTCCGCTTTTTTTCCGGAAAGATTCACTATTAAAAAAGTCGATGTCTATGTCCTTTGCGCAAAAGGTGGCCGTATCGCGCGAAATACGCTTTACATCTACGCGGATATCTGAAAGTAGTTCTATCAGAAGGTTTACATCAAGTATGTCGGGGATGTTGGATATGGTTACCTCTTCTTCCGTGAGAAGAACGGCGCTGAGTATCTGCAACGCTTCATTTTTTGCCCCCTGCGGAACGATAACTCCTTTTAGTTTTTTTCCACCTCTTACTTCGAAAGAATGCATGGTCTTTGACTGATTTGCTTTTTTGCAAATTAAACCTCTTCGTATGAATCGTACAAAAAGAAAAAGGTATCAGCTCGTTGATACCTTTTCCGGCAAAATGGCCTCTTATTGCTTAATAGCGTTTCTTGTATTTTCCACCCCCGCGATTATCTCTGCCCCCGTTATTACGACCTCCCCGCTGTTGATAATGCTGCTTAAAGCGTTTTTGACCGCCTCCGCGCGCTTCGCGCAAATCATCGCTGGGTCTGTAATACCGCACATAGGGCTTATTGGTAAACTCTAGCTCCCCTTTGGTAATTGCAGCTAGTTCGCTTTGAATCGCGTCGTCGTGAATATTTTCTTTGTGCCAGTTATTATATGAAAGCTTCATATAATAAGCAATGGTATTAGCAAAGCCCTGTTTTTTTTCCGGATTTTCTTCGACCAGTGCTTTATCAATAACCGCTTCCAGGTTTTTCCCCAGGTGGTTGTATTTCGGATAGCGCTTTGGATAAGGCATGCGGGCCGGCCGCGCTTTCAGTGTTTCTTTCGTTGGTATGGGATACGGGCTTTCTACTTCTAATTTAAAATCAGCAATAACAAACAAATGATCCCATAATTTATGGCGATAGTCTTCTACGGCTTTGAGCTGCGGATTTAAAAAACCCATCAGATCGATCACATATTCAGCCTGCTCCTGACGTTTTTTACGATCATCTATCGTGAGGATATGGTCCACCATTTTTTGTATATGGCGACCGTATTCACGGATTTCCAGATGATTCCGGGCGGTATTGTATTCCATAATCAAGATTCAAAGGTACAGATCTGCAGTGATAAAAAAGAAACTGCCCCAGAAGGGGCAGTCGGTTGTATCAAACGTAAGCAAAAGGAATATGGTGGGTTAGTTTTTAATCAGTCTTTCAGTTGTGATATTCGTGCCGTCTACCACTTGCAACAGGTACATGCCGCTGTTGAGGACTGGTGTTTGCAGACGGTTTACTCCATTTGTGAGGCGTCCGTTCTGCAGGCTTCTACCGTTCATGTCGAGCAGCCTCCAGCTATAGGAGCCTTTGCTGTTCACTACGATGTCTGAACCGTTTATCCGGTTGGAGAGCAGGGTGTAGTTGGCAGAGGTTGCTGTTTCTTTCAGGGAAACAATATTGGAGTAATAGGTTAATTGAGAAGCT
>Ga0315902_10002676_pt1 | contig 27442 bp, 23 predicted proteins | sample LakEriMetagenome_9_FD_203523 | JGI IMG/M metagenome (GOLD analysis project Ga0315902, IMG submission 203523) | Freshwater fungal communities from buoy surface, Lake Erie, Ohio, United States - Buoy 12 MA117 | ecosystem: Environmental > Aquatic > Freshwater > Lake > Lake biofilm | place: USA...
TTTCAAGCGTTTCGTACATCTCGGGAAGAAGCAATAAGTTACCAGTTATTTTACTATTTTTGTATAGCTCAAGCAACATACCAGATTGCATAGAATGCGGTAATTCGGCACGATAACGACGTGGAGTAAAACGTGCCCCACACTCGCCACAAAATTCGTGACTCGGTTGTCCTTTGCGTGCATCACACGACCAACAACGATGCCACGGTTCATTATCCGTTACCCATAATGCATTATCTTGGACATCACTCAAACTATAGCGTGAGGATGTGCTCTGTTTGGTTCCCTTATTTGCCACAGTAACCTCATCATCGATATGTACTTTATCCTACCACATCACGTGGTACCCCCCCACTCGCCTTCAATTACAGACTGATAACAGCCCAGTTACTATGTGTATTATTTATTTACAGTATAGCGTGCATTTCCTTCATCTGAACCACAAAAAATAAGATAGTCATGCATACTCTACACACACCTACATTCTTGTAGGGCCCACAAAAAATCACCACCACATTGCGAACATCGAGAAAACCGAACATCCTTAGTACTGATGATGTTCATCAGTACTAATAACCAACTCCCATATCAGCGCATGCGTTTTTACGTATGCGTGTAGTATACAGCAAAACCGCTATTTTGTTACACCTATCATACAGGCATCATGTATACTCGTATCTAACACATTTTTAACATCACACAGGTAACCATGAGTACACCTCCTGCACAACCGGCCCCACGACCAGACAGTGTGTTATTTAAGTTAATGTATCAGGCCATTCGACCACATTGGCGGCCACTTGCAATTGCATTTGTGCTCCTCAGTCTGACTGCAGCGCTCAACGTGATTCCGCCAGCCTTGCTCCAGTGGGCAATTGACGGACCGATTGCCACAGGCGACACCACCGATCTACTCCCTATCACGCTCCTCTACGGTGGTACCGCCATTGCAATGTTCATCATTCAATACATCTATACGTACTTTCTGCAACAAGCTGGCCAGCGCGCATTGTCTGACATGCGCACTGATTTGTTTAATCGCATCATGACACAAGATCAGGCGTTCTTTCATCGTAACCCCGTCGGCGATTTGGTCACACGCCTAACGAGCGATGTCGACACATTAAGTGCCCTGCTGTCAACCAGTGCAGTCACCATCATCACCGAGGCTGCCACGTTAATTGTGGTTGTTGTCGTCATGTTTAGCATAAACTGGCGTCTTGCGTTACTTGTTGTGGCAATTCTGCCGATTTTAGTGCTTGTGACACGCTATTTCAGTGGTCGTGTCCGTAGCTCATCTACCGGCGAACGCACAGCCCTCGCACGCGTCAGCTCGTACCTCAACGAACAACTCCAAGGCGTGCCAGTCATTCAAGTATTTGGTGCCCAACTAATCAGTCAAGCCAAATTTGATGAGTTCAATCATGGCTACCGCCGCGCACTAATTGTGCTCCGTCGACACAGTGCGGTATTTTTGATGACCCAAGAAATCCTCGCAGCCGTGGGCCTGGCCCTCCTGCTCTACGGTGGCGGCCAAGGTGTCTTGTCAGGGTGGGCCTCACTTGGCATGCTCGTGGCGTTCATCCAATACGCCGATCGCGCATTCCAACCTGTCCTCCGCCTTTCTGAGCAGTACAACGCCGTCCAAATCGCATTCGGCGCTGCCGATCGCATCCAACGCACACTCGAAGAGACGCCGACCATCAACGCCCCTGTCCATCCAGTCGCGCCACCTAGCCCACTCAAAGGGGAGGTTCGCCTCGAGAATGTGCACTTCTCCTATCTCCCTGACCAACCCGTCTTGCGCGGCATTGACTTGCACATCCCAGCCGGACAACGCGTGGCGATCGTCGGGCCAACCGGAGCCGGCAAATCAAGTTTGATTGGACTCCTCGCACGCTGGTATGACCCACAACAAGGTCGTATCCTGCTTGATGGCATCGACATCACACAGCTCGACCCACTCGACCTGCGTGCGCTCGTCTCCGTCATCCCCCAAGATCCTGTCACATTTGAGGGCGATGTGGCGTTCAACATCAAGCTCTACCGCGAGAGTGTGCCCTATCAAACCATCGTCAAGGCCGCCCAACTATCCAACGCTGCCCAGTTTATCGATCGGCTACCCCAGCAATACAACGCCGAGATTACGCCCAACGGTGCTAATCTCTCGGCTGGCGAACGCCAACTCCTCGCACTCGCTCGTGCCATTGCCCTGCAACCCCACGGGATTTTGATTTTGGACGAAGCGACGAGTAGCATCGATACCACCACCGAGGTCCTCGTTCAAGAGGCACTTGAACGCCTCTTCCAAGGCCGTACCAGCATCATCATCGCCCACCGTTTGGCCACTGTGCGCAGTGCCGATCGCATCCTCGTCGTCCAAAAAGGCCTAATTGTCGAGGATGGTGACCACGATACCCTCATCCGCAAAAACGGTCTGTATGCAACGCTATACGCTCATCAACTCGCCGATTAATCACACCAGACAAACACACTCCCCCACCTGCCAAAACCGTAGAGGGGAGTGTGTTTGTGTCACTCGTGTTCATGCGTCAGGCAACCACTCGCAACTACGGCAGTTCTCTTCTTTTTATGTATAGTCAATAAAAAAACATCACGCGCACAGTGCTGCGGGCGTACCGCACATGGTATGGTCACCGCAGCGTACGTATCACACATAATTGACACATGTGTAACAAGCGAATAGCGCATCATTATGGCTTAAAATACCACTACACATGTACAAAAATTCGTTTCATTTTTACAGGTTTGTGTACGTGCCTAATTTTGGTGCTACACTAGTACTCTACAGATGCATTTGGCAAGTATGGGCGTGGTATGTTTATTGCACGGCACGATTTAATCTTCAATAATGTTGACCGACTAAGCTATGGCGTCGCCGTATGTGACATTGATGGCGACGGAGAATTTGAGTTTGTGGTGACGGGGTTCGGCTACCACAATTTGGCCCTCAAATGGAATGGTCGCGGGCTGCTTGATGCGGCTGACGCTGTCCTCGCTGACCAGCACGGCCAAGCCATTGGCGTGGCCGCCGGAGATATCGACGGCGATGGTATCGAGGAAATCTACGTACTCAACAGTGATACCTTCGCTGGTCCCAAACAGCAACACGACCGCTTATTTGCCCTCCACGGTGGCCAGCGCGTTGACTTGTTTGCGCAACCCGAGACGCAGGCCTTTGCCAACCGGAGCGCCGGTCGCTCTGTGTGTGTGATTGATCGTTTTGGGTTTGGTCGTTATGCATTTTTTGTGGCCAACTACGGCGCCGTCATGCGCCTCTACGAGCTCGACAACAACTGGCGCCTCAACGAGACAGCGCGCTCGGCTGGGCTCAACTATGCCACTGGTGGGCGTGCAGTTGCTGCGGCACCGCTGTTTGGCAATGACGTCGATGTCGTGGCCATCAACGAGCGCGGGGCTAATTTGGTGCTCGCCAACCGCGGCGATGGCACCTTTGTTGATGTCGCCAATGACTGTCAAATCGCCGATCGACAGCATCACGGGCGCGGGGTGGCGTTGTTTGATGCCAACGACGACGGTTGCCTTGATATCGTCTACGGCAACTGGGAGGGACCACATCGCTTGTGGGTGCGCGCCGGCAACACCCTGCCGTTTCACAATGTTGCCCCGATGGAGCTAGCCACACCGTCACGCATTCGCACCGTCATCGCCGCGGATCTTGATAATGATGGCAATCCCGAGCTGTTTTTTAATAATATTGGCGAGCCCAATCGCCTCTTCGGCCGGCGCAATGGCCAATGGATCGAGCTCGATATCGGCGATGCCCGCGAGCCTGATGGGCTCGGCACTGGTGCTGCTGTGGCCGACATTGATGGTGACGGTCGCCTTGAGCTCCTCATCACACACGGCGAGAGTGCCCCACAACCACTGAGCTACTACCACATTCCCGCCAACGGCAATCACTGGCTCCGCATTCGGCCACTCACTCGTAGTGGTGCGCCAGCCCGAGGTGCCCTTGTGACCATCCAACAAGGTGATCGCATCACTGCCAGCGTGATTGACGGCGGGAGTGGCTATCTCTGTCAAATGGAGCCTGTTGCACACTTCGGTCTCGGCCAAAATACGTCGATTGACCAAGTCAGCATTCAATGGCCCAGCGGTGCTACCACAATTATCACCCGCCCACATGCCGATCAGCTGATTGTTGTGCCCCATCCTGCCGTCGATGACGACCAGATTTTGTAACTGCGAGACGAGAGAACGCCGATGACAACAACTCCTCACAACCCCGAGTTCACTGACGCCGAGCATTCGCTCTTGACCCCATTTGTCACCGACATGACATCGCCGATATTTGGCCTGCGTAACTTGCCCGAGGTCGTCAAAGGTGCCTTGTTCTCGCGCTATAGCCGTAGCGATAAGAGCATCCGCCGTATCCTGCTCGATGAGTTCATCAACCTGCCCGAATCTGGGTTCGATCAACTCGTCGCCCACCAGAGCAGTGCCAGCCGCGATCAGCTCGTCGCCACCCAACAAGCCGAGGCCTTCTACGACCGTGTACTCGTCGGCTACGGCGACGACTCCGTGGCTGAGCTCGGCGGCGCCCATGTCGCCTGCGAGGAGATTAGCAACGTCGCCGCCAAAATCATCGAGGACGCCCGTATCGGCCTAAGTCCCCTCGAGAAATCCACTCGTTATGTCACATTCAACAAAAAGGTCAACGGCCAATATCGCTACGTCCGCGAGGCCAGTATCATGCAATCACAGTGGGCCGAGGCCTACGAAGCGACGCTCGACCACCTGTTCGACACCTACGATGCCCTGCTCGAGCCAACTATCGCCTGGGTGCGCAGTCGTACCCCACGCGATGCCCAAACCAGCGAGCGCGCCTACAACTCGGCCACGCGCGCCAAAGCCTGCGATATCCTGCGCGGCCTGCTCCCCATGGCAACCCGCACCAATGTCGGATTGTTCGGCAACGGCCGCGCATTCGAGTACCTGATTACGCGCGTGGGCTCACATCAGTTAGCCGAGATGCAACAGGTGAGTAATGGGCTCCAACAGGCGCTCGACAACCTTATCCCATCATTTGTCAAACGGGCCGCATCACCACGTGGCGCCGCTATGCGTGCCTACTTAGCCGGGGCGCGCCAGGCCAGCCAACACCACGCCAACGCCTTGCCCAAACCGATGTCGACACAGGCGACAGCCCACACCACTCTGGTAGATTATGATCAGGATGCCCTTATACGCGTGGCGAGTGCGGCGCTCTATCCACATAGTCAGTTGTCTCTCAGCGAGATTACCGCCTATGTCAGCGCATTGCCTCATGCGGAGCAGGTTGCGATTGTCAATGCAGCCGCCGGTGAGCGCGCCGTACGGTTCCACAAACCGGGGCGGGCCTTCGAGGAGGCGCGCTATGTGTTCGACATCGTCGCCGATATCGGCGCGTATCGCGACCTGCAACGCCACCGAGTCCTCACCCAAGAGCGCCAAACGTTCGGCCCCGATCTCGGCTACATTGTGCCACCCGAGTTGATTCTTGCAGAGCTCGATGCTCCATATCGTGAGGCCATCGAACGTGCGTGCGCCCTTGCCCGTGAGATTAGCCAGCACATGCCCGAATCGGCGCAGTATGTGGTGCCTATGGCCTGTCTGATGCGCTGGCGCTTTACCGTCAACCTACGTGAGGCCTATCATCTGTGCGAGTTGCGTTCAAGTCCGCAAGGCCATCCAACCTACCGCGTCGTCGCCCAACAGATGTACCAACACATTGCCCGCGTCCACCCAGAGTTGGCCGCCGCCATGAAGTTCGTGGATCTCAACGACTACGAACTTGAGCGACTCGAATCCGAGAAGAAGCTCGATCGCAAACTCCAACAGCACCAGTAATCACACCAAATCCCCCGACGCTGACGCCACCACACGTCAACGCCGGGGGATGATTGTTTACTGCGCTACATCGTCTTCTTGATCCTCGGTATCGGCCTCGACGTGTTCACCCGATGCGATAAACAGACATTCATTGGCACGCACCACGGTGCGATAACGTCGGCCACCAGTCTGTTTGTCCTCCCACGATTGCGTCATCAAGCTCCCACGAACCATCACCCGACTACCGGTGGAGAGCTTGGCCATGCACTGATCGGCCACGCGGTTCCACGCCTCGATCGTTGTCCACTCCGTCTCGTACTGCATGCCGTCCTCGCCACGACCAGCCATGCGCTTGGTAGCCAGATTGAACGAGCAAACCTGACTCTCCTTGCCGACCTTACGCAACTCGGGGGCACCACCCAACCAGCCAATCAACTCAACATTGTTTAATGTGCCACGTACTGTGCGCATCGTGCGCCTCCTTTTGTGCCATCGCATGCACCCGTGTCCATGCGTTCACAAGCACTACCGTTTTCACACGGCAAAAAGGTACGCGACACCGCAAAAGTCGTGACAATTACTTGGATGACGTCCGTTTACGACCTGATTGCATGCGTTGAATCAACTGATTGGCCTCGCCATACGTCAACGTGTCGATGGTAGCACTCTCGCCAATGACCTTGGCAATCGCCACCGCAACCTCGACGTTCAGTTCGTTCGCCTTGCGTTTAATGGCCTCGAGTTGGCTGGCATGGGCCGGGGCAGCATCGCGCTGGTGTTCATCAATCAGGCGGCGCAGTTGGTCAACCACCAGCGAGGCTTGTCGACGCGACAGTTTGCTCCCATCCAAGCGACGTTCTGCCAAAAAATCAGCCAGTTGTTGTGCATCCCAACCAAGCAAACGCTGTAAATCACTGATGCGCTCGAGTTGACTCGGCAACGCAATGCGCTCGCGGTCATCGCTGTACGACTCACGGGCCTCAAGGATTTGGGCTTTGGCTGAGTCTTGTTGCGCCTTAAATATCCGCCAGCCAAGTTCGACCGCGTGGGCGATTTGCTCATCAGTGGCATCAATATCGAGTGTGATGGTCTCTTCGATCGTCACATAATCCTCGCCGATTTTGACTGCGGCGCGGTAGGTGCGGCTGACGCTCGGTTCACTCTGGGCTTTTTTGCTGGCCATGGTCACTCTCCTTGTATTGCTCAGCGAATCGGCGCTTGGTCGAGGTCAATCACTGCCCCCGAAAAGACCGCCGCCTCGGCACTGGCATAAAACATCATCGCATTGACGATTTCATCGGGACGGAGCAGGCGTTTGATTGGGCGCGTGGCACCGACTTTCTCGGCCCAATCATCGCCGTTACCTAACGATTTTTGTAGCCGATCCTCGCCGTCGGTATTGGTCCATCCCACATTCAGCACATGCACGCGAATACCTTCGTGACGATGGGCAGCAGCCAAGTTGCGCGACAGCGTCATCAATGCCCCCTTACTGGTCGAGTAGGCCAACAAATTGGGGGCCCCCACATAGGCATTAAGCGAGCCGACATTTATCACGACGGCGCCAGCTGGATTGGTACGCAAGGCAGGCAACGCCCGACGCATAATCAGGATCGGGGCACGCACATTGAGGGCCATCATCGCATCAAAAAACGCTGCGTCGGTACTTTCGAGCGTACTCCGCAACACACTGGCCGCATTGTTGATAATCACGTCGATGCGACCATGCTGGGCAAGCGCTGCATCAACAAAGGCATCGCATCCCTCAGGATCGCGCAAGTCGACATCCACATAGGTGGCACGACCGTGACTTGTGGCCACAAGGTCGGCAGCCTCGGCGGCGCCGAAGCCACAAAAGACGATGTATGCACCCTCACGCACAAAGCGCTCCGCAGCCACGCGGCCAATTCCACTCGTCGCTCCACTAATGAGCACTACTGCATCGCGAAATCGTTGATTCATCGGCTATTACTCTGTTGATGTGGCGGATTACCTGCATTATACCCCGATGCACGGCAAATCCTGATACAATGGCGGCATTTCATACCTCACATAAGGAACACACCCATGCATGCATTGATGAAACTCGCACGTGGTATTGGGCATGTCGGTATCGGCACCATTGAGCCACCCACACTTGTGCCCGGTCATGTCATCATCGAAGTCGCCTATGCTGGGATTTGCGGCACCGATTTACATATCTACTACGACGAATTCAAAACCACCCCACCAGTCGTCATGGGTCACGAGATTGCTGGTCGGATCGCGCAGACAGCCGATGATGTGACTGGTCTCACCGTCGGCACCCGCGTCACTAGTGAGACCTACTACCACACCTGCCAAACCTGTCACCACTGTCGCAACGGGCGGCCTAATTTGTGCTTACAACGCAAATCTATCGGCTCGGCGGTCAACGGCGGATTCACCAAGTATGTCCGTGTGCCAGCCCATAATATTCATCGTATCCCCGATCGTATCAACGACCAGGCGGCAGCCTTGACCGAGCCACTCGCCTGTGTCATCAACGCCATCGACCTCAGTCGCATTCAAGCTGGCGACATTTGTGTGATTGCTGGCCCAGGTGCCATTGGCATGCTCACGCTCCAAGTGCTCAAAGCGCACGGTGCCTATGTCATCATGCTCGGCACCACCGTTGATGCCCCACGCCTCGAGATTGCCCGCACGCTCGGTGCCGACCGGATTATTGATGTATCGGCGCATGACCCGGCCACAGTAATTGACGACCTGACCAACGGATTCGGCGCCGATGTGGTGCTTGAATGCGCTGGGGCAGGCGCTGCAGCACAACAGTTGTTGCAACTGGTCAAGCGCGGTGGGCGCTACACCCAAATCGGTCTGTTTGGCAAGCCAATTAGCTGGGACATGGATCAAGTCTGCTACCGCGAACTTATCGTCACCGGCAGTAATGCAAGTGTGCCACACGCCTGGGATCGCGCATTGCGTTTGATGGAACAGGGATTGGTGAATACACAGGCACTGATTAGCAACGTGCATTCGATTCACGAATGGCAGACTGCATTCGAGGCATTCGAAAGCAAACAAGGCCTCAAAATTTTACTCACGCCTGATTAACATCATGGATTTGGTCGGACAACGCACTCCTTCTCATCATGTGATGACACACAGTTGACAAAAATGATATGATTGTGTCACCGTAATTATTTACAGTTGAATAGGTGGTGCGTATGTCACATGTATCATGGAGCGAAAAAATTCGCTACGAGATGGACAATATCCTCGCCAAGGGAACAGTCGCGCTCATCGGAGTCCTCGCTGTTGCATCACTGGCTGTCATCATCATTGCAGCAATTATTGTGACCATCTTTCGACTGAATCCAGAATTCGGATTCATTGACTTGATGTGGATGTCACTGATGCGCACCCTTGATCCTGGCACCATGGGTGGAGACTCCGGTAGTTGGAGCTTCAAATTCATGATGCTCTCTGTGACCATTGGCGGTATTTTCATTGTGAGTACGCTCATCGGTGTCTTGAGCTCAGGACTTGATGAGCGCCTCGCTGAGATGCGCAAAGGCAAATCAAAGGTCGTTGAACGCAACCACACGGTGATTCTAGGGTGGGGTAATCAAATTTATACGATTATCAGTGAACTCATCGAAGCAAATGCGAGCAACAAATATGCATGTATCGTGGTGATGGCCGACCTTGATGCCATTGAGATGCAAGAACTCCTCCACACGCACATTCCGGAGCGACGGAGCACACGGATTGTAGTACGCAGTGGTAATCCGTCAGATAGCAGCGCCCTGCAAATGGCCAATCTGCCCGACGCAAAATCGATTGTTGTTGTGCGCCCTGAGACCACCGATCCTGACATGGCCGTCATCAAAATTCTGCTGGCTGTGATCAATGATCGGCAACGCCGCACCACCCCCTACCATATCGTGGCAGAGATCAACGACCCCAAAAACATCGCAGTCGCCAAGATTATTAGTCGCGATGAAATAGAACTCATCGCCACCGGTGAGTTAATTGCCCGAATTACCGCACAAACCTGCCGACAGTCCGGTTTGTCCATTGTCTACACCGATTTACTCGATTTTGGTGGTGACGAAATTTACTTCAAATCGGTGCCAGCCCTTGCCGGACAGTCGTTTGCGCACGCCATGTATGCATTTGATACGGCAAGTGTCATCGGTATCGTGCGCCCTGATACGTCTCTGCATCTCAACCCAAAACACAACACAATTCTTGGTGCAGACGACCAGTTGATTTTTGTTGCTGCTGATGACAGCGCAATTCATCTGGCCACAACACCGATGACTCCACTCAACAAAGACGCCATCGTCAAGAAGACACGCCGCCGTATCGCTACCGAAAAAACGATTATTCTCGGCTGGAACTGGCGCACATCACTCGTCGTGCGCGATCTCGACAGATATGTGGCACCCGGATCACATGTCACCATTGTGTGTGATCGCGCATTTGATGTCATTCACGCGTGGAATGAACAGGCCACCTTTACCAATCTCAACGTGACAACACTCAATCAAGATACAACCGACCGCGAGGTTCTCGATGCACTGCAGTTAACCACGTACGATCATATCATCGTCATGGCAATGTCCGACATGCTCGACGTGGACGATGCCGATGCCGCCACCTTGATGACCCTCCTCCATTTGCGCGATATTGCCGATCGAACCAAACATCACTTCACCATCGTCAGCGAAATGCTCGATGTGCGCAACCGCCGACTCGCTGATGCGACTCGTGCCGATGATTTCATCATCAGCAATCGCCTCGTCAGCTTGTTACTCGCACAAGTCGCCGAAAACAAACGCCTTAATGCATTGTTTACCGATTTGTTCGACCCTGATGGCTCTGAGATTTATCTCAAACCGGTCACCCACTATGTGAAAGCCGGAGTTGAAGTGAATCAGGCGACGCTCATTGATGTAGCCCAATCTCGCGGTGAAATTGCTATCGGTTACCGCATTCATGCACAGTCCTTTAATAGTGGTACAAACTACGGAGTCGTGCTCAATCCGGCCAAATCACAGCGAGTTACCTTCGCCCCTGACGATCGTATCATCGTCATTGCCGACAGCTAACTGTCGACCGCATCTCAGTGTGACTATATATGCACTGCTCTCTCATGAAAGAAGCGGTGCAGTTCCTTTGCAAAATCGGTATACTGAAGATGAGGTTACCGAGAAAGGACTTCACATGGAACTGACCATTAATGGCCAGACATATACAATTGCTGACCTAGGCGATACACGACCACTCCTCAACGTCATTCGCGACGAACTCAACTTAACTGGCACCAAAATCGGCTGTGCCATTGGCATATGTGGCGCCTGCACCGTACACGTGGATGGCGTAGCAGTGCGCTCGTGCCAAACGCCGGTAAACAATGTCGTCGACAAAGACATCCGCACCATTGAGGGCCTCGCCGACGCCGATGGCACACTCCATCCTGTTCAACAGGCGTTTCTTGAGCACCAAGTCCCCCAGTGCGGTTGGTGTATGAGCGGCCAGATGATGACGGCGGCCGCGTTTTTGGCAGATAATGAACAACCCACGGCCGAGGACATCGTCGACGCCATGGACAAGAACTACTGTCGCTGTGGTACCTACCACCGCATTCGCCAAGCAGTCGCCCGTGCCGCTGCCATCCAACAGGAGCGCAACGCATGAGTACGCCCAAACCCAAACGCTGGCGCATCAGTCGCCGTGGCTTTTTGATTGGCGCTGGTACTACTGGTGCTGCCTTGGCACTCGGCTGGATTGTCGGCCTGCCCAGATTACGCCTGGCCTTGTCAGACGTCGCCGAAGGCACCGAAAAAGCCTTTAGCCGTGGCGCCCCGAAGGCGGCACCGACGCAGTGGTTCATCATCAACCCAGATAACAGCGTCGAACTCCACATCCAAAAAATCGAGATGGGCCAAGGTATCCACACCGCCCTCGGCCAAATCGCCGCCGACGAGCTCGACATTCCATGGGAGAACTTGCGCGTTGTTGCAGCCACCACCGGCTCAGCAGTCGATGACCCGAACGGCACTGGCAACAGCGAGAGCGTCGTATCGCACTACCTGCCACTCCGTAACGCCGCTGCCACCCTACGCGACATGCTTCGTGCTGATGTCGCCACTAAATGGGGTGTTGAGGCTAGTACGCTCATCATCAGCGACGGCGTCATCAGTCACAACGACAAGTCGATTACTTTTGGTGAGGTCGTGGCCCAACATCAAGGCGAGTGGCAAGTGCCCGAGGGTGAGCCAACCCTCAAGAGCGCCGACCAGTTCCGCTATATTGGCCAACCACAAGCACGTGTCGACTTGCCAGACAAAATTATCGGCAAAGCGGGCTACGGCCACGACATGCGCCTGCCCAACATGCTCTGGGGCGTCGTGGCACGACCCACCCAAATCGGGGCAACCATTGCCAGTGTCGATCCCAAAGACGCCGCATCCATGCCGGGCGTCGTCAGCGTCATTGTCGAAGACCAGTTTGTGGCCGTCGCCGCCGAAAACAAAAGCCAGGCCGCGACAGCGCTCGGTGCCATGCAAATAACCTGGAACACGCCCCAACCCCTGCTTCAACAAGCCGACATCGATCGTGCGACGACCGTACAATCAGGTAGTGGCGTCGTGATTCAAACCGAGGGCGAGGTCGATTGGTCGAGTGATGGCGTGATTCGCCGCGAGTTCCGCACCCCCATGGCTGTCCATGCCCATCTTGAGCCGCAGGCCGCACTGGTCGATGTCAAAGCCGACAGCGTCGAGGCCTGGGTCTCAACCCAAGTACCAGTCGGCTTGCATGATGCAATCGCCGGCGCACTTGGACGCGACAAGGCGCAAGTCAAGGTACACCCCGTCTATCTCGGTGGTGGATTCGGGCGCCGGCTCGAGCCAAACTTGGGCGTCGAGGCGGCACGGTTATCGCAAGCGGCCAGCCGACCGGTGTATGTCAGTTGGAATCGCGCTGAGGAGTTCCGCAATGGGTTCGTGCGCCCGCCCACGCATCACGTGATGCAAGGCAAAGTCAGCGCCGACGGCACGATTGAGGCGATTGAGCATCATTTTGCCAGTGGCGACGTGCTGTTGACCATCTTCCCTCCGGCCGTCGGCACGTTACTGGGGTGGGATATCGGCGCAGCCCGTGGTGCCAAGTTGTACTACACCGCCACCCAAGGCAAACGTACGATTGGTCAACGCGTGGCCTTACCTGTGGCGACCAGCTTTTGGCGTGGTTTGGGCCTATTAGCCAACGGCTTCGCCATCGAGAGTTTGATTGACGAGATGGCGCATACAGTGGGCATGGATCCACTGGCGTTTCGTCTCAAGAACCTGCCAGACACGCGCTTTGGTCAACGCATGAAGCGCACACTCCAAGCAGCTGCTGACGCCGCCGGCTGGGGCACCCCACTCCCTGCAGGGCGCGCCCGTGGGCTTGCCTGTTCGGCCGATGCTGGCACCTGTGTGGCACAGGTGGCCGAGATATCGATTGTCGACAATCAAATCCGCGTCCATCATGTCTACGCTGCCGTTGATGCAGGGCTCGTGATTAACCCGACCGGCGTTCAGACGCAGACCGAGGGCGGAATTGTGATGGGCATCGGGTCGACGTTGATTGAGCAGTTGACCGTCGTTGATGGGGCATTTAGCGCGTTCAACTTCGACAAGTACCCGTTGTTGCGCAACAGTCAATCACCAGACATCACCGTCGTCATCACCGGTGGCGAGGATGATCCGGGTGGTATGGGTGAACCACCAATTGGGCCTGTGGCAGGTGCTGTGGCTAATGCGGTATTTGCGCTGACCGGGCAACGCCTGACCTCGTTGCCGCTCCAATTACCGGCCTAATACGACTCATACAATGGGCAGATTGGCGTGTCATACACGTCAATCTGCCTATTATTGGTGCTTGATGTAGCGAAAACATGAGATATCGAGCCTAATTTGGGTTGCATCGTGCACTTTTTCACAGTATAATGTGACCTGTTACTGGTTTGGGTCAGTAGCTCAACGGCAGAGCACTCGCCTTTTAAGCGAAGAGTTGTAGGTTCGAATCCCACCTGACCCACCAAGTTCCTGTTGTGTGTTTTGGTTTGTAGTGAGACGTAGCCGTATGTGCTACCTAGATTGGCCCGCATGACCGAAGTCTGAAATGCATTTCCCCAGGGGGGCTGTCATGGTTATTTATTTTTTTTGTTGTGTTTTTTGGGTTTTAAAATATGTAAATCAAAGCCACTGCATTTACGCAGGTGCGCCACTTCTACCACGTTTTGTCTCTACGAACATAATTCCGGCTACATCGTTTTCTCAACTATTCTCAACACGCTCACCATGTTCGTCCTCTGTGTACCACACGCGGGTTCAATTGCCGTATGCGGCGTCACCATATGCTGTTCAGTCTTGGTTATGCACTGAGATTGATAGAAGCTGTATTGATGTCACAACGCGCACCCACAATAAAGGAGGATTGCATGGATTCCACATCGGGGGACTCCCAACACGAGCACGAGGAGTTTAACGCCATCGGCACATTGGTATTTGTGCTGTTGATGCTGCTCGGCTACGTCGTCTACTGGGGGTATCTATGGTTCATCGTGGTGATTGAGCGTGGGGGGATTTCATGATTCACATTGATCGACTCGAGCGCTACTGGTTGATTGCCGTCGGCATCGTCTTTGGTGGCTTTACCGCTGCCTTGTTAGCGAGTGTATTTGTTTTCGGCATTCGCTTGCCAAGTCCTGTTGGGCGCATTGACCCTGCCAAAATCGACCAAACGGAGTTTGCCACGCCCGGTTTAACCGAAGAATTTGACGGGAACTACACATTACGCATTGTGGCCAAGATGTGGTCGTACGATCTCGGCAAAAACGTCGAGAAAGAGGGTTCAATCCCCGTGATTACGGTACCAACCGGGAGCAAAGTGACTATCAAGGCTACTAGCAAAGATATCACTCACGGGTTTTATCTTGAGCAGCACGATGTGAACGTCATGATGTTACCTGGGCAAATCTCGCAGGTCGAGGTCAAGTTTGACCGTCCCGGCAAGTATCACATCATCTGTCACGAGTACTGTGGACCTGGGCATCAAGGGATGATTGCGGCAATTCTCGTTCAATAAGGTAGATTGATATGCAACACGCACAACCAGCGCGATCAGGCGCGATATCATTCCCCAAAGTAGGCATGCTGAGCAGTGAACAGTGGCTGATTGGCTCACACATCATTACTGCACTAGCAGCACTATCCATTGGCATCTTTTTGGGGCCATTCCAAATCTTTCGGCGCGCACCAATCTTAGAGTGGAAGATCCCGGTGTTCTCGTACTACTACCAAGCCCTCACGGTGCATGGAGTCATGAACGCTATTTTCTTCACCACCTTCTTTATCGTTGGCTTTAGTTATTTTGTGGTCACGCGTTCACTCCAACGCGACATGTGGAGCGCCAAGCTGGCATGGACTGCATATTGGAGTATGCTTGTCGGCATCTTGTTGGTGCTATACCCGTTAATAACCAACCAGGCGAACGTACTCTACACGTTCTACCCATCCATGGTAGCACACCCGACGTTCTATCTAGGGTTGGTGTTGTTGGTGGTTGGCACGTGGATGGTATTAGCCAATATTCTGCTCACGTATCGTGACTGGCGGCGCGAGCATCCAGGTGAGCGCGTACCGTTGGCGGTCTACGGCACCATTGCCAACTTCGTGCTGTGGACGGTCGCCACCATTGGTGTTGCCATCGAAGTACTCGTCATGTTGTTGCCGCTTTCGCTCGGATTAATTGAATACACCGACCCACAAACTGCACGTGCGTTGTTCTGGTTCTTTGGACATCCGTTGGTCTACTTCTGGCTTTTGCCGGCCTATATCTCGTGGTACACCATGTTACCCAAGCATACAGGTAGCAAGATTTTGAGTGACCCACTCGCACGGGTTGCGTTTTTGATGCTCATGGTGTTCTCGATTCCTGTCGGTGTCCATCACATGTTCACTGACCCTGGTATCAGTGCCATGATGAAGGGCATTCATACAGTATTCACCTTTGTCGTGGCCGTACCAAGCTTCTTGACGGCGTTTAACATCGGCGCCATGCTCGAGCGTTCGGGGCGTCAACGCGGGGCAACGGGCATTTTTGATTGGTTGTGGAAGCAAGATTGGCGCGATCCCGTGATTGCCTCACAGCTGGCTGGGATGATTTTGTTCATCGCTGGCGGCTTTTCGGGGATCATCAATGCGTCATTGACGCTGAATATCGCCTTGCACAACACCTCATGGATCCCGGCCCACTTCCACATGACATTAGCTGGTGCGGTCACGATGACCTACTTCGGCATCATGTACTGGATGTTGCCAATGATTCGTGGTCGGGCGCTTTTTAGCAAAAAAGTTGCGCTCTGGCAAGTCTATACGTGGTTGGCTGGTATGGCCGTGTTTGGTCATTCGTACGGTCACGCTGGCATTCTCGGCGTACCACGTCGCACAGATCTCGGTGCCGCACCATACGTCAATCCCGAGGCTATTGCATCACTCAACTACTCAGTAATTGCCGGTGTATTATTGCTGATTAGTTCGGTGTTGTTGTTCGTCAACATCTTTGGTACGCTCTTTTTCTCCAAAGAGCCAAACACGGAGACGGCTCCAATCGAAACCAAGAGTGACTCACATGCGCCAATGTGGCTTGAGCGCTGGGGATTCTGGTTGGGTGTTGTGCTGTTGTTGACGCTCTTTGCTTGGGGGCCTGTCTTTGTTGAGACCATTGATCTCGTCAATGGCTTTAATTCTCCTGGCTATCGCCCCGAGAGTATCACCCCATTGCCCTAATATTGGCTACAGCACCGTACAACGATGTATATCGTTGTACGGTGTGATCAATTTGAGGTGCCATATGAATGACTTTTCACCTGCTATGTATCGTCAAATGGGGGCTGGCACGCTGATGGGATTTGGCGTAATTTTCATTTTAATGGCGTTCGCATATTTCCAAGATCTAGCCTCCGTCGCTGCCACTCCCAGCTTGGTGTGGCAGTTTGTGTGTGGTGTTCCTGTTGATGACGGATTAACTGGACCATTGATGATTACATTCGGTACGATTACGACAACAATCGGTGTGGGAGCCTGGTGTTGGCCCAACAAAAGATAACCGCGTTAATTGAGATAGCCGAGCGCATGTGATAGACTAAAAGAGAAATGCGTGTGTTGTACCTGTATGGGATTCACACCAGCAGGAGCATTGTATTATGTCTTCCTCAGATTCGCGCCCCCCACAAGTCACCCACGCCATGGAGGATTACCTCAAGGCGATTTATGAGTTGGCCCAAGATCACGAACAAGTCACCACCTCGCTCCTCGCCGAACGCATGGGGGTACGCCCTGCCTCTGTCAGTGGCATGGTGCGCAGTTTGGCAGACCTCAACTTCGTCACGCACACCCCCTACTACGGCGTCGCGCTGACCGCATCCGGCCAACGCGTGGCCCTCGAGGTCTTGCGCCATCACCGACTGATTGAGTTGTATTTGGTCGAGGCGCTCGGCTTTGGCTGGGACGAAGTCCACGAAGAAGCTGACCGGCTCGAGCATGTCATCTCCGAAAAATTCGAAGCGCGCATCGCCGATCTGCTCGGCCATCCCACCCTCGACCCACACGGCGATCCCATCCCTAGCCTTGACGGGGTAATCCCACACCACCCCAATACCTGTTTGGCGGATATACCCGCTGGAGCCTCAAAGCCCATCGTGCGTGTGCGTGGCAACAACCACAGCGACCGCCTACAATACCTCGAGAGCCTCGGACTCATTCCCGGCAATATCGTCACGGTCGAGACCGTAGCGCCATTCGATGGTCCGCTGGTAATCACAGTGGCGGGGGCATCACATGCTCTTGACCGCCGGCTTGCACGCCTCATCTACGTCGCAGACGAAAGCACTACTTAACCCCAATGTATCACCCACCGAGTGACCAGTTTGTCACCAAAATGCACCGCATGTACGGCGATCTCGGTAAACGATGGTGCGACAATTTGCCGACACACCTCGCCCAACTCGCCCAGCAATGGCAAGTCCAGCTCGGCCCCACATTTGACCTGAGCTTTAATTATGTCTGTCAAGCCACACGCATCGCTGATGGACAGGCCGTGGTGCTCAAAACCGGCGTGCCAACGCCTGAGTTCATGGGCGAACTGACCATGCACCGCCATTATGCCGGGCGTGGTGCAGTCAATTGTCTCGCAACTGATGCCGAGAAGTATGCCGTATTACTTGAACGCGTCTACCCTGGCACACGCCTTCTTGATGCAGTGACCGATGACGTCGAGGCCACCACAATTGTGGCGCATCTGATGCGCAATAGCCTATACCCAGCCGCTGATGACCTACACATCCCCACCATTTACGACTGGGCAAATGATGCCCTAACACATGCTATTACGGTGTGTACCACGCGCGATGATTTAATTGATATAAACCACATCCGTCGTGCCCAAGCGATATTTGCGGATAATCCACAAACTACGCCATATCTTGCACTCCACGGCGACCTCCATCACGGCAACATTCTGCGCGATGCGCGTGGGTGGTGCATTATTGACCCACAGGGCGTCAAGGGCAATGCGGCATACGAGTGCAGTGCGTTTTTGCGCAACCCACAACCACAACTCAGTCAACACCCCGATTGTGAGGGGCTGACGATACAGCGTATCGACATCATGAGCGACATCATGCAGTTACCGGCCAAAGAGATTGCCATGTGGAACTACGCCGCAATGGTGATGTCGGCGTGGTGGTGCTTTCAGGCGGACAAAACAATTGACCCCAAAGAACTCGCGCTCGTGCGTATCTTTTATGCGGTGTGGCAATACTACGCATCACCCTAACGGCTCAACTACTAGTCCACCAAGCATTACCGTTACGGCAACTAACGCAATCAGGCTGAGCACGAGTGTCATCCCAAGATTGACCCACGCTCGCTCTTTGTGCACCACAACAACGTATCCACTGACCACTGCGGCAATCAATGTCACCACACTACTTGCCACTGGCATCACCCAACTATCGGTGATGGGGTATATCTCGCGATACGACATCGTCACCATCGGTAATACGAACCAGAGTGATACGGCTACAGCGCCCAAAACCGTGGCGATCGTGCCAAGACGTGTTTGTGAGAACCATGGGCGACTGTTAGGCATGGACATCTCCTAGCGCGGTTGATTTGCATCAATCATCAGGGTACTGTCGTTGATGCGGGTGTAGTACCAATCATCACTGGTGTTCGCAACAAAGCCAATATCATCCAACAAGAAGTGACTAATATTGGTGGCATTCGTTGTCACATCAAATGCAATCAAGACATCAGTACCGCGATGCGCTGTCACATCAATATTTGCCGCAGTCCACCCCGAGGTACTATTACACAAGTCAAAGGTCTGGACGACGCTGCTTTGAATTGATACGGTAGCGCTATCGTTTCCACAACTATCAACCGAGCCCGCATAGTAATAAAAGCGTAGATAGACTGCATCAGTAGGAATACGCACGGTTTGTGAAAGAGCCGTCACTTCGTTGTTATTGCCACCCATCCAGGCATACCATCGTCCCGAACGCGCACTATTTCGGATATCGTTGGTAATCACCGAACCATACAACAGCGAGCTTTCGCTCCACGTTGACCGCCCATCCTCAAAATCACCATTGGTAATACTTGTCATCCATAGCGGCAGCGGTGTGCGGGTGGCGGTAGACGTGGGGAGTGGCGTACGCGTGGCAGTACGGGTCGGCGTGCGCGTACGACTTGCGGTAGCCGTAATCGTCGGGGTACGGGTAATCCGCGCCCCAAATGCAGCCGACCCCAATGTAATTACTTGCCCATTGCGCAAGCCGAACACGCTATTTTGATAACCGGCGGCCATGCTCACAACATTTGTCATGCTCGCAGGGATACTGAGTTGCCCGAGATTATTCAGCCCCCATGCCCGCACGGTGCCATTATCAAGTAAGGCTAATGAAAAATACTGCCCGGCACTAATCGCTTTGACGCCACTTATACGCGGTAATGTGCGTTGGCCATATGTGTTCCCACCCCACGCCACCACCTGCCCGCCCGCAGTCAGAGCCAGCGAATGATCAAATCCTGCGCTAATAGCCACGACATTTTGTACGTTCGTGGGCACACGCGCTTGACCAGCACTATTGTCGCCCCACGCCACCACCGTCCCATTACTACGGAGTGCAAGCGAATGCCCATGACCAGCCGCAATAGCCGTCACGTTTGTCAAGCTCCGGGGCACTCGAATTTGGCCAAGGTTATCACCACCCCAGGCAACGACGGTGCCGTTGCTCTTGAGTGCGAGCACATGGCGCATCCCGGCGGAGACGGCCACGACACCACTTTGGGCTGCCACAGGGACACTCTGTTGATTAAAGTCATTCGCACCCCACACATAGACGCGACCAGCACGGCTTAATGCGACCGCATAATTGGTCCCCACTGCCACATCGCGCATCAGCGTGGTCGTCAACCAACGCGGAATGGTCGTTTGGCCATCACGGTTATACCCCCACGCCACCAATCCGCCGTTGCGCATCACTCCAAGAGTAAATGACGCACCTGAGGCGATATCAACGAATGACTGCGCCATGGCAGTGGGAGTGTACGTCTTGGAGGCAGTTGGCGTATTGGTATGAGTAGCAGTAGACGCTACCGCGCTTGGTGTCATAGTTGGTCCAGTATCGGTATCAATCGGCACAAATGACTCCACCCATGGGCGCAAATTCGCCACGTGTGTATAAATACCCGGATAGCCAGGCAATGCGCACCCTGTCCCTGAGCTTACAACTCCGGTTAGTTTATAAACGCCACTATCGTTCTTAAAAATCGGGCCGCCGCTGTCTCCTTGGCATGAGTCGACACCACCTACGGCAAAATTCCCAGCACAAAACATGCGATCAGTGATCGTGCCATATACCCCATCACACGTTGCCGAACTCACCACTGGTACATTCACTTTGCGCAATTTGATTGCTGCACTACCATTGTATGACGTATGACCCCAGCCACTGACGGTGAAGACGGTACTCGGATTATAAAGACTCGCATCACTAGCACCAGCTAAATAGATAGGTGCCACTTGACTATTAAGTGTAAGTGGTGTGCTTAACTCGAGCAAAGCAATATCGTAATCCAACGTACTATTGTTATAGTTTGGGTGCACAATAATACGCTTTACGGATCGTCGCTGTAAATATGGGTTTGATGCATCACTCGTGCGATCGTGAATGCCAGCCACCACAGTACGCCACGCCGGATTTTCACCGTATACACAATGTGCTGCTGTCAAAATCCATGATTCGTGAATCACCGATCCACCACACGACGCAGAGAGTCCGCTATACGTCAACAAAATCTGCCATGGGAACTCATTGGGGGTTGCCTCAATGCCACCGACAATTTGGGGCACCACAATGTGATCTGCAGGAGGCACAGCCTGGGATACTGTGATTTGGTCAGCAGGGGGCACAGTTGGCTGGTCCTCCGCCAAGAGGAGATTTGGTGTCCATATCATGCTGACAAGCAACACCACGATACTCAACGGATACCGCAACATAACAGGTAACTCCCTACCACACTGATATATCCGCTATTGTACAGGAGAACATCATATTTACATTGATAGAGAAGTGATAATACTGTGACGATTCATCATAAAATTGCACAAAATCGGCAGATTGTGTATGCTTATAGACGTTATGTACACACCAGAGGAGTGTCGGCGTGAGCAACCATATTGACGATCAAGACTACGAGATTTCATTCGTCGTAGGTTCTATTTTCACTTTTACCCCCGAAGAAGATCGCAAAGCATTTGAGGAAGAGCGCGAGTGGGTCTCAGAGCTCCAGGATAACCTGCGCGAGTCTGGCGTCGTCGTCGACTTGCTGGCCAACCCAGGCACAACAATTTGGGAGGGCGGCGTCAAGTCATATGGTGATCTATACCGCTTACGTCAAGTAGCTGCATATATTGAAAACGGTCAAGACATCACGCCACTCCTGAGCACCAAAGTCACCGAGGATGAGGATGTTGATCCACTGTTGGCACGGATTTTCAGCGATGAGTTGACCACGCAATTCCCACACCTGATCAAGCATCAGGGCGATAGTGGCTACTACTTGCCCGTCGACTTCGCCGATCCGATTTGGATTGTGGGCGAGGACTACGACATGGATGAATTAATTGATCAGGATATCGAGGACGAGGAAGAAATCTTCGCATTCGGCTCGTCAACTGCCTTACAGCGCGAACTGCATCAGTTATCAATGATCCTCAACCAAATGCGCGTTCCTGCCCGTCATCCGGTGATGCGCTGCCTTGAGGCTTTCCGCGAGGCCGTCAGTATCAGTGTCCAGAACGACCTGCCACTAATCATCTGGTAAATGAGCAGAGCCACCCAAGCTGTGCTATAATAACAATTTAGGAATATTGTGCAAGGACGAGCGATTTAATGCACGACATCCCATTGATTTTGAACGAACAACCAGGTAGCTCACGTGACGACACGCCACGTGAGCGACGTTACTATGTCTGGACCGTCGGTTGCCAGATGAATATTTCGGACTCTGAGCGACTCGAAAGCGCCTTACAGAGCGTCGGATACGCACCCGCCAACGACCCCAACGATGCCAGCTTTGTGGTGCTGAACTCGTGCAGTGTGCGTGCCTCAGCCGAGGAGCGCATTTTGGGCAAGCTGGGCGATCTCGTGCGCACCAAAAAGAACCAACCCGACACCAAAGTCGTGTTGTGGGGGTGCATGGTTGGCCCACAGAACCAATCAATCTTCAAAGAGCGCTTGCCGATGGTCGATCACTTCGTGTCACCATCAGCCGTCGACGAGGTTGTCGCACTGGCACCGAATCCGGTCTACCAAATGGACGAGCCCGCCTTACCCGTATCAGATTGGTCGACGCCACCGGTATCGGTGCATGTGCCAATCCAGTACGGCTGTAACATGTCATGCGCCTTTTGTGTGATTCCGTTGCGTCGTGGCAAAGAGCGTAGTCGCCCACTCGACGAAATCGTCGAGGAGGTGACGCGCATCGTGGCCCGTGGTGCCAAAGAGATTACCTTGCTCGGCCAGATTGTTGACTCATGGGGTCACGATTTGCCGGGGCGCCCTGACTTGGCCGATTTGCTCAAGGCAGTGCACGAGGTGCCCGGTTTGGTGCGCTTGCGCTTCTTGACATCACATCCCGCCTGGATGACAGACAAGCTGATTGAGACGATGGCGCAACTACCCAAGTGCCCGCGCGAGATTAACTTGCCGGTCCAAGCAGGTCACGACACGATGCTCAAGCGCATGCGTCGCGGATACACCGTCCAGCGCTATCGCGATTTGATTGGCAAGATTCGTGCAACCATGCCCGACATCTCGTTGACCACTGACATCATCGTTGGGCACCCGGGTGAGAACGACGAGGAGTTCGAGGGCACCAAGAGTCTCATCCAAGAGATTCGCTTCGACAAAGTCCACATCGCTGCGTATTCGGCGCGCCCCGGTACCCGTGCTGCTGTCATGGAGGAGGATCCTGCCATGGCGGTGCCCGAGGGTATCAAGCAACTGCGCCGTATCGAGCTCGAACGCACCCAAGAGGCAATTGCCACCGAGCGCAGTGCGCGCTTGCTCGGCCAGACGGTCGAGGTCTTGGTCGAGGGTGAGAGCAAAGGCAAGTGGCGTGGGCGTACGCCCGGCAACTTGTTGGTCTTCTTTGCTAGCCCACACGATTGGCGCGGCAAGTTGGCCAAAGTGCACGTGACGAATACGAGCCCATGGTCACTCCAGGGTACGGTAGTTGATGACCAGCCAGTGGACTAATCGGTTCGTCCATCACCTGGTCGACGTGGTGGTGATAGTTGCGCTTGTATTTGGGATTACAACTGGGATTGCGGGGATTTGGGCATGGCAACGCTTTGGCGAATGGCCAACAGATCTCAACACAAGCGATGTCGACACTTGGGTCGTAGCACTCATCGTACTCATCCAAAATGTGGCACTCATCGGGTTTGTCTGGTGGCGCGGGCGAACGGATATCGTGGTAGGGTGGCGCTTTGATCGGTTAGCCGTGGTATATACGCTGGTCGGCGTGCCGCTCTTGTTTGCAGTCAATGTCATCATCGGAGCGGTATTTGCGATTCTGGACCTGCGTCAAAACCAAGTCGCCAGCTATCCACTCCAGGCAGGAGACGTGACGGGGCAACTGCTGTTCGGCTTCGCTGCGGCCGTCATTGCACCACTCGGCGAAGAAATCGTGTTCCGCGGGTATTGGCTGCAGCGACTCCAAGGGTGGTGGGGCAGTACGATTGCAATCGTCGCTAGTTCGCTCCTGTTTGCGGTAGCCCATAGCTGGTCAGCCACTGAGGGTGCAGGGGTGTTGGTGACGCAGACCTTGGTGATGGGCGTGATCCTCGCCTGGTTACGCTTGGCAAGTGGGAGTATTTGGCCGGCAGTGTTCGCACATGCCGCCAATAACGCCCTCGCTATATCTGTTCTAATGATTTGTCTTAACAACCCTGAGCTGGGATGTGCAGTCGCCGGCGAGTCGTGAGGGAAAGGAATCGACCGTGAGTAAACGTGATGATGTGGCGCTCTTGCGCCGTCGCAAGCAAAGCGAAGCCATTGCCTATGCCAATCAAGGTGATTGGGCGAACGCCGCCGAAGCAAACACTACCATGCTGTATGACGGGCTCAGTGTCGAAGATATTGAGTTTACCAAAGACCCTGAATCGGAGTCGGAAGCTGAGACGACCATCGGCGATTTGGTTGCCAAGAGCACTGATGTCGAGACACTCAATCGCCTTGCGAAAGCCCAGTATGAGCTTGGCAATGTGGAGTTCGCTCGCCAAATCTATCAGCGCGTGTTGAGCGTCAACGAGAACAATCCGATTGCCAAGCGCATGATTTCGTTGCTCGACCATACCGAAACCCGTGCCAGCAAAGAGCGCCAGTTCGCTGACATGCGCACGTTTGTGGTTGAGACAGGCAAGTCAACGATTACTACTATGCACATCGACCAAGCTGTGGCCATTGCATTGGTCCCCGGTGAGATTGTCGAGATGCGCATTGTGGGCCATAATCCCAAACACACAACGATTGCCGAGGAGTGTCATGCCATCGACATCTACGATGCCGGCAACACCCTGCTTGGCCGACTCGAGCCACGCCTAGCTCAGCGCATTATTGACTTTATGCGCAAAGGCAACAAGTACATGGCCGTTGTATGGCGCGTCAGCGAGCACTACCACATGATTGACCTGGTCATTCGTGAGTCATATCGCGATCCCGATTTGACCGGTAGCGTCTCGTTCCCCGGCAAGTTGAACGACGAAGAGAAGTCAGCGTTGATGGATCCCGTCGACGAGGACATCGACGACGCCAACGTCGACGAGCCCTATGCACTCGACATGGAAGAAGAGGCAACGACTCGCTTGTCATCCTATGACGACGACGATGACAGCTTCGATGGCGGAGATGACAGTGCTGATGCCGATGACGAGGTCGATGATTTTACCCCCAAAAAGGGCAAGACCAGTGGCCGCGCAAGCGCCAGCTCGATGATGAGTCTCGACGAAGTACAGCGCGACGAGACCCGCAAAAATACCGACCGCGACACCGAAGACGAATAAATCACCAAGCGCCACCGCACACATTAGATGTGTGCGGTGGCGCTTTTATGTCAAAATACCGCGCGCAACGACCTGAACCATCAGTCGACGCATGCCTAGCTCATGGAGCACAGCAATTGCCGCAGACAATGTCGCACCGGTTGTACACACATCATCCACAAGCACAATAGGATCACGAATTGCCGGCCCGTACCAGGCAAATGCACTTTGGACATTTGTGTGACGCTGCTGGCGATTTAATTTGGCCTGCGTCGGCGTATTCCGTACACGCACCAATTGACATGAGACATAGCCATGATGCCGGAGCGCAAGTGCGTTGGCCAAGAGTACTGCTTGATCGTACCCACGCTGGGCCACTCGCGCAGGAGCTGCCGGAATAGGCACATAACATACGCGTTGCCCACCACACAACGCTGGCAGATGTGCCGCTAACGCATCTGCCATGCGTCGGCGCCCGGCATACTTTAGGAGCAAAATCGCACGACGAATCATTCCTGTATAGACAAACTGCACGACACACGGCACACCATGCATCTCTGGCACATCCCCCTCATATAATGGGCATGTAGCCATACATCGATCGCACAAGAACCCACCCAATTGCTGGCACCCGACACATGCATCAGGGAATACTGCTTGTAAAATACGCTCCCACATACAATACCTCCTGTGACATACACCGTCACAGGAGGTCAAATCGGTACATGCAATACCCGATTAGTAGGGAAACAAATCTACCACATTCACTACACGCAACGCACCAATCGGGCAGGCACTGACGCAGGCATGGTCATCATGCCCAGCACAAAAATCGCATTTATCAGCATAGTAGAGTGGTTTGGTTGGAGTCAGCGGAATCAACGGCTGATGCTGATGCAACGGATGCGAGTACATACGCCGCTTGAGCGTGCCAAGCAAACTCTGGTCTCGCGGTTGCAACGTCATCGCATCATACTCACAGGCAGTAACACAATCGCCACACCCGGTACACCGCATAGGATCAACCACCAATGCTTGTTTATGCCACGTGATTGCCTCGTGTCTGCACGCTTCTACACACTGGGCGCCAATCCGACATTGACGACAACTATCTGCGATGACTGCAGCATCGGTTTGAACACCATCGAGTCGGAGCCGAGGTGCACCATGGCGCGTCGTACAACCACGTACACACAGGTCGCACCCCGGTGGACACTTGGTGGCATCGCGTAACAACAATTTGTCGCCACGACGCACTCCATGGGTCACTAGGGCATCGAGCACAGATTTGTTCTGCTGATTATAGGCACGTCGGTCATCGAGGACCTGTTGAATCAGTTGCTGAATCTCGGGATGGCGATCAAGGAGCTCATAAAAGGTCATGCTCGGCAACGTCAGAATAAGACACGGGGTTACTGCACGCACGTTATCGGTCGCCGGCGAACGTTGAATCAACGCACGCGCCCCAAAAAAATCGCCTTCATCGAGATGACCAACCGCTTTGCCTTGATTCTCAATGACAAATTGGCCGTTCTCGACCAAATGCAGGCCATTGGGACGGTCACCAGCGCGCACGACCGTCTCGCCACGTGGCACCTCACGGACAATCAAGTGCTTCACAAACTGTTGGCGTTCGTCAGCATCAAGTGTCGTCAAAATCGGGATCCGCATCAAGGTGTAATCAATCAGGCGCTGCCGATAAATCTGCTTGAGCAGTTCATACAGCATCGGAATTTGATGGCGATTCGCACGAATCTGCTCCAACGATAATTGCAAGATTTGGCATGCCGACTGCGCAATCACGTTGGCACCGGCAAAGCGATCGCCGAATAGACTACCCTCGCCGAACAATGCCCCCACCGGCAACACCCCCAACGACACCTCGCGACCGAGTCGATCGTGCAGATCACCGGTGACCATGCCTTGTAGCACC
>Ga0315902_10002677_pt1 | contig 27429 bp, 22 predicted proteins | sample LakEriMetagenome_9_FD_203523 | JGI IMG/M metagenome (GOLD analysis project Ga0315902, IMG submission 203523) | Freshwater fungal communities from buoy surface, Lake Erie, Ohio, United States - Buoy 12 MA117 | ecosystem: Environmental > Aquatic > Freshwater > Lake > Lake biofilm | place: USA...
ACTCGGACTGCTATTCGAGAGGAGCGTGATGGCAGAACCAACTTTCGACCATGACCGACTCGACGTTGATCGACTGTCGATCGCCTACGTCCGATGGATTCAATGAACCAACGGGGTGTCCGAGGATGGAATCGGGTACGAGCCCACCGGGGAGCCCCGACGAGCAATCGGAAGCACCAAAGTCGACGAAAAGTGCGTTTTGCCAAGGGAGAGATAAACGCGCCGCCTTGGTGATCCCTAGGGTTCGATCGACGGCACGGGACAATAGTGCGCCTATTTGACACCCCTCTTGGCAGCTTGCTATCTTTGACTTTGTTTGCGATTTTTGTTGCCTGAGCTCGATTGGCACGCCGCAATAACCTTCCCTCATCGCAGCCGTCCCAATGGGTGCGATGGAGCTTCCCTCCTTGCCCTGGGTGAGTGATCGTGATGATGACCGTTTCGCATTGGATCGCATGCGCGCTGCTTCTCTTTCTTGATGGTCCTTGGCCTCAATTTCGTGGCCCCCAGTCGAATGGCCATGCAGGCAATCTGGAAATCCCATCGGAGTGGTCAGACACGCAGCAGGTGGTCTGGAAAGTCGAAGTGCCAGGCCTTGGGTGGTCTTCGCCCGTGCTCGCCGACGGACGTGTCTACCTGACCACCGCTGTTGCACAAGGAGAGGGACTTTCTTTGCGCGTGCTGGCGATGGATCAGTCGACCGGTGCAATGGTTTGGGACCGCCAGGTGCGAGAAATCGCCAAGGCCCCGCCGATCCACGCCAAGAACAGCCACGCCAGTCCAACACCCATCCTGGCCGATGGAAAAATCTATGTCCACTTTGGACCGCTGGGGATGGCCAGACTGGACCGTCAGGATGGCGAGATCGACTGGATCTGCCAGGAACTAGACTACCCGCCGGTCCACGGAAGCGGCGGTTCGCCGATGCTAGTGGATGGCAAACTGGTGGTGGTCTGTGATGGGAGCTCCAGCCCGTTTGTCGCGGCCGTTGATGCCAACACCGGGAAGGTACTCTGGAAGACTCCACGGTCGGTGGAGGCACGCATCAGTCACTCCTTTGTCACTCCCAATGTGTTCCAGGTCGATGGTCGATGGCAGGTGATGGCTCCCGGGCCCAACCACTTCGCCGCCTATGATCTGGCCGATGGAAAGGAACTCTGGAGGATCCGCGCCGATGGATGGTCGGTGGTCCCGCAGCCTTTGATCTATCGAGATCTGGTCATCTACAACCACGACTACGACAACCCCGAGCTGATTGCCGCCCGGCTGGGAGGCTCTGGCGATGTCACGGACTCCCACGTCGTCTGGCGGTTGAAGCGAGGCGCCCCAAGCACACCCACGCCGCTGCTGATCGGCGACGAGCTGTATTTCGTTTCGGACACCGGGATTGCAAGCTGTGTCGATGCAGGAACGGGGGAAAAGCACTGGATGGAACGGATCGGCGGAAACTTTTCGTCCTCCCCCATCTTCGTCGATGGGAAAATCCTTCTCCTGGACGAGGATGGTGTAGCCACCTGGATTCGCCCCGGAAAAGCTTTTGAAACTTTAGGGAAAAACGAACTTCCAGGCCGTACACTGGCAACACCGGCCTTCCTGGCAGGCGCGATGTTCTTGCGCACCGATCAGCACCTCTACCGATTTGGAAAATAGCCCCGCGACGGCAGAGTGCAACCTTTCAGGGGGGCGTCTAGATGCATTCGATTCGAATTCGCTGACCGATTTTTTTATCGCACCTTTTCCCTCAGAAGAGAGCCCCTACGATTCCTTTAGACCGGCGGGTCAGCATTCGCCGTCCGTGTCGGCGACACCCGTTGGGAGTCGAATGAAAGGAAAGCGAGGCGCTCGATGAAGGTAGTCTTGCACGCACGCGGTCTGACGCTGGGGCCACGCTCCAGAGACTGGATCCTCTCCCGGCTGACAGAGGCTCTTGGCCGCTTTGCTCCCCAGATTGCGCAGATGAAGGTCCAGTTGGTTGATGCCAACGGCCCCAGTCGCGGCGGCGACGATAAGGAATGCCGCTTGGTGGTTCAGATGCAGCGGCATGGGACGCTGGTGATCCAGGATCGCGATGCCCGTATCGGCCCCTTGGTCAAGCGAGTGTCGGAGCGTCTGAGCCATTCGTTGTCGCAGCGCTACGGCAAGCTGTGGTCCCATCGCGAAGGGCTTGCCCGACGCAACGGGAGGGTGCAGCCCGAATCGAATGCGGATTCGACTTGAGCGGTAGATCGCCGTGAATGCTGGGACCAATTTTCTTTGGACCGAGCTCTTCTCCGAGGAGAGCTCGGTTTTTTCGTCGAAGGCGGACCTGGAGCATACCTTTAGTCAGCCGCCATGGCTTCTTCGGTGATCTCCAGCCCCATGTCGCGAATCATCTGATAGTCTTCGTCGGCTGCCTGTCCCTTGGTGGTCAGGTAGTCCCCCACGAAGATGCTGTTGGCGACCAGGAGTCCAAAGGGCTGCAAGGCGCGAAGATGCCGTTCCCTCCCTCCTGCGATCCGAAGCTCGCTGGAAGGATTGACCATTCGGAACATCGCTAAGGCCCGCAGGCAATCACGTGGCGACAAGTATTCTTTTTGCTCCAGAGGCGTTCCGTCGATCGCATGGAGGAAATTCAGTGGGATCGATTCCACCTTCAGCGATCGCAGTTCCATCGCCATCGAGACCATGTCCTCGGGGCGTTCTCCCATGCCCAGGATGCCACCGCTGCATAGCTGAAGTCCCGCCTGCCGGACATTGCGGAGTGTGTCCAATCGGTCCTGGTAGGTGTGGGTGGTGCAGATTTTTTCGTAATGCCCCTCGCCCGTATTGAGGTTGTGATTGACCTTGTCGACGCCGGCCTTCTTGAGGCGCTGCGCCTGTTCGGTGGTAAGCAGTCCCAGGCAAGCGCAAATCTGAAGTCCAAACTTCTCTTTGATCTCCGGAACGATCGTCTCGACCGCCTTCAACTCCCGCTCGTTCGGGGCACGTCCACTGATGACGATGCAGTAGGTTTTCGAGCGGCGCTGGGCGGCCAGTTCGGCACCCGCCAGCAGGTCTTCTCGTTTGAGCATCGTGTACTTGGGGATCGGTGCGGAAGAAATCTTCGACTGGCTGCAGTAGTGGCAGTCTTCCGGGCATAGGCCACTTTTCGCATTCATCAAAAAATAGAGCTGCACCGACTTGCCGAAGTGGTGCAGACGCACGCGATGGGCAGCCTGGACGATTCCCAGCCATTGATCATCCGGCGATCGAAGAATTTCCAACGCCTGCTCGGTCGACAGGTCCACGCCAGAAAGAACCTGGTCTGCCATCGCCTCCCAAGGGGTCGCCGAAGTGGGGAGGGTTGGATTGCCACCATCGCGTTGGATCATAAATTCGTCTTCCTTCGTCGCGGATTGGATACAAGAAGTCTGGTCCTTGCGAGACGGCCAGAGCCATCTCCAGGGAACGCACCGAGCAGCCCGAGGCAGCCGAGGGGAGAACCGCCTGGCTCCGACAGTATCGCCAAAAAAGCCACCGATTGTCGAGCGGTATGCGGACAGGCAACTGGACTGGGAGATTGCAATGAGTGCCGCAAACAGGTACACTAAAGAGTGGCTAGGGGAGAATCATCTCCCTTGGACGAGCGGAAAAGGGTTGCGGGAGAAATCGATCTTTCCGAACCGTTTTGTCGCTCGATAGACTTTCCTTCAAGCACTTCCGGGCCCACTTCGGTGGAACCAGTTCTTTATCTTCTCTCTTAACGCGGCAACCCCGTCGCGTGGAGTGGGTCCGGAGTGTTTTTGATCGTTTGAATCGGTAGTCGATAGCCGACGTTTCCCGACCCCCATCAAGGATAGAACTGAGATGTCCAAGAAGCGATTGGATGCCAGCGGCGCGGCCCCTTCCCGTCGAGCCTTTTTGAAAGATTCCTCCCTGTTGATGGCCGCAGGCGCCACGGTGGCCTCCCAGGCATTGCCGGTTCAGCGGGCTGCCTTCGCAGGTGGTTCCGATGAGATCAAGATCGGGCTGATCGGCTGTGGTGGCCGAGGCACGGGCGCTGCCATTCAGGCGCTCGATACCGAGGGCCCGGTCAAGCTGACGGCGATGACCGACGTCTTCCAGAACCGACTGCAGGCGAGCTACCGCGCGATCAAGGGAAAGCACAACGATCGAGTTGACGTTCCCGAAGAGCGGCGGTTTGTTGGGATCGAAGGGTACAAGCAGGTCATCGACTCGGGTGTCGACATGGTCCTTCTGTGCACCCCTCCCGGCTTCCGACCGATGCATTTTGAAGCCGCGGTCAACGCGGGCAAGCATGTTTTCATGGAAAAGCCGGTGGCGACCGATGCCCCTGGGGTGCGTCGCGTGCTGGCAGCCAACAAAATCGCCAAGGAGAAGAACTTGGCGGTTGCCGTGGGTCTGCAGCGGCATCACGAATCCGGTTACAAGGAGACGATCAAGAAACTTCAGGAAGGTGCGATCGGCGACATCATTCTGGCTCGCGCTTATTGGAACGGCGGTGGCGTCTGGATTCGCAACCGCGATGAGAAGCAGTCGGAAACCGAGTATCAGATGAATAATTGGTACTACTTCAACTGGCTTTCGGGCGATCACATCGTCGAGCAGCACATCCACAACCTGGATGTGATCAACTGGCTGATGCAATCGTACCCCGTCGAAGCGCAGGGGCAGGGCGGTCGGCAGGTTCGAACGGGCCCCGATACCGGCGAAATCTTCGACCATCACTTCGTCGAATTCACCTACCCCAACGGCACGAAACTGCTATCGCAATGCCGACACATCGAAGGTTGCTGGAGCTCGGTGGAAGAGTTCGCTCACGGCTCCAACGGCTGGGCTGATATCTCCGGGGGCAAGATCTACGACAAGAGTGGCAAGCTAGCGTGGCAGGCTCCCAAGAATGAGGACGGCTGGGCCCAGGAACATCATGACCTGTTTGCGGCGATTCGCAGGGGCGAGCGGCCTAACGAAGGGGATTACGGCGCCTACAGCACGCTGACGTCCATCATGGGTCGTCTGGCGACTTATTCGGGTGCCAAGCTGACTTGGGACGAGTGCCTCAACAGCCAGGTCGCTCTTGCAGACTTCGATTCGATCAAGTCGTTTGATGCACCCGCTCCCATCCAGCCAGTATCTCCCGGCAAGTACCAGATTGCAGTGCCTGGGACCAACAAGAAGAATTTCGTCTGATCCGCCGTTTTCTAAGGCGATTCGACTAACGATAGGCGACCCGTTTGGCAACCTCTTCCGCGAACTGTCCGCAGTTCGGATTTTGCCAAGCGGGTCGCCTTGTTTTCTTGTGCGGCGAGGCTCAGTTCAGCAAGGCCATCCACTGGCATGCTGCCGGTGGCCATCCATCCATTCCGCGGAGCCTCTCCGATGAAGAAAGCTGACACAGCGTCGATTTGGCTTGCTTGGATTGTCCTGATGCTCTGCTGTGCATCGAGTTCCGCCAGTGACCCCAAAAAATCCTTGATTGGAGTCTGGCAGGCGGTTGCGATGGAGCGGGGTGGCATGCCAGCCCCAAAGGAGGCGGTCGCGAAGATTCGGTTCACCTTCGAAGAGGGGAAGCTATTGGTACGAGGCAACTTCCAGGACGAACGGGAAGTCGCCTGCACCTACCAAATCGATCTCCAGCACGATCCGATGCGACTCGATTTCCAACCGCCCGAAGAAAAGAAGAAGGTCTTTGGGATCTTTCGATTCCGCGACGAACAGCTGGAAGTTTGCCTCCGCAATGCCAGTTCCGACCTGGGACGCCCCGACAGCTTTCAGGTGCAGGGGGATCCGTCGTTGGTCATCATCCGATTTCGCAAGCAACCCTGACGGCTGCCGCAACTCATCGATCACCGTGCAGGGACTTGGCTTGCCGCAGCCGAAACCAAGCCGAAGGCTTATCGCTTCACGAAAAGATATTCGTGGTTGGTTCGCCCGATCCAGGCGATCTCAAAACCAACCTGCTTTAGCTGAGCGATCGTGTGGCGCGTTTTTTCTGGGGTCAGGCCAGGAAGAAAGTGGTGGAACTCAACAAGAAGTTGCCGGACGCCCTCCAGGGATCGATCGTTCACGGCCTGAAGAAGCACCTCATACTCCGTCCCTTCGACATCCATTTTGAGCACATCGACTCGATCGAGCCCCGCCAGTTCCAACGCCCCGCGCAGGTCGACGCACGGCACTTCGATCGTCCTGGGATCACCGGAGGTCCGGTAGGTGGCGACGGCAGATGCACTGGTCTGATCTGCTGCCTCGGAAGGGGGCAGAGCGAATTGGATCGTTCCGCAGTGGCTGGCCAATGCTACGGGATGATGCACAAACTGCGGGTGGCTCAGGTGATTTCGTACATACTGGATTGACTTGGGTGTTGGATCGAATCCTACGATCCGACACCCGAACGCATCCAGGATCGCTCGCTCGAAACTGACATCCTCACCCAACCCAAAGGATGCGATCCTGGTCTGGGAATTCAAAAGCGAAGTATCGATTCCCCAGCGACCGTACTTGGACCCGAACTCACGAACGCCCGCTTGCTCCTTCACCCAATAGAATGGTTCACGGCCGATGAGCGACTGAAGCCATGTAGCGCGCCGCAGGCCACGATAGACGTTCCCGGTCCATTGATTCATCACAATCCATTCCCTCACAATCGTACTGGCAACTGCCTGCGTGATTTTATGCCAGGAACCGCACGCAGTGTCGCCGGGCCCTGGGCTCGCCTCCAGGAAAGGCCAGGGATTGCTTGTGGCTGTGAAACGGGTTTCCCCGACAGCGGGCTTGCCACCGATCGAAAATGGCAGTCGGATGGCAAGGTTTCGGCATGGCGGCTACGCCACCGAAAGGTAGCTTTGGTATCGATCGTTCCACGAAACCGCCCCGTTTCCCTCCAGGACAAGCGGATTGGCGTAACCCCAAGAACGGAATGACAGTTGTTCATCGGATTGCATTGGATGTTGAGGCAGGAGCTTGCAGATCATGGCGGACTCTTCGGCGGAAATCCTCTGGACACCTTCCCCAGATTCCATCGCCAGGGCGCAGATCACTTCATTCGCGCTTCGCCCGAACATCCCCAGAGCCGCAAGCGATCCGATGAGTTCCCCTTTGGACCGGTACGCGGCGCTGCATCGCTGGAGTGTGGCCGAGCCGGGACGCTTTTGGCGCGAGATCTGGGACGACAGCCAGGTAGCGGGTGATCCAGGTGGGGTCGATTGCCGCCGATCCAATCTCTTTCGGAGGTGGCAGTTCTTCCCTGAGGCAAGCCTTAGTTTTACTGAGAACCTTTTGAAGGAATCTCTTCTGCAGGACCGGGAGTTTGCGGACCAAGTGGCGGTGAGAGCCTACGACGAGCGTGGGGAGTGCGGCACACGAACGCGTGGGGAGCTGGCCGACCAGGTGCGGCGGGTTGCAGGCTTTCTCCTGGCCAGAGGCGTCCAGGCGGGAGACCGGGTGGTGGCGGTCCTTCCCAATCGGATCGAGGCGGTCGTCTGCATGCTAGCCGCATCAGCCATCGGCGCGGTCTGGTCCTGCTGCTCCCCAGACTTCGGAGACGGTGCGCTGGCAGATCGATTCTCACAGATCGACCCCGTGGTGCTGATCAGTGCTTCCGCGGTTCATTACAACGGCAAGCGATTGGACCTGACGGAACGGATGGAGCGGTTGGTGGACAAGCTGCCGACGCTGCGCGACTGGGTGGTGGTGGGTCTGCCCGGCAATCATGCCGACAGCCAGCCAAGGCAAACCAGCTGGGATGAGGTCCTCAGTGGCGATCGCTTCCAAGAGCCGTTTCCCCGGAGGTCGTTTCAGCATCCCCTGGCGATCCTCTATTCGTCGGGGACTACCGGCGCCCCCAAGTGCATCGTCCATGGAGCCGGGGGAACGCTGCTTCAGCACCTGAAGGAACATCGACTGCATTGCGATCTTCGGCCAGGCGACTGCATGCTCTACTACACAACAACTGGCTGGATGATGTGGAACTGGTTGGTCTCCGCCCTGGCTGCTCGGGTGACCATCGTTCTCTACGATGGCTCACCTTTGGCACCCGATCCGGGAGTGCTGTGGCGGGTTGTCGAACAGGCGGGCGTGACCCACATGGGAGCCAGCGCTCGGTACTTCGCAGCATTGCAGCAGCAGGGGTACTTTCCGTGCGATCATCATGATCTCAAGTCGCTGCGATGCCTCCTCTCAACCGGCTCACCCCTTCTAGCCGATCAGTACCAATGGCTTTATCGCTGGGTCCACCCCAATATGCACCTCGCGTCGATCTCCGGGGGTACCGACATCGTTTCCTGTTTCGTGCTGGGGAATCCCACCCTGCCAGTCCGCGCCGGAGAGATCCAGTGTGCGGGCTTGGGGATGGATGTGCAGGTGTTCGACGAAGCAGGCCGCCGTGTGATCGGATCACCTGGCGAACTGGTCGCTGCGATGCCATTTCCTAGCATGCCTGTTGGATTTTGGAATGATCCGTCCGATACCAAGTACGATGCGGCGTACTATCAAAAGTTTGAAGGAGTCTGGAGCCATGGGGATTGGTGCCAGCAGCATGCTTCCGGAGGTTTTGAAATCTTCGGTCGCTCGGATGCTGTCCTAAATCCCGGAGGGGTGCGTATCGGCACCGCCGAAATCTATCAGCAGCTACAGGGGATCCCTGAAATTCTGGAGGGGTTGGCGACGGCGCTAAGGCGGGATGGAGATGAGCAGATTGTTCTATTTGTCCGCTTGGCCGATGGGAGTAGCCTCGATGAGGAGCTAGCCGAGCGCATTCGGAAGCGGATTCGCCAGCATTGTTCACCCCGCCACGTCCCCAAGCACTTGGTGGCGGCACCTGATCTCCCGAGGACTCTGAATGGCAAACTGTCGGAGATCGCTGCCAGAAATGCCTTGACGGGGCGGCCAACCGGCAACAGTGGAGCGCTGGCCAATCCCGAGTGCTTGGCATTCTTTCGCCACTGGGCCGAAGCGATACAATAAGCAAGGTTAATAGAATAAATTCATCGTGGAGGTTGCAAGATGGGGGCAGTCCAGGAAATCCCTTTGCGGAAGATCGATCATGTCCGTTTCTTTGTCGGTAACGCCCGCCAGTCGGCATACTTCTATCGAAACGCCTATGGCTTTGACGTCATCGCCTACGCTGGTTTGGAGACGCGGGTCAAGAATGAAGCAGGGTATGTGCTGAAGCAGGGAGGCATCACCTTTGTGTTCCAGAGCCCCTTGCGGGCGACGCACCCCGATGCGGGGCGACTGATCCAGCACGGGGACGGAGTGGCCGACATAGCGCTGGCGGTGGATGATGTTCGACTTTCGTACAACCTAGCGGTCGAGCGGGGGGCGGTTGGTGTGATCGGACCGCGAGCGATCGAGGATGCTCATGGTGTGTATGAATACGCCACCATCCGGGCGTATGGCGACACGACCCATACGTTTGTCAATCGAGACCGATACCGTGGTGTCTTCGCACCCGGCTACGATCCGATCGACCCAGGTCGGTATAGCCCATCGACCTATCAGTCCGTAGGCCTGCTGGCGATCGATCATATCGTCGGCAACGTCGAAGAAGGAAAGATGAACGAGTGGGTCGATTTTTATCGGAGGGTACTTGGCTTCGAACAGCTAGTATCGTTCGATGACCGCGATATCTCAACCGAGTACTCGGCGCTGATGAGTAAAGTAGTTCAGGGGGGCAAGGGCAGAATCAAGTTTCCGATCAACGAACCGGCTCAGGGGCGTCGCCGCAGCCAGATCGAAGAGTACATCGACTTCTATGGGGGAGCCGGCGTGCAGCATATCGCCATGGCAACCAACGACATCATCAAGACGGTCCGGGCACTGCGCGACAACGACGTTTCTTTCCTTCGAGTGCCTCGCAGCTACTACGATTCGCTCGGCCAGCGCGTCGGTTCCATCAAGGAAGATATCGAGGAACTGGCGGAACTTGGCATCCTGGTCGATCGGGACGACGAAGGGTACATGCTGCAGATCTTCACCAAGCCGGTACAGGACCGGCCGACGCTTTTCTTCGAGATCATCCAGCGCGAGGGATCGAAAAGTTTCGGCAAGGGCAACTTCAAAGCGCTTTTTGAAGCGATTGAGCGAGAGCAGGCGACCAGGGGGACGCTGTGATGGCGATCCCCCTTCCCCCGGTACGTACGATTCGGGACTTCTATGCATTTGAGCAGCATGTGGTGACTTGTCGTCGTCAGAGGGGCCTGGCGATGATTCCGCAGTGGTATGAGATTCCAGCCTTCTATTTCTCCAATCCTCACACGGTGATCGGGGATGGCGACTTGGTGATCCCCCCCAAGGGCACGCAGGAACTTGATTTCGAGCTAGAGATTGCCGCAGTAGTTGGAAAAGAGGCGGCCAATCTCCCGGCGGACGATCGAGCGATGGACTGCCTGCTGGGGTTCACGATCTACAACGACTGGTCCGCTCGGGATCTCCAGAGGCAGGAGATGGCGATCGGGTTGGGGCCCGCCAAGGGGAAGGACTTCGCCAACGCGCTGGGGCCGTATGTGGTGCCCTTTTCCGACCTTCGAGATCGATACCGAGATGGCCGGCTGGAACTCGCCATGGAAGCTGCTGTGAATGGCAAGACGATTTCTCGCGGCAATGCGGCGACTATGTATTGGACATGGCCTCAAATTCTTGCCCACGCCAGTCGCGACAGTCGGTTGATGCCGGGAGATGTGATCGGTTCGGGGACGGTCGGGGGAGGATGCATCCTCGAACTGACTCCGGAAGCGGTCGGGGGATGGCTGAAGCCAGGGGATGTGGTGACACTGGAAATTGAGCGGCTGGGGCGACTGCGGAACCAAGTCGCCCAGGCGTCCACTTGAGATCGAGGAGCCGGTTCGATGCCACAGTATCTGCAACGAGGTCTTTTGCCTCCCAAGCGGCATATAGAACTGCCCGCCGACCCGGGCTTTTTGAAGGAATCGATCTACTACGAAGAAGTCATTTCGACGGAGGGATTTTCGCGAGCCTACAGCATTGCGTATCATCTGCGACCGCCAACGCGGGTTCGTTCGATCGAGTCGCTGGCACCTTCCAGTCCACTGCAAGCGGCGTCGCTGCCCCTGAGGCACGTTCACCTGAAGACGGCCGGCCTAGTGCGCCAGGGGGATGTGATTCATGGTCGTGTGCCGATGTTCTTCAATACCGATGCCACGATCTCCCGCTGCCGTCCCGCCCATCAGCAGCAGGAACTCTATCGAAATGCCCAGGAGGACGAGCTGTGGTTTGTGCATGCGGGTCAGGGCAGGCTAGAGACCATGCTGGGAACGATTCAGTTCCGTCCAATGGACTACCTTGTGGTGCCCAAGTGCACCACCTATCGAATCGATTTCGACGACGTCCAAGTCGCCGACCTACTGCTTGTTGAAGCTCACGGCAGCATCCGCTTTCCCTCCCGGTATCTCAATCCTGACGGACAGTTTCGTCTGGGTGCACCGTTGAGCGAGCGGGATATCAGAGGTCCAGAGCAGTTGCAGACGATCGACCAGGAAGGGGATGTGCCGGTTTTGATACGGGATGGAAGGAATTGGACCAGATACCATCTTGCGCATCATCCGTTTGACGTCGTCGGATGGGATGGGATGGTCTATCCCTTCGCATTCAATGCAGATGACTTTGAACCGATCACCGGCCGAATTCATCAGCCACCTCCGATCCATCAGACGTTTCAAGGAACCGGCTTTGTGGTCTGCACCTTTGCACCGCGGATGCTGGACACCGATCCGCTTGCCGTCAAAGTCCCCTATGCGCACAGCAACGTCGAATCGGACGAGGTGCTTTATTACGTGCGGGGACAGTTTGGGAGTCGTAAAGGAGTCGATATCGGATCCTTCACGCTGCATCCCCATGGCATTCCCCATGGCCCACACCCCGGGACGATTGCTGCCAGCCGCAAGGTAAAATGGACCGATGAGCTGGCCGTGATGGTCGACACGTTCCGACCACTTCTGGTAGCTCAGGGGGCCAGCAGCTTCGACCAGCCCCAGTATCCCTATTCCTGGATGGAGTGACGATGCAGATCGATGTAGCATCCGAATCGGTGGTGCGGGTCTATCAAATGCTGGTCGGTCTGGTGACCCCGCGGCCCATCGCCTGGGTGACGACGATCTCGCCCGTTGGAATCGTCAATCTGGCACCTTTCAGCTTTTACAACATCTTCGGCGCCAACCCGCCTGTGGCCGTCATCTCCCCCACCCTCACGCGGGACGGCCGAAAGAAAGACACACTAGTCAATGTGGAGTCGACCGGCGAACTGGTGATCAATGCGGCTACCTGGCGCGATGCCGAGCGGATCAATCAGAGCAGTGCGTCGCTACCACCGGAAGACAGCGAAGTGGAGCTATTGGGGTTGGCGACGCATCCCTCAACCCAGGTTGCACCACCTCGTCTGGCCGACACCGCCTTTGCGATGGAATGCAAAGTCAGGCAGGTGATTCCCGTTGGCAACGGCCCGATTTCGGCCAACCTGATCATCGCCGAGATCGTCTCGATCTACATCCAGGACGGAATGCTTGATCCTGCCGGAATGCCAGATCCCAGAAAAATCGATTCGATCGCTCGGCTTGGCGGCGATTGGTGGGCTCGTAGCACCGACCTGTTCACCCTGCAACGACCCCAGTAGACTTCCGATCTCGCAGTTTTCCTTAGCAACTTGTCCCCATTTGGGAATCATCCAGGAGCCACCGGTGAAACGGATCAAGCGGATTCTAGTAACGGGTGGCGCCGGGTTCCTTGGATCTCACCTCTGCGAACGCTTGGTCGACCAGGGGCACGACGTGATCTGCGTCGATAACTTCTTTACCAGCCAGAAGACCAATGTCGCCCACCTCCTGGAACGGCCCAATTTCGAACTGATTCGGCACGACATCATCCATCCGATCTGGTTGGAGGTGGACGAGATCTACAATCTAGCCTGCCCAGCAGCGCCCGGTCATTATCAATACAACCCTATCAAGACAATGAAGACCAGCGTCATCGGGTCGATCAACCTGCTGGGGATGGCGAAACGCTGCAACGCTAAGATCTTTCAGGCATCCACCAGTGAAGTGTACGGCGATCCAGAAGTCCATCCACAAAAAGAAAGCTACCGTGGCAGCGTCAATCCTGTGGGGGTACGAGCCTGCTACGACGAAGGGAAGCGCGCGGCCGAAACACTTTTTACCGATTACCATCGCGTCAACAAGCTTCGCATTCGGATCTGTCGGATCTTCAATACCTACGGACCTCGAGTCCACCCTTTCGATGGGCGGGTTGTCTCCAATTTCATTCGACAAGCGCTCAGCCACACCGACATCACCATCTACGGCGATGGATCGCAGACTCGATCCTTCTGCTACCGCGATGACCTAGTCGACGGTTTCATCCGTCTGATGAATGCCTCGGATGAGCTGGTCTTCCCGATCAACTTGGGGAATCCGGAGGAGTACACCATCGACCAACTGGCAAGGATGATCATCGAATTGACCGGTAGCCGATCGAAGATTGTCTACCGGCCGCTGCCGGCAGATGACCCCACCCGCCGACGCCCCGATATCTCGCTTGCCAAGCAGTACTTGGGCTGGGAACCAAAGATAGCGATTCGCGAGGGACTCGCGAAAACGATCGAGTGGTTTCGAACGATCGACCCCGAGCAATATCGCCCACCGACTCCCAACTACTGAAGCAATCGGTTATCCACCAAACCACCGCGGCAAATCAGTCCCGTCTTCCATTGGCCATCGGGGATGCCTGGGGCGGCGATCCGAAGAAGAGAAAGAAATAAGCTTTGATGGCCTGCTGCCGGCCAGCGCCGAATTGCTTCTTGATGGCCTTTGCAAGCGGGAAAGAGAATCTGTCTTTCTCACGCGAAGACGCGAAGAAAGAAAAGACGCAGATCGTTCGTTAGCACACGACGATCGTTTCCCTGCATCCTTCGACCTGTCGATTCGATTGGCAACGAGGGCACGGTTCCTACAAGAAAGCGATGCAATACCCATGCGGGAATCGCCGAAATGACGCGATCTGAATGGCTTCGTGCCTTCGCGGCTTCCCGCGAGATTGGAGAAGCGAGTTATTAGAGACGCACGGACATGAAGGGATCGCAAAACCTAGTCCAGCCGGGATTCGCCGTTGCGTGGCGATCGAGGTGCATGCGAATCCGACAGGATCGCCCACAGTAGGTCTCTAGATGGCCTCCTTTGTGACGCTGGAATCAGGCCGCTTCTGACCTACGGCAACATGGAAACCCGCGGCAGATCCAGGACCAACGCACCCAACAATCGTTCGGATGGACCTCACTCTCCGGAAGAGCCCAGTTGTCAAGGATTGGGTGCGGTCGATTCTCGCATCTGCACACCGCTGGGACTAGGGGCAAGTTCCAAAGGACGCGACGCGTCCACAGGTGGCCTTTTCGGCTCTACTACCGAGGAAGTCGCTGAGTCCGTTTTGGGGTCGGGAAGGGGAGCGGAACTCCGGTTCGACTCTCCAGCACTCGAGTTGCCAGCAGCGGTGTTGCCAGAGCTAGCTGCCCCAGAAGCCGACTCCTTCCAACCCGAATCCGAAGGACGGGGTGAGATGCTTGCCGCAGGCTGAACCACGGAGGGCAGCGACGGGACGGACGAGCTGCTGTTGGGGGTGAAAGGATCGTAGTAGTCGAGTGGGATTCGGGTGGCGACCTGACGCGGCACCATGCGGGTCTCTTTGACTTCGACGCGCCGAGCGACTTTCACCGGGACCTTGACCTTCTGCACCACTCGCTCCATCGTCGTCGTCCTCACAGGGATTTCCTCGACGACGGTCTCCATCTTGAACGACTCCCGCTGCGTGGTGACAGGCCGCACGTGCTGCTCCTGAATCCACTGGACCTGGGTAACGGGGACCTTGTTCTCCACCAAACGCGTCACCGGCTTTTGGACGACGTAGGGGACCATGCGTTTCTCCTCGACAGCTTGCAGTTTCTGCACCTGCACTGGAATCTGCTGCTGAATGACTTGGTTTTCCATCTTGGTGACCTGCACCGGAACTTGCTGCTGCACCACCTGCGACTCATAGCGAGTCACCTGGACAGGTACCTGCTGCTGTACCAGTTGGCTCTCGATCTTCTGCACCTGGACCGGGACTTGCTGCTGCACCGGTTGCGCCATGTAGGAAGTCTGAGGAATCGCCACGGGAGTCCAGTTGGGACGGTACTGAACCTGCGTGGAGACCTGCCCTTGAGCGGAGTAGGGGGTCCAGGTGAAGCCAGGTCGGTTCCAAAAGGTTTGCCCTGTCGCCTGGTCGGTTGCGTAGCCGCCGTTTTGCCAACGGAGCCAGTATCGGGTGTCGCCAGGCTGGTAGTACTGCTGTGCGACGTAGCCACCCTGATCGACCATTGCCTGCTGCGTGGTGACGACCGGTTGGTAGGCAATCGCCGTCTGCGTCACATACTGCGTCTCGGTCACCGGGCGTTGGACGGTGTAGGTCTGAGTTTGGTACTGGGTATCGACGACTGGCTTCTGGACGGTATAGCTTTGCGTCTGGTACTGGGTCTCGGTGACCGGTTTCTGGACGATGACGTTCTGAGTTTGGTATTGGGTTTCGACCACGGGCTTGTACGTCACCACGGTTTCCTCCCGCTGGGAGGTTTCGTTGACGTATTCCGTCTTGTAGTAGCTTTGGTCAACAACCTCCGTCTTGTAAACCGGTTTGAGCACGGTGTACGTTTCGTTGACTGTCGCTGTCTCAATCACCGGCTTGCGAACCGTCTGCTGACGCTTTTCGATTCGTTCCTGCACCACCGGTTTGTAGGTGACGATTTCTCGTTCCTCTTCGACATCCTCGTAGACGATCCGGTAGGTAGTCACTTCCACCGGTTCATAGATGGTCTGCATCTGAACCCGGTAGGCTGGCGGGCACTGAGCTTGGAGCGGAGCCACACTGGCGAGAGACATCGGCAGGGGGAGGCACGCAATCAACGCCAGCAGTCGATTCCGTCCGTTGGAATCGACCAGAAGACGACGATTAGCGAAAATTCGGGGAGATGTGCGCATCGATTGCCGTAGGGAAAACGCTGTCATGGTTCGCGATACCAATTCAAAACACGACAAAACGGACGGACTACTGGCTTGGGCCAGACACCCTTCACTCTAGACCGGACCCACCCTGAAGGCTAGTCGCGGCCTGAAGGAGCAACAAGCGAACTTGAGGGGAACCGTGGGAGGATCGTTGGAAAACCTGGAATGGGTACCCTACAATCGATACATTCCCCCCCTCTTCAAACGGCAATCCCGCTGGGATTTCCTGCTTGTTTCTCTCACATCCGTTCTGGAAAGGTCTCGCATGATCCTCTCTGGTGAGCTGGTTGGTTTTTCTCGTTCGGAGTGCTTCCACCGACGATTGCTTCGCGGGACGGGTTTGGCAGCTTCCCTGCTGCTTGCCGTCGGTGCCTTGGCAGCAGATGTGAGGGGACAGGAGCCAGCGCCGGCGTCGGGAAAGTCAGCCGAACGACTACTGGGTTCCGTGGAGCAATTGAGTCGCGGGGAACAGCGGGAGCGGGGAGCGATTGTGTCGGCGATGTTGGAGCGGCAGGGTTGGGAAGTGGAGCCCCATTCTTTTCAGGCGGGGGAACTTGCTGGGACCAACCTCATGGTCAAGGTTCAGGACGATGCCGAGCAGGAGGCAAAAGATTCGAAGGATCGAAGATGGCTGGTCCTGGGTGCCCACATGGATCGCGTCGCCAAGGGGCGGGGAGCGGTGGACAATGGAGGGGGCTGTGCGGCGCTGATGGAGCTTTGCCAGCGACTGAAAGCAGAGCCACTGGAGAACGTTCGAGTCTGGGCCGTCTACTTCGATCTGGAGGAAAATGGGCTCCTCGGTTCGGACGCCTTTGCCCGCCAACTGGAATCCAAGCCAACGCTTTACGTCAATCTGGATGTCTTTGCCTATGGCGACCAAGTCTGGCTGCATTCGAAGGATGAAGCCGATCCGATCGTGGAAGCCGCCAAGAAGGTCGATGCCGACCACCCATTCTCCTTCGACCATGGCGTCAGCTATCCGCCTAGCGACCATCTCTCTTTCCGCAAAGCGGGAATCGAAGCCGCCAGCTTCTCATTGCTAAGGCCGGTGGATGTCGAACAGCTGGAGGGGATGTTTGCGGGGAAGTCTAAGGAACGCCCCGAGGTGCTTCAACTGATCCATACCGAAGAAGATCAGCCCCAGAAGGTCGACGCCTCGAAGATGGCGATGGGCGTTGACTTCGTCGAAGCAACGCTCCGTCGATGGTCCGAACTGGTGCTCAATGCCCCTTGATTGCGAAGGGGGAATCGGATGGCTTCGACATAAGTAAAAGTAACTTTTCGAGAGTTGGTTCGAAAATGGGAAAACGCAAAGCAAAGGCGTTGGAATGTCGCAAAGAAGGGGTGGATGCAAGGATGCCCAGGAGGCGTTCCTGCGCGACGATGGAATCGTACTTCAGCGTTTGCGAATCGCATCCCGACTTCCGATTCCAGCAGGCGGCTCTGGAAAGTTACACACGAACCTGGCTTCAGACAGGTCCGGTCGTCAGTCGCATGGGGGTGATCCAAATCCCCGTGGTGGTTCACGTCGTCCATCGCACGGCGTCCGAGAATATCGGCGACGAGCAGATCGCAAGTCAAATCGAAGTACTCAACCGGGATTTCTCTGCGACCAACAGCGACTTGGCATTAGTCCCCGAACCCTTTCGGCCGTTGATCGGTAATCCGCAGATCCAGTTTCGCTTAGCTGATATCGATCCTTCCGGGAAACCGACGACGGGAATCACCCGAACAAAAACCGATGTGGCAGCCTTCGCGACGCAATTCAATCCGGTCAAATCGACTGCCACCGGAGGGATCGATCCCTGGGATACGACTCGGTATCTCAATCTCTGGACCTGCAATCTGGCCGGTGGAGTCCTCGGATACGCACAGTTCCCAGGGGGGCCGCAGGAGACCGATGGAGTGGTGGTACGATTCGACGCGATGGGGACCACTGGATCGGTTTTGGAGCCTTTCAATGGTGGGCGAACCGCGACTCACGAAGTAGGGCACTACCTGAATCTGTCTCACATCTGGGGTGAAGAACGCATTCCTGGGTGCCGCGACACCGACCATGTCGACGACACCCCCAATCAGTTCGGCCCCAATTACAGCAAACCGCAGTTCCCATCGATTTCCTGCAGCAATGGTCCCTTGGGGGACTTGTTCATGAATTACATGGACTATGTCGACGACGCAGCGATGTTCATGTTCACGCAGGGTCAGGCAGCGCGGATGCGGGCCGCTCTGGAGGGGGCTCGCGCCAGGCTGGGTACGTGACAGCCCAACACAATCCGAACTTCCCAATCGTCCAGACCGCAGGCTGAAAGAGGCAGGCATCGTGATCGACCCAAGATGGAAAGGTTGGCTGCAAGGCTTATGGGAGCAGGATCCGCAGGGGGAGCCGCACGGAGCGATCGTTTTTCGAGCGGTGCCAGTGGAGGAGTCGCTATCGCCTCGACCAGACGGCGGAGCGGGGCGGCGGGAACGACCCCATGTGGCGATGGAACTCAAGGCGGGCGATCAACTGGTATGGCACAGTGTCAGCCGCGGCGACCAACCCTCCTGCAGCCATGGGACTTGGCGGTTGGTGGAGGGAACGCACACGACTCTCGAACTGAACCTCGAGGGGGCGCCGCCACGGAACCTGGAAATTCTCCAACTGGATGACCAGCGCCTGGTCCTTGGGCCCACCGATGCGTGAGACGTAGCAGCCCCCCAGCACCTGATGCCGCGGGCTCAGCCGTTGAATCGCCCCAATGCCAGCGTGACGTTCTGGCCGCCGAAACCAAAGCTGTTGTTGAGAGCAACCTTCAGCTTTGAGGGACGAGCGACGTTGGGGACGTAATCGAGATCGCAGTCGGGATCCGCAACCTCTTGGTTGATCGTTGGCGGCAGAGTCTGATCGCGAAGGGCCAGCAGACAGACGATCATTTCGGTGACACCGGCCGCAGCGATCAAGTGCCCCATCATGCTCTTGGTGCTGGAGACGGGGACTCGTCTGGCGAATTCCCCAAAGACCTCCTTGCAAGCCAATGTCTCCACTCGGTCGTTGACCGAGGTGCTGGTGCCATGCGCATTGACGTAACCGATATCGCCGGGATTCAATCGACCATCGACTAACGCCTGCCTCATGCAACCGATGGCGCCGCGGCCCTCCGGATGGATGTCGGTGATGCGATAGGCATCGGCGGTAGTTCCATAGCCTAGGACCTCTCCAACGATTGGTGCCCCTCGCCTACGGGCATGCTCCAGTTCCTCAAGCACCACCACGCCCGCACCTTCTCCCAAGACAAATCCATCGCGGAGTTTATCGAAAGGTCGTGAAGCTTTTTCCGGTGGGTCATTGCTGGTGGAGAGGGCCGTCAGAAGATTGAAGCCTGTCACTCCAAAGGGATGGATCATGCTGTGGGCACCACCTGCCAGCATCGCATCGGCTTGGCCTTGCCGTATCAGTTCGGTTGCTTCCCCGACAGCTTGGCTACTGGCGGCGCAAGCGGTCAGGCTGTTGCAGTTGGGGCCTTGCAGATCAAACGTGGAGGCCACGTGAGCCGCAGGCATGTTGGGTTCCTGCTCCCCTTCGTATTTGCTATCGACCAGGTCGCGTCCCCGGCGCATGAAGGCATCCAGATGAAATTCCGGCGTCGAAGCGCCGGCGGCAAGCATCGCCATGAAGTTTGGGAAATCCTGGTTCCCTTCTCCCGCCCCCAAATAGACTCCCACTCGCTCGGGAGCCAGTCCGGCATCAAGGATGCCCGACATGCGAACTGCCTGGGTGGCAGCACCGATGGCAAACCTCGCGTGACGCCCTCGACGTAGCCAAGCATCCGGATCGGAGACGAAATCTTCGATGGGATAGTTGCGGACCTCGGCGGCGATCTTGGTGGGATAATGAGTGGCATCAAAGAGCGTGATGGGGCCGACTGCGGAACGGCTAGCTAGGAGCGCCTTCCACATCACCTCCACATCGCAGCCGAAGGGATTGACCACCCCATAACCTGTGACAACCACCCTGCGCCGCATCGACGGAACTCCCGATCCCTCAGGCAAACAATCATCAGTTCTGCAGGTTTCCTCTCGAAGACTGCAGTCTGGACACCTGTCCAAATTTCCCCATCTACTCTACCAGGATTTCTATTCCCCCGCGACGTGCAGAAAGTGAAGGGCCGGCATGGGCCGCCGAGAAAAAGGTCCTTTTTGGTAGACGGCTACTGGGACTTGGCGGCCGATTGCATAGCGAGCTTTTCCGCCTCCAGAAGCGAATCCGGAGGCGCTAGCCGTCGACCTTCGCCGTCGACAGCCACCTCGTAAATCCCAAGGATCCGCAGCCACTGCAACAAATACTCCGGGGAAAACATCGGGCCATCCCCAAATCGTTCGTCCAGCATCGCAAACCAGATATCCAGGTCGGCCTGCCGCTGGCCCCGGCAATCGATCGTTGCCTGAACGATGGCGCCATCCCCCTGCATCTTTTCCAGCTTGGTGGTGATCAGCAGTTGATCTCCTGGCAGGCTGAGGCGATGGAAGACAGCCTTGCTGATTTTGGCCAGGACCACCCGCTTCTCAAACTGAAGCATCTCCGAAACCAGCAAACCCCCTGTCTGCGCCGCCCCTTCAATCATCAAGGCGTGAGAGTAATGCGGGAAACCCGGGATGTAGTCGTCCAGGGCTGGTTCGGCCAGGGTCACATTCTTGATGGCGGTGGCATGGCTACCACGAACAAATACAGTGAAGCGATCGATCCAGAACCATCGCATCGGTGGGATCCCTTTGCAGAAGCCGACAACCGGTGCTTGGGTGCAAGCCCCCCCAAACACAACAAAAAAAGGACTCGTCCCATTCGCGAGTCCTTCAAAATCCACTGGAAGATCAGCAGACAGGTCAGCCGGCAACTTTCGAGCTGACGAAGTTGCAAAGATCTTTAACCGTTAAGAGGTTACCGAATTCCTGCACCTTGGGGTTGGCGATGAACTTGGTTAGGTCCGCCCAAGGAATCCGACGCTTCAGTTCCTCCAGCCCCTCAGCCGTCACCTTTCCGCCCTGGACGTATTTGTCATTCTGCAAAACGTCCTCGGGAAACAACTCTTCACGGGGGATCTTGATCCCGAAAGCCTTTTCGAGTCGAAAAACGATATCGAGGAAATCGATCGATTCAGCCCCCAGATCGCCAATGATCGTCGCTTCCGGAGTCGCTTCTCCTTCCGAGCATCCGAGAGCGTCCACCAGGACCGACTGAACCTTCGAATAGACTTCTTCCGACGTGGGTGCCATTCTCTGTAATCCCCAATGCAATTGACAGAAGTATCGGAGCGTCGTCGTCGGGTTGGGTCGTCCCCAACGGCTCTTCCCCAAGTCGTATCGCCACTTTCCGCGACAGCGACCACCATCGGGCGCCAATTCGCCCGTCTCATTCCAGCCGTCATTCTTAGCGTTTTCCGCAAGGGTTTACCAGACCACTTGCCCTTCAATCCCCCGCTGAATCGAACCATTTGCCGACATTTTTCTTCCGCTGGCGTCCGAATCCGAAGGAAACGGTTGGAGTTCCCATCGGCAGTCTTTAGGGGATGTCGACAGCCCCAAAAAGCTGCTGGTGCTGAGCCCGAGTCGCCAGCCTTACCAGTTGATCGGAAGCTTGGGACTCGATCGATTCTCCAATCTGTGGCTGCGAAAGCTCTGGGACTGTCATCAGCTCGAGCACCAGACGGGCCGATACGGCGGTTGTCTCCCCCTTCTTGCCGGTCCCCTTCAGCTGCACCGTCGTCTCCGTCCTTCCCACCACTTCCACTTCGATTTCCAGCGTATCACCGGGCCGCATGAAGTCGGCGAACTTGGAATTGCGGACCTCCTTGAGCACCACCAGTGGGGTAGCAAAGTCATTGCTCAGGCGAATTAAACAAGCCGAGGCCTGAAACAATGCCTCCAGCATCAGCACTCCCGGCATGACCGGAAAATTCGGGAAATGATCCTGCAGATATCGCTCTTGCCCGGAGAGGTGCTTGACCGCAGTCAAACGCTGCCAGGGAGTGTAGTGAACGATTTTGTCTAGCTGGTTCAGCTGCATGGCATGCACGATCGATGGAAAGAGCAAAGAACGAGTTCGAAAGGCAATTGCATTTGGCTTTAGCTTAACGGCTGGGGCACTTCAAGTCATCGGAGGTTCCTGCGATGCAGCTGGCAAGCGAGCGCCAGCCGACGGGAAAACACTTGGAATGGGAAGATCCTGCCGATACCATGATGGTGAGGTCCGTGAATGGTTTTTTGCCAGTCAGTCCCATCAACGACCCGCCCCCCAAATCCCCCACCCCGCCCGGATTGAGAATCCTACGAGCCGGCGTCGCCAGAGGACGTCGGCATCAGGAAGAGGACGCCCCGATGGATTCTTCGCCGATGCGATTGCCAAGCATGGAGAGATCGGCGACTGTGCCGCGTCGCGAGCCTCTGTCCCTTTTGATCGCTGCTGTGGTGTCGTTGTATGCGTCACTTCCGATTGGACGGATTCACGCGGAAGAGACAAATGAAGAGGGGATCCGCATCTATCGGGACCGCTGCGCTTCCTGCCACGGGGAGGAGGGGCAAGGAGTCGATGGGGCGTATGCCAAACCGCTGATCGGCGATGATTCCCCTGCGCATCTGGCCAAATACATCGCCAAGACGATGCCGAAGGAAGATCCCGACAAGTGCACTGCGGACCAGGCAATCGCAGTGGCAAACTACATTCACGAGGCGTTTTACAGCGAGGCAGCGCAGTGGCGAAAGCGTCCCCCGCGACGCGAAGCTGCCCATCTCACCCAGCATCAACTCCGGCAATCGCTCAGCGACCTCTACGGGTCCTTCGTCAATTTCCCGGGGAAGACGGAAAAGCAAGGTGTGCGAGCGATCTACTTCAATGGGGATCGCTGGAAAAATGAAGAGAAGAAGCTGGAACGAATCGATCCACAGATCGATTTCGATTTCGATCGCAACAGCCCGGCAGAAGGAATCAAGCCAGAGGCTTTCTACATCTATTGGGAAGGTGCGATAGAGCCGCCTGTTACTGGCCGGTACGAACTGGTAGTGCGCAGCACTTGCTCGTTTGTCATGCATCTTGGGAAAATCGGCCGCACCCTGATCGACAACCATGTGCAGTCGGGGGATAAGACCGAGTTTCGTCAGACCGTCGAGCTGACAGCAGGGCGATCCTATCCGTTCAAAATCGACTTCATTCAGCGAGCCAGGAAGACCGAGTTGCCTCCGGCGAGGATCGCGCTGAGGTGGGTTCCGCCTGGGGGCGTAGAGGAAACGATTCCGGAACGAGCACTGCGAGCCGACTGGGCTCCTGCCACATTTTCTCTTCAGGCATCTCTTCCGCCTGATGATCGCAGCTACGGGTACGATCGCGGCCTAGCGGTCCACAGGCCTTGGGATGAAGCGACAACCGCAGCGGCGCTGGAGTGGGCTGAGATCGCCATTGAGGAACTTTGGCCGGAATATCGCAAGAAGCAGAAGGACAAACCGGACGAGAACCGAGAGATTCTTCGGAGTTTTCTGGTGGAGGTGCTGGAGCGGGCGCAGCGTGGACCATTGGATGCGGCCACCAAAAGTCGCATGGTCGACGCCCTGATCGATTCCACTCCCGACGACGCAGATGCCATTCGCCGCGTTCTCCTCCTGGGGCTCAAGAGCCCTCGATTTCTTTACCCGGATGCCGATCTAGATCGCACGGTTTCTCAGCGAGCGGCCAATCGACTTTGTCTGGTGCTGAGGGATTCCCTGCCGGCCGATCGATGGTTGCTGGAGGCGATCAGCAAGGAGCAGATCAAGGACGAATCCAGTATCCGTCAGACCGCGCAGCGGCTTCTGGAAGACCCTCGGTCGCACCTGAAGATGCGGCTGCTGGTGGAGAGCTGGATGAATCTGGAAAGCCCGGCGGAAATAGCCAAAAATCCCAACGTATACCCAGGGTTCGATCCCGCCCTAGTCGCCGATCTCCGAGAATCGCTTCGTCTCCAGATCGACGAAGTGCTGGGGAGCCCGGAATCGGATTTTCGGCGACTGTTGGTGGAGCCTACGGGATGGACCAATGAACGGATCGCCGCCTTTTATGGAGAGGGCTGGCAACCGGCCGAACCGGGGCCCGGCTTCCGAAAGACGGTTGCCGATCCCGTCCGCCACATCGGGGTGCTCAATCACCCGTATGCGATGAGCCATCTGGCCTACTTCGACCATAGCTCCCCAATCCATCGCGGTGTTTTCTTGACGCGGTACGTTCTTGGACGCGTCCTCCAGCCCCCCCAGGAAGCGTTCTCCCCGATCCCTCCCGATCTGCATCCCGGTCTGACGACCCGGCAGCGGGTGGATCTCCAAACGCAACCGGAAAACTGCCAGGTTTGCCACACCAAGATCAATGGTTTAGGATTTGCACTGGAGCATTTCGACGCGGTTGGGCGATATCGATTGGAAGAAGGCAGCAAGCCAGTCGATACCACGGGCCATTATGTCGACCGCGAGGGAACCGCTCACGCATTCCACGATGCCCGCCAACTGGCGGAATTGTTTGTCACCACCCCCGACAGTGCTCGCGCGTTTGTCTCGCGAGCCTTCCTGTTCAGTGTCAAGCAACCGCCGGCCGCCTTCGGCGCCGATACACTCGATCGATTGACCCGCCACTTTCAGCAGTCAGGTTACTCCATTCGATCTCTGATGCTGGAGATCGCAGTGACAGTAGCCACCCACGACTGCCTCGCCAACAAGACGCAAGGAGCCAACGGATGAGACGCTTTGGAAATCGACGCGATTTTCTCCAGCAGACAGGCCTCAGCGCTGCAGGCTTGGCGCTTCTTGGAAACCTCACCAGCCTAGGATGGGCTGCATCGACCGAAAAGAAAAAGCGACTGGTCTTTGTTTTCAGCCCTAACGGAGTGATCCCCGATCATTTCTGGCCGGATGCCACGGGCCCGCATGGTCAACTGAAACGGATCTTGGAACCGCTTGCCTGCCTTCAGGATCGCCTGATCAGCTTGAAGGGGGTCTGCAACCGAATTCAAGGCGACGGCGACGGGCACATGCGAGGCATCGGATGCCTGCTGACTGGGATCGAGCTATTTCCGGGAGATGTGCAAGGAGGTTCTGACACGCCCGCGGGGTGGTCGAAGGGAATCTCCGTCGACCAGTTTCTGAAAAACCAGCTGCAGGCACAGGAAGCCACACGCACCCGATTTGGATCGCTGGAATTTGGCGTGATGGTTCCCGAGCGAGCCGACACCTGGACTCGATTGGCCTACGCCGGCCCCAACCAGCCCGTCACTCCGATCGACAATCCCTACCAAATGTTCCAGAAACTGTACGGGGAACAAAAGAACAAAAAGATGCTGGCCAGCGTACTTGATGCCTTGCGGGAGGATGTGCAGAAGATCCACCAGGTCGTCAGCACAGACGACCGAAGAACTCTGGAATCGCACCTAGCACTGATCCGCGAGGTCGAGCGAGATTTGGCGTCCGAACTTCAGGCGGGGGTCGCGCAGTCGGTCGGTCATGCGGTACCCCAACTACCGCCCAACGTCGACGAGCACAACGATCGAATCCCGCAGATCACCAAGATGCAGATCGATCTGCTGGTCAACAGCTTTGTGGCCGACTTCGCGAGGATCGCGACGTTCCAGATCACCAACAGCGTCGGCCAGCCCAAGATGCGATGGCTTGGAATCGATGAAGGGCATCATGAACTGTCGCACGAACCGGACACCAACGAACCGGCCTACGAGAAGTTGATCCAGATCAACACTTGGTACTGCGAGCAGGTGGCGTATCTGGCGCACCGCTTGGCGGAGACACCCGAACCGGGAACCGATGGCAGCATGCTGGACCACACCACGATTGTCTGGACCAACGAACTGGGTAAAGGGAATTCGCATACGCGAGACAACATCCCGTTCGTTCTGGTTGGTGGAGGATTGGGCTGGAAGACTGGTGTGGCGCACGATTTCGGAAAGGTGCCTCATAACCGACTGTTGATGAGCTTCTGCGAGGCGATGGGCTTCCCGCAGACTTCGTTCGGAAATCCCGACTTTTGCGGTGACGGGGGGCTTACCGGCCTGGCCTGATACCCTTCCCTTGAAAAAGACGAAACAGCCGTTTTCCGCCCTACAGCATGCGGGAATCAACTGGTACAGCCTGCAGTTTCGCTACGGGGCGAACCTTTCCGGCTGACCAACCGGCCCTGGGGAAAGATCTTTTCGGGTTGGCTGATGCCGATTTTCTCGATTCTTTCGGCGGAAGAGGTCGATTTTCCTCCGAGTGGTTTTAGGATGACCAGAAGCAGGTGTCTTGGCCCGCCGCAGGACCAATCCCCTGCTGGGCTACCTGCCAATGGCAGATTGAGGGATCGTTTCCGATCGGCGGCTGGGGAGGCGTGGTCGTGCAACCACAGAAGACCGTCCAGCGAAGCTACCATGCCGATCCTCCGTCGCTGTCGCCAGCCAGCCATGCGCAGCGTCCCGCGTTTCTACTCAGCTTCTGCCTCCATCTGCTGCTGATGATGGGGCTGGTGCTTTGGAACTTGCGCCTTCCTGCAGGTCCAGGTGACTCGATCCGCATGACGCTGTCGGGAGTCGATGGGCAATCCGACAGCGGCGAATTCCGGCTCGAGCAACCCATCGAGGCCCCTGAGGAGACGGAACAACCCGAGGCTGGGGGGAGCCTGCAGCTGGCTCCAAAGTTCAGCCAGAAGGAAAATGGGCTGGAGCGATCCTCGCTAAACGGCTCCCAGACGCTGGAGTTTGGTCCGGAGCAAGCGAGTTCCAGCGATGGGATTTCCAGCGCCATGCAGCAGGTCTCGGTGGCAGGCATGGCGATGGAAACACTCTTCGAATCCTTGGGAACGCAGGGCCGCCACCCTGCAGTTCGTTCCCAGGCGGCGGGCAAACGAGGTGGGAGCGTGGCCAGCGAGATGGCGGTTGAGGCGGCCGTGCTATGGATGGCCGAGCACCAGGAGAGGGATGGCACCTGGCGGCTAGATCTTCAGGGGGACGCATGCAATGGCCGATGCGCCGATGGAGCCCAGATCAGCAATTCGCAGTCGGTCGCGACGGGCCTGGCGCTGCTGACCTTCCTAGGAGCCGGATATACCCATCAGGAAGGGCCCTACAAGGAAACGGTCAGCCGCGGCCTCTACGCACTGATCCAACGGATGAAGCAGACGCCACATGGGGGTCGATTCGCTCCCGACCTTTCCAATTTCGCCATGTACGAACAGGGCATCTGCGCGCTGGCGCTCTGCGAAGCGTACCAGATGACCCAAGACGATTCGTTGCAAGACGCCTGCAAAGAAGCGCTTCGATACATCCATTACGCGCAGCACAGCGATGGTAGCTGGAACTACGACCCCAAAGGGCCCGGAGACCTGTCGATCGGATGCTGGCAGATCATGGCGCTCAAAAGCGGACACATGGCCAAGTTG